>OHFO01000569.1_pt1 | contig 9495 bp, 10 predicted proteins | sample 1567541 | NCBI WGS metagenome assembly OHFO01 (sample SAMEA3879595, study PRJEB24766) | human gut metagenome | biome: human-associated habitat; feature: feces | place: USA | collected 1985/1987 | reverse complement strand
CCAAGAAATTGTTTGCATTTTGGATTGGGACAAACATAGTCTTCTTTGAACTGCTCATCTAATTCTCGCTTCTTTATGATGAAAGAATCATCTGTTTGATTCCCTTTCATATAGAAATACACGCCTAAGGCTAATGCGCTCATCACCAAGACAGCTCTTAACCACGTTGGTATAGGAAATGTCGGCATAACTGATGGAATGATGACGAGAAGCATAGACGCTTGAGATAGTATGCCCTGGAGTTTTTGTTGGTTTTGTTTTTTCTTATCCTCAAGTTGAAGTCGAAGAAGAGCTTTGTCGTAGCGTTCCCATACTCTGCGCAAATGTTTTATAGAATATGTAGGCTGGTATCCTATAAGAGTTAGAATCTTAGCTAAGTTAATCCTATACTGATCTTCTCCAAGCTCAATTACACTTGTTTTACTTATTTTGCAAGATTCAACTTCTTCTCCATTTACATAAGTAACATTCATTTCATTGAGATTTTCCAATCTCATTCCATTCGTGCTTATAATGATGCGACAGTGCGCAGTACCATCGCTATGATTATAGCGACTGACGGAATTTGGGACATTTTTCCCAACGTCCATTCTATATGGTTTGCCATCTACGACAATCATGAGTTGATTACCTTGTGGCTCTCTTCCTATCACAAGTTCCATCGTGTCAATTATTTTAAGAAGTTCTCGATGAAAATCTGTTTAAGTTCTTTTAGTGCCTCTTTACCAATAGTCAATTGATAAGAAAATGTTGCCCCATCACTCAATATAACCTGCTGCCTCAAAGTGTTTATAGAATACACATATTTCAAGTTAATGATATATTTCTTACCAACTCTTGCAAATATCGTAGCCTCTTCACGTAATTTATCACTCAGATACTTCTGCATCTGAGCAAGATTTGTACAGACAACCCCTTTGAGCCGGTTAACGGAGACTATATTGGTATAGTTTCCATCCGCCTCAAAGTAAACGATGTTAGCAATATCAATTCTAAGAAACTCATCTCGCGAGTTGAGAAACAGATATTGTGATGTTGCTTGTGTCATGTTTCTATTGATTATCGAATTTCAAATTAGTACGCCCGATTGTTATTACATCTCCTAAGTCAAGATAGGTTTTCTCTCCAACTCGGATTTGTTTGCCATTAACCCTGACCGGATTTGCTGCATTTAAAACTTTAAGGACATAATCAAAGCCATAATCATCAGCAACGATATTTATAGCGATTGAACGCCTGCTTATCGTGTCATCCCCTGTTATAGAGATGTCGCTTGGCTCTTCATCGTCCTCTCGTCCAACTATAGTTTGTCCTTCTGAAAGTTTATATCTTTCAGCAACTAATCCCAAAAATTTCTTCCTGGTCAGGAACAAGGACTCTCTGAGTTTCGGATGTTTCTTATGTGATTTTCCATTGTCGTCATCGTCTTCGCCGGGAATATCATCATAAGTACGAGCTTTTTTCTTATCCTTTTTATATATAGTTTTGTCCTTTTTCGCTTTCTTTTCCGCATCGCTCAACGGTTTTTCATCCTCTACATTTTCTTGAGTAGATTTTGAATTTGTAGACTGATTAACGGATAAGAAAGAATACGTTTGGGGATCTCGCTCTATATCAAAAAGGATGTGTAATCCCTTCTTACAAGCTGGACACAAAAGCTTGCATTGTGTCTGGCTTGCTTTTTTCTGTATCTGAATCTTGCTTCCACAATGTATGCAGACAATATCTATAACGACTTTTGTTTCCATTATGAAATCGCACTTAATGTGTTTAACTTTTTCCTACAGATAAATCTAACACCTAATATACTGACTTCATAGAGTATGTATAATGGCAATGACACAATGACGAGAGTTAGAATATCCGGAGGGGTTATAATCGCGGCTATAACTACTATGAGTATGAAGGCGTGTCGCCTATATGTTGTCATTATAGAATGGTCGATAACTCCCATTTTAGCCAAAGACAGAGCTATCACAGGAAGTTGAAAGACTATCCCCATAAGAACGGTAAGCGAAATAAATAACGACATATATGAATCCAGTGTTATCAATGCTTTTACATCAGGAGAGACATTGTATGAAGACAAAAACCTGCATGATACCGGAAATAGAATCCAGTATGAAACAAGCATTCCTATAAAAAATAGGCAATATATAGCTCCCAAGATTCGGTAAGCGTATTTCTTTTCATTTTCATACAACGCGGGCGCCACGTATCTCATAAGCTCGTATAAAATATATGGCGATGCCAATAGTATTCCGAGATAGAACGACACTGATAAATGGGCCATAAATTGACTTGAAATATCTGTAGTAATTAGTTCTATATTCCCGGGATAAAGCTCTGCTGACGGGTTGAATTTTCTTACGAGGTTCCTTAGTAACTCAAATGTTGGAAAGTTTGAATCACATGGCCCAAGTAAGAACTGAAACACGGATTCTTTGAAACAAAATACTGCTGTCATAAAGACCAAAATGGCACACGACACCTTGATGAGCGCTTTACGCAGTTCATCAAGATGCTCTCCAAAGGTCAGGTTGCCATTATTTGATGCTTTAGACATAAGTATTTATTTTGTCTCCGAGGTTGTTTCTTCCGGCAATTTAACTTCGTTATCAACGACAGGTTTGTCTTCCTTTATAGGCTCATTCATCCCTTGTTTGAATGAACGAATGCCCTGACCTAAACCCTTCATAAGTTCAGGGAGTTTTTTTCCTCCGAAGAGGAGAAGCACTAACGCGCCGATGAGTATCAGCTCAGTTGTGCCAATCATACATGGCACAAGGCCTAGAATATTACCAAGCAACATAGTTGTAGTAGTTGAAGTAATTGAAATAATTCATGTAGTTGTTGTAGTTGTTATAGTTATAGTAGTTACCATAGCTGGAATAACTGCTATAGCTATAATAGCTGTAGTAACTGCGATAGCTTGAGTAGCTACTGTAACTGCTATAGCTATAGTAGCTGTAATAGCTATAATAGCTGTAGTAGCTTGTATAACTGCGATAGCTGTTGTAGCTCTTGTAACTCTTGTAGCTGTTATACGAAGAGTAGAAGCTGTTGTAGGCAATTAAAGGCATTTTATCCCCTTTATTGCCATTGTTGGCGTTAGCAAGTGCCTCTGAAGGGACAACACTTGCTACTGATGCAGCTGCCGCCATTTTGCCGATTCTCTTCAAGGCATCACGGCGATTGATTTTTTTCTTCTCGTCCATGTCTTACTTGGTTAAGATTGTCATTGCTATATCTACTATTTTGTTTTCATCGAAGGAATTCATGCAATGTCTCTCATTCCAGGGACATTGTGTTGAATAATTTTCTGACACATGAGGGCCAAGACACATGTCTTTAAGGTCGCAGGTACTGGTATCTGCTTTTAAGCAAATATGGTCAGAATATCCGTACCTTTCAGGCTCAGTAGGCCCAAATAATGCAATTGCTGGTTTATGTGCTAACTTCGCAGCGTGCATTATGAAATTATCCGGAGAGATAACCAAATCTGCATACTTTACGATTTCGCAGATTTGTATGGGAGAGGTAGCTCCCAGTAGAGAGTAAGCACCTCTGATTGGTATATCTCCATAGCCTCCTACTTGAAGTACAAAACACTGTTGAGCCAATAGCTTTTCAACAATGATATGCCACTTTATAGGATGCATCATTTTTCGTGGACTTTCAGAAGAGAACGAAATGATAACATTCTTTTCTCCCCACGGTATATTCTTAATGAGGAGCCGAGTTGCCTCATCTATTTCAGAGTCGGGCAAATATAAATTGTCATCATAGCTTTCTTCTACTCCAAATATCTTGGAGACAAGGAAAAGTGCCTTATTGCTTAAATTGTCAAAATCAGGCCTACTCCAATAATCATTGCACACTATAATTGCATCTTCCGGTGGATTACCAATTTCAGCAATAGCGGGATGATTTATGAAGAAGCGAGTATAATGAGTACGCCGACTTAAGTTAAACTTCTTCCCATATTTGTCATAAGCTCTTTTCAGCGCAGTGGACAACATGAGAATGTCTCCGAGTCCACCTACCGGATCTATCCATATGGGAGTCTCAGACACAAGTTGGTCTTTAGTTAGATATTCTATTCTTTCACTCATCTAGCTTTTCTTTGGGGGAGTTTAAGTCCGGTTATAGGCTCAAAATATTTCTTTAAGAATATTTTTCTCGAAAGGCATTGGTCGGTCTTACGATTGAAGTCTTTATGCCCGTTATAAGCATCCAGTGGACAACCTCCATGACATATTCTCCAGTATTCACAACCTTTGCAGTCTGTTTTGGGTAGTACATTAACTCGGTTGTCGATCATGGCACGTTGCTCATCAGCAAAAATATCCTTCAGTGACTTATCTTTAAGATTACCATATAGAAGGATATCCCAGTCAGCAGCTCGCCCACATTGAGCAGTCTCACCATCCGGTCCTAAATATAAGTGTAAACCGCATGTTGGTGAATCACAACAACCAAGGCAATCATAATCTGATGTATAATGACGAAGATACGTGTCAAAAGGATCAATGTGTTGATAGCGCGAACGATGTTCCCACCATTCCTTGAATATTACACCCAAGAAATCAGCAAATTCTTCTTGTGTTATCGCTGTATCAAGAGACTCCTGAGCAGCATCATCATATACAAGGACAGGATGAATGTCAAATCCACCTTTCAATTTAAGATTTGAAAGATGATAGAAAATTTCCAATGGCTTGTCAAGAACTTGCTTTGTCACAACATAGATGAATCCCCATGTGATGCCATTTTTGTTCAACAAGTTAATTCCATCAAAAAATTTCTTATTGTAAAGTTTGCTGTCTCTGACTTTGCCTAAACCCCTCACTCCGTGGATAGGTTCGTAGCTCGTACCAATCACATGAATGCCCATCTTCAAGAATACATCAAGAAATTCTTGATTCATCATAGTAAGATTCGACTGAACGGCAAATTTAAGCCTATCTTTTGTCTGTGAGCATATATCATTAGTGTATTGGAGAGCCGTTTTGTAAAGCTCTAATCCGGCCATACAAGGCTCGCCTCCGTGCCAGATAACACGAATCTCCTCGTTAGGGCACTCCGTTAGATACTCATTGAATCGTTCAAAAACAAGTTTCAACAAATCCAACGGAATAGTCCTTGGTTTCTTACGATGTACAACATCGCAATAAACACAATTGGCGTTACACGCCTCAGTTGCTTTGAATATTATAGTTGGCATGTCTTTTTGTTGTTTTGCTGAAGTCGGGTTTTGTGAAACTCTATGGCTTCAAGTAATTCTGTCATAACCTTTCGGCAATTTGGATTTTCATCTTTGCCTTCTTGATTAAAGAATCCCATACACACTCTAAATGCAGGGCAGAACGTGCATTTATGGGATTCAATGAACCAATCCTGCCATCTGAGTGAGTAGGCTTCTGACGCGTCCGCAAACTCTTCAGTACGCAGATATGGATATTTCTCCTTTAGAACAATGCCGTCTTTTAGCTCTTTATCAGAGAAAGCTAAATTGAGATCTTTGTCAATGTGGATATACCTATCTGGATTTACAAAATCTGCAAGATTCGGACTTACATAACTTTCGCCATCATAGTACTTCTCCATGGTAGCAAATGGCTCAATTTCAGCATGTGGCATTGTTCCATAGAAAGAATACGTAATTAAGTCAAGAACTTCCTCTCCAAGTTCTGCATCGGGCCGTAATTGTATTCCTGTATGAATGCCAAGAGATGCAAGAATTTGAGCATCCTTACATGCTTGCTTTTCTGTGGAAGTAAAGACCACAATTACATTTAACTGACGAAGCAAACCGATTTTATGATGGACATTCCTGAATTGCCCAAGTCGATTTATGTACAAAATCACCGGTGTATTCCCCCATGATGGATTGACATCGATTGTTTCAAGAGATGCAAAATCATCCCTATAAACAAAGGCATCAACTTTGGTAGTCTCATCCAAATGGCTGTGAATATTTTTGATGTCATCAAGACTGTTTACCTTGATGACTAAAGCACGCCCTTTCAGCCGTTCTTCAATCGGCCAATTGTACTCACATACAAAAACATGAGTATTGGGGTTCTTATTTGATCGGATAAACTTGTGCATTTCGTATATGAGCTTCGTTTACAAATTTGTTAAGGCTGTGAGAAAGGCAACCACCAGAACAAAGATCTTTCTGACGATAGCTACAGTAATCACATTTTTCGTATAATCCTCCTACTTCGATTCTTACCGATTTGTGAAACTCGTTGAAATATTCGCAGAGCTCGCGATGATTCTGAAAATCGAGTAATGACTTCTTGTTATATGAAGAGAGAGGAAAGCAAGACCATACTTCCAAGTCGGGACCGACATCTATCGCTGACCCACAACGGAAATTGACATGTCCAAAAGTATGTTTGAACAACTTCCCAAGTTCATCATCTGTGAAGGCGCACATAGGCATCCCGCAATCAAATCCGAGATGGATGTCAAATGCTTCAAGCGTTGGAATAATAGCCATTAACTCTTCAGCCATCTGTCTCATTTTTTCAGGTGGTATGCACATATTCTTTTTACCAGGGATGGGATGAGCCAGCCCAAGACGAATATGCCTTTGAAGGCCATATTTATTTATAGCCTGTAATGCGTAAGAATAATCGAATCCAAGTTTATACACATTTATGCTCAATGTAGTGAAACGAGCAAAAGCACTTAGGAACCTGCCGATAGTTTCATTTTCAGAATATGGTGTCTCCTTCGGATTATTAAGATTTACGACAAAAGACAACATCGCAGGATCAACGCATTCAAGTTTTTCAACAGCTTGACTAAGTGTCTTCTCACTTGTGATTCCATTCGTGAAGACGGTGACATGCATCCCTCTATTGATAATATAGAGGATATAGTCAACGATCTCGGGATGTAGAAAGGGTTCTCCTCCGAGAAGTGAAATATTCGTATCTCCTCCCGACTGGAAGAAATCCACAATATAAATCAAATCTTCCCACTGAAGTATGTCCTCCGGTGGAGCATCGTGCATGTGCTTTCTTGCAAAGCAATAAGGACATGAACGGTTACATGTTTGTGTTAAAAGTATATTTGGCATGGTCTTATACAATTGTTAGTTTATCGGGAGTAATCACGATGTTCTCTATTCGGTGTCTTGGAAAATCAGATGAATTGATATGCTTCAAATGTTCTGCAGTTGTCAAAATAAATTCAGTTAATTCCATGGCTTTCCTCACCGAAAATAGGTCACAACGAATATTGATTGGAGGAAGCTGTTCCCAGTTGTTTCCATTTTTGACCTGTACATCACGAAGAAGTCGTCCAAATGATGTTTCTTTTTCGAGAAACACGCAATTATAAGCTATTTTTCCCTCTGAATCAATGTTTATACGTCTTATATCGTTGCCTAAAACTTGATACACATAAGGCCCGAACTTGCCTTCTTTTGAGCGACTATACCCTCCCATGATGCCTATTATTTCAAGATTATTATCAACAATCTGTTTTTTTATGTATGGCATGAAGTCATAGATTGGTGGTACAGAATCCTGCCACCTTAGCATAACTTCCGAAAGCATATAATACAGTCCTTGCTCATAACTGAACTCTCCGGCCTGATGGAATACCATTGCGTATTTATTCCAAAAAGTCACCACATGAGGATGTCCGGCAATATTGACTAATTCAATATTGTCGGAGTCATTCCGCCTTGAACTCAGATAATAATTATCTGAGTCAATAGTGGAAATAACTATTCCATCCGGTGTGAAAACAGTTGCAGTCATACATTATAAGCATAATCTAAAACCAAAAGGAGCCATTGCGGTTGAGAACGAACTGCTGCCCCTGCTTGTGGTTCGTACAGAAGCTTTGTCGCCACCAAAGTATCCTCCTCTGAGAACCCTTTGCGTTTTATCTAATTCAAGTTCACCGGTATTATAGTTTGTATAGTAGTCCTGACACCACTCAATAACATTTCCACACATGTCATACAATCCAAAAGCATTGGGCTTTTTCGTACCAACGACATGAAGAGTGTTGGAACTATTGCCAGAGTACCAAGCATAATCATCCGGCATATTTCCTCCAGAGAATTTAGTGGTTTTATCTGAAATTGAACCATCCGGATTTAGTGTTACCTTTGCTGCATATTCCCATTCAGCTTCAGTAGGAAGCCTGAAATTGCGTCCCGTTATTCGGTTAAGTTTCTCTATGAATAATTGGCAATCCTCCCAGCTGACATTGTTAACGGGGTAGTTATCGTTAACTATAGTGGATGGATTGTCATTCATAATTACGTTCCACAATTTTTGAGTGACTTCATGTTTACCCATATAGAAATCTCCAACTTGACGATTCTTTGCGGGCTTTTCACTTGCATCTGCATAAGTATCATTTGGATCGTCACAACCAAGTTTAAATGTGCCACCGGGTATCTTAACCATCTCAAGGTGGATTCCGTTGATGGTAAAGGTGTCAACTTGCTGAACGTATCCTTTAGAAAGGTCAGCAGTTCCCCCGCCACCACCTGAAGGCATGATTCCACTATTGAATAAATAGAATACTACACCTCCAATCGCAACAGCTACTAATAAAATTAAAGGCAACTTTGAGCGTGTGGGACTATCCTTGACGCGTTTTGTAACCTTATGCGGATTAGGATTAGGTTTAGGCGCGTCTGGGATGTCAGTTGATGCCAACATCTTACCAAGATCATCGGCTGTAGGTCGATCATCTTTGTCTGCTTGCATACACAACTCAGTTATGCGGCGTATTTTCTCATCCTGTATTTCAGAGAAATCCACTTCAGCTCCCTCATACTGCAACTGACGACCAGTTGAAAGATCGTCAAAAGGCATACTTCCCGTAGCGAGTTCATATACAGAGATACCGAAGGAAAATATATCTCCTTTGCGGTCTGGTTTGCGGTCTGCTTTCTTTGAACTGAATTTCTCTGGTGGAGCGTATGCTTCAGTCATACTTGTCCCTTGATTCTTCAAGTTGACACTATGACTGAGGCGAGTTTTAGTTTTACTGCTAATGCCGAAATCACTGAGAACATAAGTAGTTTTACCACCGGTATTGTCAATAAGAATATTTGCGGGCTTAATATCCTGATGGACAATTCCATTCTGATGAAGATACTTTAATCCATTTGTTATCTGAACAACAGCATCGGTCAATTCCTCTGCCGTCATTTTACCAATTTTCTTGTCAAGACTACCTCCATCACAAAACTTCATAACAAGGTAGGGGATGTTACCCCAACTGTCAAAGTGTTCTGCTTTAAGGATATTAGTGTGGTTCAGCCCCTGCATCCGAGTATATTCTTCGGATAGACCGTTTATACCATCTTCGTCAAGATTAGTATAAATTTTAAGGGCTACAATGGTATTTGTTTTGTTGTCGGTGGCTTTCCATACATCGGCAAATCCTCCAACACCAATCAGCTTTTCAAGAGTGTATCTTTCGTGAAAGACATCTCCTGCCTTAAAT
>OHFO01000565.1_pt1 | contig 9511 bp, 9 predicted proteins | sample 1567541 | NCBI WGS metagenome assembly OHFO01 (sample SAMEA3879595, study PRJEB24766) | human gut metagenome | biome: human-associated habitat; feature: feces | place: USA | collected 1985/1987 | reverse complement strand
ACTGAAAAAAGTGGTAAATGCGGATTACTACATACTCACCAATGAACCCTCGCCCACAGAACCACGAACATATCGCAATTATTACAAACGGTTGATGGAGCACCTTGGTATCCCAAAATTGAAATTTCATGGGCTTCGCCACAGCTTTGCAACTCGCTGTATAGAAAGTAATTGTGACTATAAAACAGTCAGTGTATTGCTGGGACACTCAAATATCAGTACCACTCTCAATCTTTATGTCCATCCAAATATGGAACAAAAGAAACGTTGTATCGCCAAGATGTTCAAGTCGCTTGGCAAATAACATTTTACTGGTATGTAACTTCTGTGCGATCATTTGAAGAAAACGGTCTAAGTTTAGCAAAAATAATCCAAGTGTAAATGTACTAAGTTTGATCATAGAATTAAATAAAACGTAGAAGATGCCGACAAGTACCCGACATGCACCCGACAAGTTCAAAGGAAATAATTATGTTGATTGAAGTATGGCTTGTATGCATTTTAATTCAAATGTCAAATCGCAGAACTATACAACAATTCCGTAACCACCGTAACTGTTACGGCGGTTACAGGATTGTTATAGTCTCTGATATGACCAAGCAAATGCCAATGATAATTGATTTTGATAATTAATTTCTAAAGATTCGGTAACTTTCAATTATGTCCATTTATCCAAAATCTTCGGTACGATTATAGCCATGACAGTCCCCGAAATTGCAATAAGGGCACAGATGGCAACAGCTTTACAAATCAGGTTTGAATGGAATATTTCGGTGTTTGCCACTATCATGCTGACGAAAAAAGAAGATAGGGCTACCAGTATTATAACAATGATATAAAATGTGGTAGCCGTAATTGGGATGGCATTGCCGGATTTTTTCATTCTTTGCTCGGCTTCTTTGCATTTGCTTTCAATCTGACTGAGAAAATCGCATAGAAGTCTTGCCCCAAATTCCACTGCTAACTTCTGCATTTCTGAAGAGATGATAGGCTTACACTCTCGGATAGAGCCGGATAGATTTTCAACTTCCGTTCTCAACTTGAACACGTTGTCGTTCAGTTTGGCAAGTTCTTGTGCATTGATATCGAGTAGGCGGTTTTCTTCCTCCAAAGACTCATTCTTTGGGTTGGATTTTATGGCTTCCGCTTCAGCCATTTCTGTGGAAAAGTCGAATTTCTTTTTCATTTGATTATCGTTTTAATCCTGATTTTGGTTTCTTTCCGAGCAGACGACTGGCAGCATGAGCGCATCTGCGTGCCCATTGCAAATCGTCTTCGTCCTTATCTCGCCATGGCAAATTACTTTGTGAACCTCCACCACCACTTCCGGTGGCAACATTTGGCGTTTCAAGCAGTCCGACAAAAATAGCTACAGCCATATCGGTAAGTTCCTGACAGTTCTCAGTATCTCTGTAGTCAAACTCATCGTTGAAATATTCAAGCACTTTTTCCGGAATATAGAACCGATGTTCCTTATCGTCATGATTAAGCGTATAGGAAATAGTATCGGGATGATAAGTGTTATATCTGGTATGCTCTGCGGATGCTGACGGTTTGAGATTCTGCTCAGTTTGAGTTTCCTTAGGCTGATTGCTTAAAGTGACAACTTGTGGCCTATGATGCAGTTTGTCCCATGTTTTAGGAAGTTTTGAAATCATCAGATTCCGAGCAACTCCCAATTCGGAAGCCTTGTATTTGGTATTACCGTTTACAAGTGCGTAGCCCCTGATAACGTGTTGCGCATCCTTTCTTTCGTGTACAGAGTAACCTTTTCTTGTGAGGGCATTTTTATATTCTTCCCAAGACCATTCAGGCATTGACCTCAGCGCATCCATGCAATCGCGATTTACCTGATGGATATTGGTGTATCGGATTTGTACAGCAGTAGTCCAACCACGTTTCTTTGCTATTCGCTCGGCAGCACGTTGCGCACGAAGATGAATGTTGTGGTCGTTGTTGATGTTACCGTCTTCATCCAAACGGCAGACAGCAGCATGAAGATGGGGAACTTCGCCATCGGATTCCTTATGTAGCCAGACCGTGTATTTGCTGTTAGCCAGATTGGTTTGGCAGGAGCGGACTTTTCCGTCCTTGCCGGTAAACACTTGTTTGTCAAACTCCGCAGCGAAATCCTGCCAGAGCTTTTGCCAGTCTTCGATGTCGAAGAAACGGGTGTGTTCGGCAGAGGGGCTTAGCTCGATTCTGATGACTGAGTTCTTGATGGGTTTGAAACGTGATAAGGTCAGTTGCATGGAGTTCCATATCCCCAGAGTGTCCGGTTGCGATGGCATCAGATTGTCTAATACCCGATGGATTTTCTCTGGATGTTTTTTGTTCAGAGATTCGCCGGTAATATAACGGATGGCGTTTATGCCGTGCGATATTGCTTTAGCTTTTGCTATCATACTTCTTCGGATTTTTCGTTGGACGGAATTTTGTTTCTCTCTTTTACGGCATTGAGAAATTGGCAGACGCTTTCAGCAATATTGCCAAGCTCTTTGAGCCAGCCTACCATGAACGGCGCCTGATTGAACAATATCATTCGTTGCTTTGTGGACATTCCACGAAGTGCAGAAGTGTATTTTACAAGGTCTGACCGACAGTTATCCAGATTCTGCAACAGGTCTGTTTCTTCTTTTGTGAGCCTCGGTCTGGGGCGGTAGTTGTATGCGCAGGCAAGCAAGTAATCACTTACCGTCATACCGCATTGCTCAGCCTGTGACTTTATATACTCCTTTTGGCTTGGAGTTACTTTTGCTCCGATAAAGACGGATCTTGTCTCTTTTTTCTCCTCTGGAGATTGTGTCTGTTCCTCAATATTTTGTTCCATATAAATCATTGTTATAATAGTGAATAGGTGCGAGCTTGCGAGTACCGCACCGGCGAAGTGTCTGAGCAGGCAAAGGTGCCAATGTACAACCGTTACGCAGTGAGGTTATACCTTGGCATATCTCGCAACAGTTACCTGTTGATGCTTCACGGCAAGCCGTATAGGATGTACATACAGAATTGGCAGCTGGATTGGAATCAGAATTTGACATACCCTACTATAAAAGGGTAGGGAATGAAACCGCATACTGCAATCCTTGACCACTTTGCTTTATTCCTATATATACGCCCCCTGTACTAAAGTAAAGTTCTACGGTTATGCTGATTGCATCAAGATTAATAATGGTAGTCAGGATTGAATTGGTATTCTTTTCCTTTTTTTATCACCATCCGTTTATTGCCGAGAAAGGTAGCTACTTTGACCGCTTTGTTATGACCGAGTTTTACGCCTTGTAACCCATAGCCGTCTTTCAGTCGCTCCAGATAGTTGTCGTAACCGGTAATATTGCCATCGGCAAAAATGGCATCCAACGCAGCACGATGTATGCTCTCCGGGATTTCCTTGTATGGCTCAAAAGGTTCTTTGGTCGGTCGTCCGAGTTTCTTTTCTTTGGATATATAGGATTCCACTAGTTCAGGCAAGGCACATTCGTTTATGCGGAAAGCGAAAGGTTCAAACTCCCGGTCTCGGATATGAATGACTTCGACACAACTGATAGTTTTATCATCTTTATCCACTTCTACCTGCATGATGGTTTCCGCTTTGTTGTTGAGTTCCGTGCCAATGTGACCACGGGCATGTTCATCATTCTTGTTCTGATGCAGGATGGTGTGGATATGAATCTGACGGTCGTCAGTCCACTGCATGAATTTGGAGATTATATTGGTGGCTTCATTCGGAGAATTGATGTCATACATAAAATCCCTGATGCCATCTATAATGACCAGACCCAAATTCGGAATTGTGCCAATGGCCTGTTCGACTATTGCAAGTCTCATTTCGGGAGAATATTTCCGCAGACCTAACATAATCAGATTGTCAGAATCGGCATCCTTTGGTAGCCCTGCCAAATATAAAATGCGTTGTAGCACCTTTTGGCAATGAGGTTCTCCTTGTTCGGTGTCGATATACAATATCGTCCGTTTATTTTCCGGGAACGATGAACGGTAATGGAGCACAGTGCTATTGGCCAATGCGGAAGCGGCAATGGCTGAAACATTGAATGTCTTCTTGCTCTTGGCTTTACCGATGGAAGCACTGAAGTTGCCAAGTGTTCCGATAATGGAGTCATCCACCATAAGCACCACAGGCGACTGTTCGTATTTGGTATTTACGCTCACGGTAGCCTCCTTTATGTAAATAGCTAGTTCCTCAGCAGATGGGATGTTATTGTTCGTCTTCTCCATAGCCTACCAGTTTTTAGAGTTTGGTTTACGGCGATGGGAAGCGAGCAGTGCATCATTCTCTTCCTCGAAACTTTGCGGAACGGCGGTCTTACGGGACGACTCCAACCATTTATCCAGCTCATCACGATAGATGTAGAGGTGCTTGCCTTGTTTTATAACCGGAATATCATCCTTTTTGACCTTGTAATAAAAGGTCGATAGCGGCATTTTGAGATAGGCGCAAGCCTCCTGCACGGTCATGGGGACGTGCGTGTTCTCCTTGACTTCGTTCTGCTTGGAAAGCTTTTCGGTCAGCAAACTTTCCATACTTGCGATTCGGTCGCATAACTCTCCCAGTACTTCGGGAAGGTCATTGAATGTGAATTGATTCTTAGACATGATTCAACTATTTTATTTGTTAAACATGCTGCAAACCAACACAATGATACTATGCAGACCTTCGTCATCAGGGAGTAATTTTTCAGTCAGCGACGGAATCATTTCAGTCGGTCAAAACCGCTGTCTCGTCGTCTGTTTTTTTAAGGCAATTGAAATAATACTCTCCTTTTAGGGGAATGTCAAGTGGAATTTTACAAATACCTGTAGTCCGTAGATTTTTTGATAGATAAAATAGAGTGGCATTTTTCAATTCGTGTGGGAATATGGTTTTTATGAATTCTGCGCATTTTTCCACCGAGATATTCAACCTTATGCCGATATTCCATACAAAATGCCGTATATCGAGAGTGTTTAATGGGTTGTCGTATTTGGAACGTATGGGCTTGTATAAATCACATTGCCCATGGGCAAAGCACTCTATGTTTTCGTGAAGTGTAATAAGGTCATCTTTTGAAAGAAATTCAGCCATACTATATGTGGTATATTCGTGCATGACACGCATAATGTCAGCTTGCTGCTCTGCCTTTTCCCGTTCTATTTCAGCTATGCGTTCGTCATAACCATCTGTGTAATCATTCTTTGCTGCCGGCATTTCTATAACTTCTACTTCCGGGGTAATGGTATCAGATGGCAGCTTGATTTCAAGTGGAATGGATTCTTTTTGCTTGCCAAAAGAAATACATACGTTATTCTTGATAAGGTAGCGATAGAAAAATCTTTGAGAGAACGCGCATGAAAGAATTAAGAACACAATGGTCAATATAATAGGTGTGGTATATTCCATCAGGTTTATTTGATGGCGGTTATAAAGATAAGTGGCGATTACCGAGTATGAAGTAACGCTTACAGCAAGTATGAAACTTGCCTTTTTTCTGTGAATTTGAATACTATCTGTCATAATCTATTGTTGTTTGGATGAAATGATAGTGCAAAGTTATAAGCACATTTCCAGATAGTTATAAATAAGTGCAGTAAATCGGTCAATTTTTAAGAAAATATAGGCTTAGAGTATGATAATCCATCGTAAATCATACTCTAAGCCTATGTAATGGGGCAAAATAGGGGAGTTCAACCCTTGCGTATCAGAGTGATTTTCTTGCTGGCTTCACGCTTGTTGCTGTCCACGACTTTCATGTAACGCATCGTGGTGGTGATGCTTTTGTGCGCCATTATGCTTTGTATGGTACGGATGTCTGTACCGGCAGCCCCTTGAAGGGTTGCGAATGTTCTCCGATATGAATGGAATGTTATGTTTTTGGTTATTCCGGCAGAACGAATCCACTCTTTCATTGGCATTTGTGTCCAACTACGCATAAGTCCCTTGAATACCAGACCTTTCTTTTCAGAACTGTATCCTATCAGCCCTAATGCCTCCTCGCTGATGGGAATGATGTCTTCCGCTTTGTTTTTCTGTGTGATGATATGCACACATTTCCCTCCGGCAGAGTAGTCCACTATGTCTTCCCAACGTAGGGCGAGGATATCGCTGATGCGCAAACTAGTCATACAGGAAAACAGCGATGCGATTTTCACAATAGGCTTTTTACATGGCGTTTCAGCTAACTGGTACAATTCTTCAACAGATAAAGCTTCTTTCATAGTGTCTTCTGTTTCAATCTTTTCCAAGAAGTCATTGACATTTGTCTTAATCAGTCCATTGCGATAGAGAATTTTCAAGAATCCTCTGAAAGTAGACCAATATCCTGATGCAGAGTTTCGTGTGATACGTCCGTTGCGTCTTAGTTTCTTGGCGCTCAGCAGGTATTCCCTAAACTTGTTGCACAGGTCGATGTCTATTTCTTCAAAGGTGCATTTGCCGTGTACGAAGTTCTTGAAATGGAGATAAACGAACTCCCATTTCTGGTCGTGCTTGCGGAGCTGCTGACGATAGTACTCCAAGAAATCACCCTTTAGTTTGTACCTGTCGAAGAAATCATACCGTTCATTTACGACAGATTCAAATCTGCGGCAACGGATGGCTTCGGCTTTCTCGGTCATTACATCGTTGAAATTCTGCTCCCGCTTGTTCTTCGGATTGGCATAGATATAAATGCCAAGCGATTCGTGACGGATTACCTTCATCGTTTCCTTGTCTCTATATCCCGGATAATAATCCAGATAGAACGACAACATTTTGTTCTTTAGAGGTCTTGTCCTCAATGTTACAGTTTTACATTCGTGCATACTCTTCTATATTATATTGTTGTTAATAATTTGCTGCAAACCAACGAAATGGTTCAATGCAGACCATACCCATTGTTGAATAATTTTCCTGTCTGAAATGGAATAATTTTCAGGTGACGGATTTTTCAGCCATCACATTATCAAAATCCTCTATTAGCAGGAACATGGATTTGCCGTGGTGTATCTTTCGGATGTTGTTATACCGGGCATAGTTATAGACATCATCCCTACGCAAACCATATTTTTCCATAGCTTCAGCCACGCTGTAATACTTTTCGCGTTGGTCGAAACCACCGTTCTTGATAATGTCGATGTGGTCTTTGGAGTATTGAACTTTGCCATAGACTACACGGGAGGGGATTTTGTGGCGATGTACAAACGAGCATCTGGCATCTTTGCTCATACCGTATATTTCTTCCATCTGCTCTGCGCCAATCCATTCCTTGATATTGTCAGCCGCTTTGTATTTGGCGAAGAAACGGTTTATTGCCAACTGTTCGTAGTAGTTGAATCCTCCGTGACTGATTTTCGGGATGTCGTTTTCACGGCACAGCCTGCAAATGGTTTTCTTGGTCATCTGATATGTGACTGCAATCTGTTCTGACGAATAGTAGCCGTCGGGAATTGTAAAAGGCTCTTTCTGTACCTGCTGACCGGATTTGCTTTCGCGCTTCTTGGGTGTATATGTACCGTCCCGATGCTCACGATATACCTTATCAAACTCGGTGCGCAATACCATAGTCCGGCTTCCTTGTTTGAACCTCGTTATATCGTATTTGTTGACATAGTAACTGATGTTTATCTTGGTAAGCCCATATTTCTCGGTGATTTCCGAATAGGTATAATAGTCGGGATTCAGCTTGTCCTGCTTTTCTTTGATAGCGTTTATATGGGCACGGGAATAATACACCTTGTGGTGGCGGTTGATTCGGGGGATGTTGTGCCGCAGGGCAAAGGTGACAACGGCATTACGGCTCATACCGTACTTTTCCATGACCTGCTCCGGGGTGTAATAACAGTCCGGATTGATTTCTTCGGCAAGGTCGGCAAAATACTTGTCTATGAGGGTGCGGTTGTAGAACACACGGCTACCTTCTTCAACCTTTGGGATGCTGTATAGTTTGCAGCGACGGTACAGGGTTTTCTTCTGGATTTGGTATTTCTCCAGAATCTCATTCGTGGTGTAATAGAGGACGGTCTGTTTCCGTCCATAGTTGCGTTTCTTGTAGTCGGGCGCATTGTCGAACATCTTTTCAATGTCGGATTTACGTATGATGGTGCGCCCACGAAGTTGCAACGCCCGAATGATACCGGCAGCCATGTGTCGGTAGATGGTGGCACGACTGATGCCTAAAAGGGTAGCGGCTTCGGCAGGAGAGAGGAACGGTTTGCTTCCAACGATGCCGACTTCCTGCATTGGCTGCTCGCTTTGCCTCGCTTCGTACTCCTGCAATTTCTGTTTGCGCTTCCTGTCTTTATACGCTTTTTCTGTACACGATTTGCTGCAAAACCGTGTTACCATCGTGTGTGCTATAAATGGTTTGCCGCACCACTGGCATTTTCTCTGTACCTCCATATATTGGTCGCCTTTAATTTCGTCGATTTCGTCTCAACGCGTCTCACAATTTCTCACAGCGTCTCACGCTGTGTCTTCTATAGCGGTTCCGCTCATTCTCATAGCGTCTCACATCGTGCCTAAGATGTCGCTATGATGAGTGCGAGGAGCCCACTTATTTGTTCGGCGGTAGAATTATGGTACAAAAAGATGCTGAAAATCGGCAGTCTGTCAGAATTGACTGGAATAGACACAAAAATAAAAGTCGCTGGATTTCAGCGACTTTATTCTAAATGGTTATGGTTGCTTATGGCTGTTTACAAGCCATCATTTGCCGATGCAAAAATGCTGAAAGATATTTTGAAGTACCATGTCATTTGTGACCTCACCGGCTATGTCTGAAATGAAGAAAATGCACTCCCGTATATCTTGCGAAAGGAAGTCTCCGGAGATTTGAGAATCAAGTCCGTCTTGTACTCTATGGATTGCTTCAAGTGCTTTGCTTAATGCCTCATAATGTCTTACGTTTGTTACAATAATGTCGTTTTGCGTTACTGTGGGTAAGTGAGCTGCATTAATGAGCATTTTTTGAAGTTCTTCCGTGTTCCCCCGTTGTTTGGCTGATATGAAAATGGACTCTGTATATTCTTTTGAGAAGTCTTTTAGTAAAGTTAGTAAATCCTCCTTTTGCTTTTCTTCGATCAAATCAGCTTTGTTGAATACTGCAATCAGATGTTTTCCTTCGCAACGAGGAATAATTTTTTCAGATAATTGTTCTATTTGAGAAGCAGCATTCACAGAATCTATCATCCAAAGAACAATCTCTGCCTGATCCAGTTTCTGGAAAGTACGTTCAATGCCCAAACTTTCAATTGTATCATTTGTTTCACGGATTCCGGCAGTATCGATGAATCGAAAGGTGACGCCTCCTATATTAATCGTATCTTCGATGACATCGCGCGTTGTTCCGTGAATATCACTGACAATTGCCCTCTCCTCATTCAATAGTACATTCAACAGGGTCGATTTTCCAGCATTTGTCTCACCGATAATGGCAACAGGAACACCATTCTTGATAGCATTGCCTACACTAAACGAATGGACTAGTCGGGAAATAACTTGCTCAATTTCATCGGCCAACTTCCGTAATGCCGAACG
>OHFO01000553.1_pt1 | contig 9637 bp, 14 predicted proteins | sample 1567541 | NCBI WGS metagenome assembly OHFO01 (sample SAMEA3879595, study PRJEB24766) | human gut metagenome | biome: human-associated habitat; feature: feces | place: USA | collected 1985/1987 | reverse complement strand
TATCAAAGACATATATAAAGCGGCTTTGCAAATATGAGCCTTTGCTGTCACGCTACATATATGTCTTTGATACCCCGTCAAGCGATGTGCGTACCATCCAGACGCTTGCAGGCTTTGCCGACGGCATAGTGGTATGGGGCGGTACTGAAGCCGTAAAAGCAGTGCGTTCACTTGCTCCGCCGGGAGTTAAGCTGATTGAATGGGGACACAAGCTCGGCTTATGCTACATTTCCGATTACGCAAATCATACAGATGAATTTTCGGCTCTTGCCGAGCATATAGCCTCTACAAAGCAACTGCTCTGCAGTTCCTGCCAGACCGTGTTTATCGACACCGATGATAAAACCGAACTTACTCGATTCTGCGAAATGTTCCTTCCGTATCTTGAAGCGGCAGTCGGAAAACACAGGAATACCTCAATAGGCACACGGGCGAGAGATACGCTCATAAGCTACTCCGCCCGTCTTGAACAGGCAATCGGAATACGGCAAATTTCTCCCGACGTATTTTACGGTAAGAATTGCAGCCTTATCATAAAAGACGACTTTGAACTTGAACTGTCGCCTATGATGTGCAATGTGCTTGTAAAAAGGCTTCCGAGAAAGAACATAATGCGTACACTGAGAAATGCAAAAGGCTTTTTGCAGACCGCAGGGCTTATCTGCGACAAGGCTGACAGAGCAGAACTTACCGACCTGTTGCTCTGTGCAGGAGTTACAAGAGTTACGCAGGCGGGAAATATGTCCGCTTACTTTTTCGGAGAATCCCACGACGGAGAATATCCGCTATCCCGATACACGAGAAAAATCAATATCGAACTGAATAATCAGACTGAGGAAACAAATATATGAAAAAACTCGTTTTACCGCTCAACATTATTTTTCTCGGCTTATCGCTTGCTTGCGATACAGCTCTGATAATTACTCATCTCTACCCGATAAAAATAACCGCAAGCGTTTTCTTTATGCTTGCCGCCGCAGTAAACCTGATATACGCCCTGAAATACTTCCCTGATAAGAAACTGCCGTCAGTAATACTGACCGTCGGCGTATTCTTCGCAATGAGCGCAGATATAGCGATAAACTTAAATTTCATCGCAGGAGCGGCGATTTTCGCCTTAGGTCATATCTGCTACTACATAGCATATTCGCTGATGCAAAAGCCCCGTCCGACCGACTTTATCCCCGCAATTATAATATTTATCCCCATAGTGCTGTTTATGATGTTCTCACCGCTTCTTGACTTCGGCTCGTCGCTTATGAAAATCATCGGCATTTCATACGCTGTTATAATCTGCATTATGACAGGCAAAGCAATAATGAACTTTATCCGCATAAAGAACAGATTCAACCTTATACTTGCGCTCGGCAGTGTGCTGTTCCTTATATCCGATATAATGCTCCTGATGGCGTACTTCTCAAAAATAGATTTCCCGTTCTCGAATTTCTGCCTTGCCCTATATTACCCCGGACAGTGCCTTATCTCAAACGGTCTTGCACATATTAAAACAGCTATAACAGAAAAAATCCGTGTCGCCTGACACGGATTTTTATAATGGTTGTTTTAAATTCTGTTTCTGCATTTATAAGTCTGAACGGAGTTTGTTTTTTCGGTCTCTGTAGTTATTTGCCTGCTCTTCGGTTATTACACCCTGCTTTATCAACTCAGATAATAATTCTGATTTGCCCTCGGCTCTGCCTGCCGGCATTGCAGAACGTTCAAGGCTTGCCCAGTCGTTTATATACTTTTCTTAGGCGTCATTTTCAGTCTGTATAAACAATGGTAACCCAATCAACAATGCCTTTCTCGCTAAACGTAACAATAAGACATTTACCGTGCCAATCATTCGAGGTTTTTCCCTCGAGAGAACCATATCTATATTCCTGCCAGCCTTCATATTTTTTACTGTTAAAATTTTTTATACTTGTTGCTTCACCATACCTTTCGACGATTTCTTCTCTAGTTGTTTTAAATGGAGTTATGCCGTCAACCGAACATTTGTCATTCTCAAAAGGAGCATCAAAAATCCTACTGTCACCCTTTTTGGACTCTTTGTAGTTTTCCGCTCCGCAGCTAAAAAGCAAATCGCCATTTTTGTCCTTGACTTCAACGTGACATCTATCCTCCGCAAATCGATTAGCAGAAGTTTCATATGTCCAATCCTTAGGCAGTTCTTTCAGCTTTATGGGTATCTCGATCGCTTGTCCGTCAACAATTACATTTTTTCGTATCCGTTCAATGTCAAAACCCGTTTCGCTGTACGATATCTCAGAACCATCAGGATTAGTACTTCTTTCGCACCCCGTAAACCCACAGAGAAGTATCGCCGTTGCCAACAGCGCAACCACCCTTTTGCTTTTCCTGTCAAGCCGATGTTTTAATTTGCTAAACATAGTACACAACCTTTCGTTTAATTAACTGCCCGATAAACGGGAATTTACCATCTATTCATATTCTTTTCAAACTTATCGATATATGCTTGTTTTAATTCGTCTGCTGTAATCCCATAGCACAACATTACATCATTATAATACATTAAAACATCAGCCATTTCTTCAACTAAAGCTTTTCTTAATTGAGTATCTGAGGCTGCTTTTGTTCCACCATTCTTTTTTACAATATCAATCACTTCGCCTATTTCTCCAATCATCCAAAGTAACTTGTTTTTACCTGTTTCCGGACAAATCGACTCCCACTTATCTTTATACTTGTTCTGAAGTTTTATTTGCATTTTTTGCATTTCATCTATACCGAAATCCATCTTTTAATTTTCCTCCACAAATTACGATTTGTAGGGCAGATTAACTGCCCATGTAAGTATTATACCACGCATTTCCACTTTTTTCAACCACTTTTCCAATCAAATTCCCATCGGCACAACCTCGTCAATATCCGCTTCCCGCTTAGGCTTTGCAATCCCCATAAACTGCTTATGGCACTCCCACAGATCCAGCAGAAACCCAAACGGCATAAGCCACACCTCTTCCGAACCGAGGTGCAGCTGCGCCGTTCCGTAATAGAACAGCCGGGTGAACAATTCTGCATCGTTCACTCGGCTGTAACTGCGTTTTTTGAGGTATCTTCGCTTTCTACATTACGCTTCGTGCCTTTCAGCATAGCTTCGGTGATAGCGTCCTTGTACTCGGCAAGCTCGCCGGGGGAGGTCAGAAGCTCCACGGTTTCCTCGGTGAGAAGCGGCTTTTTCTCGCTGTTTCTGAGATTATGTATCTCAATACTCTGATTGCAGAGCAGAGTAATCAGCCAGATTATCTCGTCCAGAGCCATCTCCATATTCTCGGATTTCATCAGCTTGTCACCGAGGTTGTCAAGCCCGCCATAGCGGTTAGAAATTGCTTTTGTCGCTCTTGTTGTGAGAATCATCTCATACTGCTCGCCGCCGATAGTTATTAAAGAACTGCGTTCATTCGTCATTACTCATACCTCCGTTACTTGCCTGTTTCAGCAGGCTTTGCCGTGAATGTGGGTTCATACACAGACTTATACCAACCCGTGATTACGCTGTCCGGAACGTTCTTTTCGCCCTCGGTGGCTTCCGCTTTCCACGGGTGCTTTCCGCTGCCGTCCGGCTTGTTTCTGCGGAGAACAGTACCCTCGATTGTTGGCGTGGAAAACGTAATGCTGTCGCCCTTTGTTGCAAGTGAGGTTGACGGAATTCCGAACTTGACCCTATAAAGCCAGAAATAACGGTACTTGCCGTTGGACTTCTTAGCCCGAAACCCGATAGCCACGGGCTTGCCGCCGTCCTCGCTGGTTGAAATGACCACGTTGTTGCTGTCAATAGTCGCTCCTGTCAGAACCGAAGCCGCGTCATTTCCTATATCGTCAATGCCAAGTGAAAGCGTACCGCTCTTGAACTCCTTGACGATTTCAGAAGCGCCGTCATCAGCGTAGAGAGTAGCTTCCGCAAGCTCCACGGAAAGGTCAGCCGAAATCGCCTTTGCAAGCGAAGCGGGAACTCCGTAGGTTTCGTTGCCGTCACTGTCCTCGGTTATTTCTGCGTAGAACAGCTTGTCAAGACCTATTGTTGCCATTTATATCTCCTCCATTTCATAGTTTTTCGCCGTATCAACGGCGTAATGATGATAGCCAGTTTCGTCCTCATAACCGACATACTTTCGGGCGGTTACGGTAATATCCGCATTAAGCAGTGCTTTCACAAGTTTGCTTGCGGTGCAAGTATAGTTTCCTTTGCTGAAAAGGGAAATCCTAACTTCCTGCACATCGGCAGTCGGTGCATTATCCGCATGGAGTTCAAAACTGTCGTACAGCGGAGTGAACACCAAGTATTCATCGGGAGCGTTACTGGAATAAACCGCTGTCTGCGCAGAAATTTTCAGTTTTTTTGCTATCGCAGAGAGTTCTGAAAGCAGACTCACAGCCTCTCGACCTCCTTTTTAAACGCGGATTTCATTGCTTCCACGCACTGCTTTTTCACAGCGGATTTCGCAGGTTTCAGAAACGGTTTCGCCGACTGACTGCTTGTGCCGTACTCGAGAATATTCGCTATTTTAGCATTACTGCCGCCGTCCGTTCTCGGCTCGGAAAATCCTACCTTGATGTCGTGATTTCCGTTTTTGTCGACCGTAACAGGAGATAAGCCGAGCGACCGTTCAAGTTCTCCTGTGGAACGGGATTTGCTTTTCGTTCCCGAACCTACAACGGATTTCAGATTGCTTTTGACCTTTGCGAGAGCGATCTCACCGCCTGCCTGCAATATCTTTTCGGCAATTCTGTCGGTCTGCGTTCCAAGTCGGGAAATCCTCGCAAGAAATTCATCGGGCATTTTAACATCTGCTTTAGCCACTCGGTTGCACCTCCTTAGCAAGCGCTTCAATATACATTCCTCTGCCTTTCACATCTTCGACAGAGGTAATCTCAAATACAGAACCATCGCAGAACAGACGCATATCCGTGGATATTTTCACTCCCGGAATGGTACGAAAACGGAACAGGTCGGTAGCTTCGGAAAAGGCGGCTCGGTTTGCCCATTTCTCGCTGCCGTGCCGCCCCTCCCGATAGGCTCTGACCTCTGCTACAATAACATCGGATTCCGTCTGAAAGCCCTCGTCATCGAGCGTGACCCTTTTCTGCGTTATCTGTATCTGCGTGTTCATCTTACCGAAACTCATACTTTCCACCGCCTGTCCAGTCGAAGCAGCATATTCACGGTATCCCACACCTGCTTTCCCGCCTGAACATTGTCCCCGAAAAAGCCGCCTGTACTGCCGTCCCTCGATTCGTAAAAATGTGAGGACAGCATTATTACCGCCTGTTCGGTTGTTGGCGTCATTGCGTTTTCTGAATAGTAATTCTCGGGCAAATGCTGATAGCTTTCAGCGTAGGAAACAGCGGCGGTGATGAACCCTTTTATGAGTTCATCGTCCGCCGTATGTTCAAGTATGAGGTTCTGCTTTACTTTGGTAAGCAGTTCATTCATCACGAACCCGAGCCGGCTTTCATCTTAAGAATCTGTACTGCTTCGGGGAGAATCAGCTTTCCGTCAACGCGCTCCTTTGCCACAAAGCCAACCATACCGTTTCCGGCATACAGTTCCTTGAGTTCCGCAAAAGAACGAGTGCCACGGTCGCCGATGTTGTAATAGCTGAAGTCACCGAATGCGATTACTGGCTTTCCTGCGGCGATTGTGGGGACATACGGAGAGGTGTAGACCTCATAGCCGAACAGCCTGTCAACCTCACCCGCCTGGAGTGACGGCTGCCAGAGATATGCGCCGTTGTTGTCCTTCAGCTTGCGGAGCGCCGAAATAGTCTGGTCGTTCATGATGAACTTTGCGTTCTTGCGGTAGGGGCGCTTGAGGGAGTACACAAGGTTGATGATTTCGTCTGCGGTTATCGCTGTTGCGCTCACCGCAGTAACAGCAACCTCGCCGCCGCCCTTATCGGAGAAAAGTCCAAGAGGTTTGCCAACTCCATCGCCGTTAAGGAAAGCGTCCTCCTCCGCATTGGACAGCGCCTTGCCGAACTGCTCAATTATGTAGCTTTCAAGCCCAAAAGCGTTGTCGTAGAGCAGCTCCTCAGTCACCTTGACCGCAACGTGCAGCTTGTGCGCGTCAAGGTTTATCTGCGCAAAAGTAGCGTCACCGAAAGACAGCGCACCGCCCTCGTCAATCCACGCTGCGGCGGGCTTGGTTGCGGCAATGTTGATTTTATGTTCGCCGCTGGTTGTGATGGTGTGACCCAGCTTTCGCATGATGTTTTCCTCGGTCAGCGCGTCAATAAGGCGGCTGTCATACTCCTCGGGGACGAGATAACCGCCGTTAGCGTCAACGCCCTCGGAAAGAACATTTGAAATCTGACGGAAATTGGTGCGGAGAGCGTTCAGCATCGCCGCCTTGTATTCATCACTCGCTCTGCCTGTCTTGGGCTTGTCGCCGTTCAGCGGCTTTGCGGTGAGGGGTGCTGACGTAGGCTTGGAAAGCTGCGCGTCCATAGCCGCCATCTGCTCCATACGCTCGATTTCAGCGCCGTAATCCTTGATTTTCTGTTCCATTTCAGCGTATGAAGCCGCGTCCTCTGCGGAAAGCAAACCGTCCTTGTCGCGCTTTGTTTCAACGAAAGCCTTTGCGGCTTCCCACGCCTTATTGCGCTTTTCGCGCAGTTCAATAATAGTCATGTATATTACCTCCAGTTCTTAATCAAATCAAGCCGAGAAAATAAATCCTCAGCTTTGGTCTTTTGTTCGGTTTTCGGTGCTATATGACACTTTTCCGCTATTCTTCCCATAAGTGAATTTACCACCTGAGCTTCGGAATACATCAGCGAATCTGCGGCAGGCGCTTCATTCGGTTCTTCTCGGGCAAGAATACCGTCAGCAAAGCTGAGTTCCACCGCTTTGTTTGCGTTCATCCAGGTTTCTGCGTCCATGAGGTGAGAAATCTTTGCGCGGCTCATTCCGGTCTTGATTTCATAAGCGTTCATAATGCTTTCTTTAACCTCGGACAGCATTTCGATTGCTTTCTGCATTTCGGCTGTGTTGCCCATAGCTACCGTCATAGGGTTGTGTATCATCAGCATTGAAACAGGGGACATCAAAACCTTGTTTCCCGCCATCGCGATAACGCTTGCGGCGCTTGCGGCTATGCCGTCAATTTTTACAGTGACATTGCCCTTGTAGTCCATCAGCATATTGTAGATTTGGGCTGCCGCCACGCAGTCACCACCGGGCGAGTTGATCCAGACGGTAATATCTCCGCTGCCGGACAGCAGTTCCTCCTTGAAAAGCTGCGGCGTGACATCATCGTCAAACCAACTCTCATCTGCTATAGTGCCGTTTAGGAACAGCGTTCTCTCCGGAGTTTGCTCCTGTGTTTCCTCGTTCTTCGCTATCCTGTTCGTCCATTTCCAGAACTTCTTCATCGGAATTATCCTCCTTTCCACTGCCTGCCGCAAAGATACCCGCGTCAGCCAGTTTTGTCATATTGCCGTTTATAAGGTACAAATCTCCGCCGTCCTCGGCAGGGATACGGTCGAGGTTTTCAAGCTCCCGAATGTCGTTTGCGGACATCCAGCCGTTCTGCCTTGCGGTAGCGTACCCGCTCATGCGGCTTGCGTAATCTCCTCGCAGCAGTCCGTCAACATTGAACTTGATAAAATAATCCTGTTTCTCGCTTGGGGTGAGCAGGGAGCGCATCATGCTTTGTTCCCACCGCACAAGCCAGGGTTCAAGGGTGTATTTAACGAATTCAAGGGACTGCTGCTCAATATTAGAAAAGCTCGATTTTTCAAGGTCGCCAACCATGTGGGGCGGCACTCTGAAAATTCGAGCAATTTCATTTATCTGAAACTTTCTTGTTTCAAGGAACTGCGCCTGTTCGGGCGAAATACTGATGGGAGTGTATTTCATGCCCTCCTCAAGCACAGCAACCTTTCCGCTGTTGGAACTCCCGCCGAACTGCGACTGCCACGCTTCACGAACCTTTGACGGGTCCTTTATAGTTCCGGGGTGTTCAAGGACGCCGCTTGGCGCTGCGCCGTTCGCAAAGAATTTAGCGCCGAACTCCTCGGTTGCAATTGCAAGCCCGATAGCGTTCTTCGCCATTGCAATCGGCGAGTAGCCAACAAGTCCGTCAAACCCAAGTCCGGGGATATGCAGAACATCGCCCGGTGAGAGAATGACTTCGTATTCCTTGCTGCGGATTGCTTCGTCTGAGCCACGGTAGTATTTGTAGTACAGCTTTCCGTTGGAATCACGGTCAACCGTCATTCGGTTCGGCATAAGCGGGTACAGAGCAATGACCTCGCCCTTTCCGTTGCGGATAACCTGCGCATATGCGTTGCCCCAGAGTAGCAGGTGCGTCATAAGCGTTTCGCGGAAAATAAACGAGGTCATTTCGGGGTTCGGTTCATCGTGGAGCAGACGGTAAAGCGGGTGAGTGAACGCTTTTTCTTTGCCGCCGTCCGAACGGTACTTATAGACGTGCAGCGGTAGTCCTGCCACTGCTTCCGACAGCACTCTAACGCAGGAATACACTGCGGTCATCTGCATTGCGGAACGCTCGGTGACGTTCTTTCCCGCAGTAGAACCGCCCATGTAAAAACGGTAGGCGCTGCCGGCTGTGCTGTTTTTAGGCTTGTCCCTTGAATGGAATAGACTTAAAAAAAGTTTCATAAGAATTTATCCTCCTGGATTTTAGGCATAAGAAAAGCACCCGCCATTGCTAACAGATGCTATCAAAATTACTTTAAAACTTCTTGTAAAGAATTTATATGTGATATCCCTTTTGATTTCATTTTATCTTTAATCTTGCGGGAAAGAATAGCCATGGAAAGTAATTCATCAGCTGTTGTTCTCAAAAGCACCCTTGCTATCGCCTTTATACACCAATCATACGTAATGTATTTATTCCCCAGGAGATTTGCAATCTCCTTTGCAAGCGTTAAGTGAATGTCACCGCCTTTCGGAATCGCCAGCATTACAAAAGCATGTGTAAAGTCGGCTTCGATTTCTTCCTCCTTAGATTCGAATTTATAGGGGTTGAAACAACAACTTCCCGTGTCAGAAAAATCGCTCCACGCGATGCAATCGCAATACGGGATAATTACGTTATTAATTGCTTCGCAAACCTCTGATAATGATTTCATATTTGCTCCTCCTCAAGAAATTTTATAATCTTACCTAGATTTTCTTTTGAAATATTAAGAATTAGCGAAATCGCTCTGACTCTCATCGATGCGATCTCTTCATTTGCGTCCGAATTAGCTGTTTTTTTTCCACAAATTTCTTCGCAAGACATCTTGAAAAGCTGCTTGCTATAAATAAAGCGATTTAAAGTCCCATCTGTATCAGGATCAACAAGATAACGCGAAAAAGTTTGGAGGGCTTTCCCAGGATACGGAAGCTCTGCTTCGCTTTCCAAAACCAATTCTAAGGTGCATGGATCAAGTATATGATGATCAACAATGGATTTGGGGTTTGAAGCGATTAGCGACTTTTGGTTGTAGAATTCGATCGCATTTTTAATCACTTGGCGAATTTTGAGAAAATCCGGAGCATTGGGGTTTGCAAACTGAATCCTAATGGAATATTTTTTCATATTTACTCTCCTTCTCTTTGTTTTCTGAGTGATATTGAACTTAAATATTATTGATATAACACA
>OHFO01000547.1_pt1 | contig 9740 bp, 5 predicted proteins | sample 1567541 | NCBI WGS metagenome assembly OHFO01 (sample SAMEA3879595, study PRJEB24766) | human gut metagenome | biome: human-associated habitat; feature: feces | place: USA | collected 1985/1987 | reverse complement strand
CGCGCTCGATTGCCTGTTCAATATTGTCTGTCGTAAGGACGCCAAACATAACCGGAATTCTGCTCTGTAAGGAAACACTTGCAATCCCTTTGGAAACTTCATTGCACACATAATCATAATGGCTCGTTGCCCCGCGTATCACTGCCCCAAGGCAGATCACCGCATCATACTTTCCGCTTGCCGCCATCTTCTCTGCGATCACCGGTATTTCAAATGCCCCCGGCACCCATGCCAGATCAATCTGCTCCTCCGGTACATCATGGCGCTTCAACCCGTCAAGTGCACCCCCGATCAGTCTTGACACGATAAATTCATTAAACCTCGCTGCCACGATCCCAATCTTAATGTCCTCTGCCCCTGTTAATTTTCCTTCTAAAACGTTCATTTTTTTATCTCCTTTTTTATAATGTTGATGTCAGGTTGATACCATAGATACTTAATATTATATTTATCCTCTTATTCAAAACGAAGCATATGCCCCATCTTTTCCTGTTTTGTCCGCAGATAAAACAGATCATACGGTGTCGCCTTCATCTGGATCGGCACGCGCTCTTTGATTTCCATGCCATAATCTTTCAACTGGTAAACTTTATCCGGGTTATTGGTCAGAAGCCGCAGTGTTTTTACGCCGAGATCTTTTAAGATCTGTGCTCCAATATAATACTCCCGCTCATCCCCCGCAAAACCGAGCGCAAGATTTGCCTCTAACGTATCCATTCCTTCCTCCTGCAATGTATAGGCACGCAGCTTATTTAAAAGTCCGATGCCTCTTCCCTCCTGCCGCATATAAAGCAGGATTCCGCGGCCTTCTTTTTCGATCTGTTCCATTGCCGCCGCAAGCTGTTCCCCACAGTCGCACCGAAGGGATCCGAATACATCTCCTGTCAGGCACTCGGAGTGTACACGGCACAGCACATCCTCTCCGTCTCCAATCTCACCTTTTACCAGCGCAACATGATGTTCCCCGTTTAAAATATTCTGATAGCCATACGCTTTAAATTCTCCATATTTTGTCGGGAGTTTTGCCACTGCTGCACGCTCCACAAGCCTGTCATATTTTTTGCGGTATTCAATGATGGCGGCAATCGTGATAAAACAGATATTCCATTCTTCTGCCAGTTCCATGAGTTCTGTTGTACGCATCATTGTTCCGTCCTCACGCATGATCTCACAGCATAAACCGCACTCTTTTAATCCGGCAAGACGCATCAGGTCAACGGTTGCTTCTGTATGACCGTCGCGTTCTAACACCCCATTCTTTTTTGCAAGCAGAGGAAACATGTGTCCCGGTCTGCGAAAGTCTTCCGGTTTTGCATCCTCACTGATGCAATGCCTTGCTGTCATACCGCGTTCCTCCGCTGAAATTCCAGTCGTTGTACCGGCATAATCGATCGATACGGTAAATGCAGTCTCATGGTTGTCCGTATTGTCAGTTACCATCTGCGGGAGTTTTAATTTTTCACAAATCTCCTTTGACATCGGCATACAGATCAATCCTTTTCCATATGTCGCCATAAAATTCAGATTTTCTGTCGTTGCAAACTCTGCCGCGCAGATAAAATCCCCTTCATTTTCACGATCTTCATCATCTGTCACAAGAATGATCTTTCCTCTTTTCAATTCTTCCAATGCCTGTTCCACTGTATCAAATTTCTTCATTGTACTTCTTCCTTTCCGTGCCAAAAACTGCATTTTGTTTTCTTATCAGAATCCATTAGAAAATAAAAATTCCCTCGTGATCTTACTCTCCGTTGTTTTTTCTTTCTCCCAGTTCAAAAAATGCTCAATGTACTTCCCGATACAGTCATTTTCCAGATTTACCGTATCCCCCGCCTTTTTGTGTGCAAGAACCGTACACTGCGCCGTATGCGGGATGACAGACACCATAAAACTCGTCTGTGTCGTTTTTGCAACCGTAAGGCTGATCCCATCCACTGCGACAGAACCCTTTTCAACAATGTAGTGCATGATCTTCTCCGGTGCTTTCATGGAATAACAAATCGCGATTTCGTCTGATTTGACCTCACAGATCGTTCCGGTTCCGTCAATATGTCCTGTCACGATATGACCGCCAAATCTGCCGTTTGCCGCCATTCCCGCCGCTGCTTCTCCAATCGATGACCTCCGCAGCGTTTCGTGCATCACATCGGCGGTAAAGTAGTTTTTCCCGAAAGATGTCACTGTAAGACAGATTCCATTTACGGCAATGCTGTCACCAATTTTGATATCCTCTAATACTTTTTCTGCCTCTATTTTCAGTCTGGCAGAATTGCCTTTCCGGTCTGCTGTTATGATCCTTCCGACCTCTTCCACAATTCCTGTAAACAAATTTTCTCCCCTCCCTGCCTTTTTACGGTATGTTCAAACCTTATGTATCTGTTTCCCTCTCATTTATTTTTCAGCTCCCCGGTGATCAGAATGTCCTCCCCCACTTGCTGTACCCTCTGACTGACCATGCAATACGCATCATCGGGATGATCCACGCCCATTCCTGCAACCGGACTTTTGGCATCTGCACCGCCAAACAGTTTCGGTGCCACATACGCATACACCTCATTGACGATCCCGGCTTCTAACGCCGACCAGTTCAGCATGGCACCGCCCTCAAGCAATACGCTCTCGATCCCGTCTGCTCCGAGCTGCCGCATCAGTTCTTTTAAATCCACTTTTCCATCCGCATGTTCTGTCACTATGATCCGGCATCCATATTTCTGATATTCCCTGATCTTCGCCTCATCCTGACAGCAGGTTGCAATGATGGTATTCTGCTCCTCTGCAGTCTGCACGATCCGGCTCTTAAGCGGTATCCGCAATGTCGTATCACAGACGATCCTGACCGGGTCTTTTGTCTGCGGCAGACGGCAGTTTAACATTGGATCATCCGCGATTACCGTGCCTGCCCCAACCATGATTCCGGTCATTTCATGCCGCATGCGGTGTACCTGTTCTCTTGCCGCCTCTCCGGTGATCCATTGCGATTTTCCGGATGCCGACGCTATTTTTCCATCCAGTGTCATCGCATATTTCATCCGCACATAGGGCAGTTTTGTCTGGATATAATGAAAAAATACCCGATTTTGGTACTCACATTCCTCCTGTAAAACTCCTTCCGTCACCAGGATGCCCTGCTCCCTTAACTGCCGGATCCCGGCTCCCGCCACAAGCGGATTGATGTCTTCCGCCCCAACAAACACATGGCTGATCCCGGCTTCTATGACCGCCTGTGTACACGGAGGCGTTTTCCCGTAATGGCAGCACGGTTCTAATGTCACATAAAGATCTGCTCCTGCCGGATCCTCTCCCCTGCTCCTGCAATCCGCCAGCGCTTCCCGCTCTGCGTGAAGTCCGCCAAATTTTTTATGATAGCCTTCCCCGATGATTCTGTCCTCTTTTACAAGAACCGCACCGACCACCGGATTTGTCTTTGTCCATCCTCTGCCAAGCTCTGCAAGTTCCATTGCCCGGCGCATATATCTTTCCTGCTGCATGAATACCTTCCCTTTCCTGCAAGATAAAATCTGCAATCTCTGTTGCTTCATGACGATAGAATACACGCTCCGGGAATATTCTATTGCCATAAAAAGAAGCTCTGAACACGATCGTTCAGAGCTTCTTAAAACCGGATTTTAGGGATTTCTAAAATGACATATTTTAAAAACCGGGATACCATGCGAAACTTTTTTCCGTTTCTGATATCCGGCAGGATATCTAATTTTTGCAGCAATAAAATACGCGCTCCGCGAACATTCTATTGTCACAAACAAAAAGACTCTGAAATAAAACTATTTCAGAGCCATGTATGCATTATCTTACCAACCGTTTAAAACGATCCTTTAAATCCTGCTTATCCATATCTTCTTTCATCCAGACTATACTGTCGGCTTCGGAATTACACCGAATCATGCCTTACGGCTCGTGGGCTATACCACCGGTAGGGAATCACACCCTGCCCTGAAGATCATATTCTATTCTTATGTGTCTGAGTATAACACGCTTTCTTAAAATGTCAATACTGTTTTTCAGACCAAATTTTACTGCAGCATATAAATAAGTCCAAAACAGCCGGCTCCACAGTTACTTGTAATCGCTGCTGATGCCTCCTGCATGTAGATCTGATCAAATTTTTTATACTTTTGCACTTCCTCTAAAATCATATCTTTCGTCTCTTTCGAACAACCCGCAGATGTTATAAATAAGACTTTCTGATCAATCGGCGACCATCGCGCCATCTGCGCGTGTATATATTTTTTATAAACATCCTGTGTATTTCCAAAAAAGATCGCTGCCGGTACAATTTTCTTTTTGTGCAATGCCAGAACCGGATGACACTGCAGCATCTCTGTCATTTTCCATACCTGCTTATTTAAAAGTCCACTGCGGTAAAGCTGTTTCGAACTGTCTAAAATAAAGCTTGTCTGTATTTTAGGCTGTATTGCTTCCAGACTCTGTAATACTTCATCCAGATCCTTATTTTTCAGCACCATATTCGCCGCATGCATAACCATCAGGCCTGTACCACTCGACAAATGACCGGAATCAAACACCTGCACATGGGAAAATCCGGCTGCCGCCTGGCTTGCATTCTCAAATCCCTTTCCGGATCCTGAAGCAATACTGATATGCAGTACCTGTTCCGCCTCCTCAAGCAGATTTCCAAAAAATGTCTCATATTCCCCGACTGTCGGTGCTTCCGACTTAGCATACTGATCTTTTTCAATATAAGACAGCAGACTGTCTGAATGGATTTCCACCATATCCTCGTAATGCCCATATTCCGTATTTACAAAATAATGCATGACCGGTATTCCAAGCTGCCGGATCACATCATTCGGCAGATCCACAACGTTGTCCGTGCTGACGATCAGCCTTTGCTTTTTCTTCTGCCCTAAGATACGGAATCCGTCCATCTCACTGACTTCATCCGGATCGATCATATATTCAATGCGCTCTTTTGGCAGATAACGGAGAAGCATTGCCTCAAAAAGGATTCCATTGATCGGTTTCGCAAGATAATCAGAAAATCCCATTTTACGATACTTTTCTTCCGCACCTGACATTGCATTTGCCGTCAATGCAATAATCGGCGTTTTGCGGCAGAATCCACCCTGCTGGTTGCGCACCAGATCCATGGTTTTTTCACCATCCATCTCCGGCATCATGTGATCCATAAAAATCACATCGTAATTATTTTTTGCCGTCAGCTTCAGACATTCCATTCCACTATGCGCCAATGCAAGCTGGACTTTGGTTTCCCGAAGCAGTTTTTTAGCGACAAGCAGATTCATATCATTGTCATCCACAACAAGAACTTTTGCTTCCGGTGCTTCGAAACTCTTTTTATAGGAGGATCTCTGATGTCTTGATGAACTATTATAATTGAGATTTCCAAGCGGTGCTGCATTTACAATTTTCTGTGGTATCGTAACCGTAAATGTAGATCCCTTCTGATAAATACTGTCAACCGTGATCTGACCACCCATCAGATTTACAAGCTGGCTGCAGATAGAAAGTCCAAGGCCTGTTCCCTCGATTCCTTTTGTGCTGCCTTCATTGACCCGTTTAAAACTGTCAAACAGGTATTTCATATCATCCTGACGGATTCCCATACCGGTATCGATCACAGCCATTTTTAAAAGAATTTCGTCCGCTCCCGTCTGCTCACTCTCCACAAACAGCGTGACGGATCCCTTTTGCGTATACTTGATCGCATTACTTAAAATATTGGTTAAAACCTGTTTGATCCTCATCTCGTCGCCATAAAGCATGGATGGCAGTTTTTCAGATACATTGACACAAAATTCCAGATTTTTCTCATGTGCACGGATCCAGGTCGTGTTTACAATTTCACTGAATAATTCTCCTGTCTCATAACGCGCCGGAACAACTTCCATTTTTCCCGCCTCAATTTTGGACAGGTCTAAAATATCATTGATCAGGGACAAAAGCATCTTACTTGCACTCTGGATATTATTGGCATTCTCAATAATATCGTCTGACAGATTCTCCTCCCGAAGTGTCATTTCATTTAATCCTATGATCGTATTGATCGGCGTACGGATTTCATGGCTCATATTTGCAAGGAAACGGCTCTGTGTATTCATTGCGGCAACTAACTCCGCCTGCTGCTTTTCATTTTCTTTTCTCTGATATTCAGAGAGTGTGATCTGGATAAACATAAACGCACAGGTCAGAAAGATGGTTATGACCGCACTCACGATAATATCCCCATAAACTACAGATTCCGATTCCATATAAGTGATCCGTTCCGGATGAACATATGCAGTGTAAAAACAATACGCATCCGCAATGATCGTTATAACAGTTCCCGCGGCAAGACTTTTCCCCCGCAGCAGGAAAAAAAGCGAGATGAAACCAAGAACAAACCAAAGCGGCATACCGCTTTTTAAGCCTCCGGAGCGCAGAAACGTAACTGGAAGAAAAATTCCATTCAGCCCTGACATCAGAATGAAAGAACAGAGATCATATTGCTGGAATTTATTTCCTGCCCAGAAAAGCATGCCCATAAAAAGCGCCCCGGCAAATAATGCTGCGACATTTTTTATCTCCATTCCCTCGGCAAGCGTATAAACTCCCCCCACTGCCATCGCGATCGTTCCAAGCAGCGACATAAAGCGGAATAACTGTGCATGAATTGAAACATCTTTCCGGATCAGTACCTGGATAATTCTGTCACTCAGCTTACTCATTGTCCGCACCTCCCCATTTTTTTAATGTTTCCGCAGCACTGATAAAATCAAACAGTTCAATCTGGGCTTCCATATCAGCGATCAACTGTGCATCCGAATCCGCCATCGAACTGCCCATCTCATTTTTTATCATCTCTAACAGCTTCATTGCCTCTGCCTGGTCAAAATTGTCGATTGCTGCCGATAGTTTCTGCACTGGATTTTTTTCTTCCCCCACCGTCACATACTTAGACAGCCCATCAAGGATCGAACAATAGTCTGCGATCAGCTCCGTATGGTTTTGTATGATATAATTTTCATCCCCATGCTCACATGCCTCCTGCATCCTCTTTGCCCTTTTTGAAAGCTCTTTTGCACCGATCGTAAGACTTTGTCCTTTCAGGGAATGTACATTGATCTTATAATTTTCCCAGTCTTTTTTATCATACAGCTCCTGTAATGTCTGGATCTGACTTCTTCCCTGTTCATAAAAACACTGCACGATCTCCATATAATCCGCTTCATTATTGTCAAAGTAGGAAAGCCCAAGCCGGCGGTCAATTCCTGCAGCCTCAAATTCTTTCCTTCCTTCTTTGAATTGTCCGGATAATCCACTGTTTTCTTCTGTCTTGCAGGTAACCTGTTCCTCTCCCGTATCTTTTTCAATAAACATGCTTAAATATTTGCGAAGGACACGTTCCATCGCAGATTTTTCAATCGGTTTCGCAACAAAATCATCGAATCCTTCCCTGATCAGCATCTCTCTGGCTCCGCCTATGGCGTTGGCTGTCAGTGCAATGATCGGTATTTTCCGTTCACGGAACCGCGGTAATTCATGAATCCTGTGCATACATTCCACGCCATCCATTTCCGGCATCATATGATCCATAAACACGAGATCATAGCTTCTGTCACTGATTTTATCAATTGCCTCACTACCGCTCAATGCCGTATCGATCGTGATGCCATAATGGCTTAACAGACTTGAAACAACTTTTAAATTCATGGCACTGTCATCCACTGCAAGAATTTTGGCTCCTTTTACACGGAATCTGTCATGATGCCACCGTTCGTCGTATGCGTCCTGCTGAAGTTTTTCTCCATTCAAAATGGTTGCAACCGAGAATACATGCATCGGGCGATAGATAAGCAGAACTTCCGGTCCGATTTTTTGCAGATCACAATCCCTGTTTGCCATGACAACAACTTTCATTTTTGCAGTCAGGCTGTCAAAATAACTTTGATCTATAAAATATTCGACATCCGCAACAAACAAAAACTGATAATTTTCATGATCGATGCGGTTTTTTAGTTCATGCATGGTCGAACAGCGCACGGCATCTACATGAAGCTGATCGACCATCCTCTGGATACATTCAAGATATCCGTCACGAAGCTGTCCGAAACGGTATCTTTCGAGATCCATATAAAAAATGATCTTTTTATCTCCGGCATCACGCACGGATACAAGCGGCATATCCGTCAGTACTCTCTGTGGAATGATAATAGAAACCGTCGTACCTGCATCAGGAACACTCTCAATGTGCATATGTCCATTCATTTTTGCAATCATTTTGCGTGAGATTGCAAGACCTAAGCCAATGCCCCCCGCACGCCGGTCACGGGTCGTATCTACCTGATTGTATGTGTTTTCCAGTGCATCTATATTTTTTTCGCTCATCCCGATTCCGGTATCTTTCACCTTTACCATAAGATTGATGCCGTATGATTCCTTGCGGGCGCCGACAAACAAAATGACACCACCGGCATCTGTAAATTTGATCGCATTGTTGATGAGATTTAAGATAATGCGATATATTTTCTGACTGTCTCCAAGCAGGTTATTCGGAATATCCGCCTCACAATCCACAATGATCTCAAGATTCTTTTCTTTATTCCACACATGTGCCATGTTAACCACATCATTGATCACAGACGTAATGTTATATGGTTCTTCCACCAGCTCCATCGTGTCATTTTCAAGTTCTGAAAAATCCAGGATATCTGATACCAAAGACATCAGATTCCTGCCCGCAACTGTAATATCATACAGCTGTTCCTTTGTCGTATCATCCACTTTCGCATCCAGTAATTCTGATCCGATTCCGATGATAGAATTTAACGGTGTACGGATCTCATGCGAAATATTTGCCATAAAATCATCTTTTGCCTGTTTGGCATCCTCGAGTTCACGCATTGTCTCATTGAATTCCATATCATGCTGTATACGGTTTTTTAACTGTTTATTTTCCATGATCTCGAGAATAATGATCGCAAAAAACTGCATAAAAAATTCCATTTCCCGTATCGGATTATCATAATTTACTTTATCTAACAGGAATGTATCAAGACAAAACAAAAAGATCGTTGCTACCAACGAAATATAATTGATCTCGATCAGATCAAAAAGAGACAACATCACAACACTTGCTGCTACTGTTGCCATGGTAAGAGACGAACCGTCCGTGAATACCGTATATAAAATAATATTCATCCATATCATAACAGAACAAAATAACTTCGCCAGTCTGCTGTACCGTCCTGTCAGCATCCGAAGTCCGATACTCGCCAAAAGCCCACAAATTATCACCGCAGCTACCCAGCTTGGCCATTTTAAATAAACTGCTGCCACTACCATATAAACAGTATATATGAAATAAAGTACATACGGGATCACTCCCGCCCTGTCCTTTTTGATTTCTCTTATCATAACGTCCCCTCTCATTCACTTATGTCTGTAATTTCCCGCTACAATTCCAGAAATATCTCTGTAAGGTTCGGATCAAACTGAGAGCCGCTATTTTCCTTTATAATTTCAAACACCTTAGATGCGGGACGGATTGCTTTCTTATAACACCGGTCCTGATATAATGCATCAAAAACATCAGCAAGTGCCATGATCCTTGCACATAACGGAATCTCCTCCCCGGATAATCCATCCGGATAGCCCGTACCGTCCCATCTTTCATGATGATATCGTGCTATTTTTCTGGCAATATCCACATATTCCTCATGTTCCACATTTCCGATGATCCGGTCAATGATCTCACACCC
>OHFO01000544.1_pt1 | contig 9765 bp, 8 predicted proteins | sample 1567541 | NCBI WGS metagenome assembly OHFO01 (sample SAMEA3879595, study PRJEB24766) | human gut metagenome | biome: human-associated habitat; feature: feces | place: USA | collected 1985/1987 | reverse complement strand
ATGTGAGGAGGGAATGACCAGAGAAACGACTATAGAGTTGATCAAGCACGACTTGTCGAAACTCACTCGTCCTTCTGTGACGGGGTTTGTGCGCTATCTTATAATGAATGCGAGCTTCAAAACCACCTTTTGGTTTAGGATACTGTATGAAGGGTAAAAAATGGCTTTTATCGTTATATTATATGGTATATGTTTATTATAAACATGTATGCTATTTGACAGGTATTCAGCTTCCTGTATGTACTAAATAGGGGGAGATAAGATTTTCACACTATTCATGCATCATTATTAATGAATATTGTAAAATAGGAAATGACGTTACAATATTCCAAGGTGTAACAATTGGAGGATCTCGTGGAAAAGGAGTACCTATGATTGGTGACAACGTGGTGCTCGCAGTCGGTGCAATTGTAATTGGCAATGTTAATATTGGTGATAATGTGTTTGTAGGAGCAGGTACCGTAGTAACTAAAGATGTGGCGGACGGTGCTGTTGTTGTAGGCAACCCTGCACGTGTAATTAATCACATCGGAGCTGAGAAGGTAGCCTATTATAATCAAAGATATTAATCAGAAGAAATATGAAGATATTAATTGTACATTACCGCTACTTCATTAGTGGTGGTCCTGAACGATATTTATTCAATCTCAAGGACGCTCTCGAAGCGAGAGGGCATGAGGTGATTCCATTCTCGATAAAAAACTCCCAAAACGTGAAGTCGCTCTATAGCAATTATTTTGTGGAAAACATTGGGAAAAGCGATGAGGTGTTTGTTGAAAAGTATCCTAAGACTTTGCGTACTTACATCGACTTGGTGAGTCGCGAGTTTTATTCGTTTGGAGTGAAACGTAAGTTGAAAAAGCTTATCGTTGATACTCGTCCGGATATATGCTACCTACTGGTGTACAAACGTGCGCTGTCTCCCAGTGTGATAGATGCCTGCTGCAATATGGGTGTACCGGTGATTAATCGAATAAGTGATTATAACCCTGTATGTGGAGCGGCCTCGCTCTACCATGAAGGAAAGTTTTGCGATGCCTGTTTCGCTGATGCGGACAGAAGTCTATTGAAGAAGGATTGTGTGAAAGGGAGCAAGTTGTTTTCGATGATGCGCTATTTTTCCATCAAACTCTCGGAAGTGCTGAAGATGGATAGGAAAATCAGCGGATATGTCTGTACTAATGGTTTTATGAAAGAGATGATGACGAGACGTGGTTATGATTCGCGAAAACTTCAGGTCGTACCTACCTTTTTCCGTGAGAAGCCTGAATATGCAGTTGTTGACAAGGCCATGCGTTTCGATTTTGATATACTGCGACTTTTATATATTGGAAACATTGATGAATCGAAAGGTATTTACGACTTGGTAGAAGCAATGGAAATATTGAAACGCCATACTTCGGCTTTCCATCTGAGCATTGTGGGAGGCTTGCATGAAGAGGAGAACCAGCGTATGTTTGAATTATTGGCTCGAAAAAAACTGACAGGACATGTTACTTTCGAGCCATTCCGTAGCGATGGGCGGGTGTTTGAATATTACTTGGATAATCATGTCACTGTACTTCCTGCACGGTGGTCGGAGAATCTGCCCAATACTCTCATAGAATCACTTTATTTCCATCGTCCGGTGATAGTGCCGCAGTGGGGATCTTTCAAATACACCACTGATTTGAGCGTTGCTTTTTATTATCAGGCATTGTCGGTCAAGTCTTTAGCAGACACACTAGGAGAGATTATGACTAATCCATTACTTATCATCGGAAAATCCAATGCCTGCGAAGCATTCTTTCAAGCTAATTTTGCGGAAAGGACGCATTTGGACAGTTTATTGAATCTATTTAATAACACCTTACATAATAAAAATGAAGATTTTTGAAATAGGTACGGGATATACTTCTGTCCCTGCCCGTATGGGAGCCGCTACGGAAATTGTAGTGGCTGAACTTACTACATCCATGCGGAAATTAGGCGAGGATGTAACTATCGTTGATATTAAGGATAAGAATAGAATGCCTACCCGGTTGCCTATCACGGAGGCATACATGCCCCAGTTCTTCAGTTCGACAGACACCAAGTTAGGTATTGTGCACAAGTTGAAGCGGGTGCTCTATTCCATTTCGCTGACTGGCAAACTGCATTCGCTTATTCGTCAGAATTGTAGAGAGCGAATCATGCTGCACTTCCACAACCAATACAACCTCTTCTTTTTCTTGAAATTGACTCCAAAATCATTGTTGAAAAATGTAACTATCGGTTACACTGTACATAGCTACATTTGGTTTGGCAAATGGGATGAAGTAAAAGATATCATTGCCAAACGTTATTTTCAGGAGGTGTACTGCTGCCAATATGCGGACAAAGTATTTGTACTCAATGATATAGTGGCACGTATGTTGACTAAACATTATCAAGTGAAGCCGGAGCATATCATCCCAGTTATTAACGGAGTGAACGTAGATGTGTATAATGATGAAGCTGCCGACAAGCTTGCGGTTAACTCACTCCGTAAGAAATATGGCTTAACCGGAAAGCGTGTCGCGTTTCAGGTAGGTTCGGTTTGTGACCGCAAGAATCAGTTGGGTACTCTCAAGCTGTTACTGCCAATGATGAGGTGTCAGCATGATATCGCCTTCATCTATGCCGGAGGTGTCATTGATACTGAATATGCAGCCGATATCCAACGGCTTGCCGAACAGGAGGGAGTGAAAGACAGAGTGCTCTATATGGGCGAAGTGGTTCCTGGAAAACAACTTAACGAAATCTATGCGCTGTCAGACGTGGCTTTTATGAACTCCAAATCGGAAGCGTTTGCCCTTGTGATTGCCGAGGCTTTGGCTGCTCGCAAACCTATTTTTATTTGTGATACTATTATGCGCAGCCTGTTTTTTTGGGGGGAAAAGGAAGGTGAAGGAATTATCCGTATAAAAGACTCCTTCGAAGCCGATTTTGAACGCCTTTTTACAGACAAAGCGTATTATAAAGAAATGCAGGAACGTGGTCGCAACTTTATAGTGAATGAGTATAGCTGGGATGTAGCGGCTAAGATTTATATAGATAATTTCAAATAACAAACTTTTCAATGAAAATTTTAATAACCGGAGCCGCCGGCTTCATCGGTTCGTGGCTTGCCTCTCAGCTTGCAAAACGAGGTGACGAGGTGGTGGGCATAGACAATATCAATACGTATTACGATCCCAATTTGAAGTACGCCCGCTTGCGTGAGTTTTATGGGATAGAGGCGGACGCGCAATGGGGGATGGTAGGCGCGATTCCCGAAACCGGAAATGATGGAGGGACAGCAGTGACCTTTCCCGATATGCCGTGGGGACGCGCCCTGCAAAGTACATTGATGCCTAATCTCCGCTTTGTGCGTATGGACATCGTAAACCGTGATGCGCTGAGTCGTCTGTTTCAGGAGGAGAAATTCGACAAGGTAATGAATCTGGCGGCACAGGCGGGTGTACGTTATAGTTTGCGCAACCCCTATGCCTACATAGAAAGCAATGTAATGGGATTTATGAATATATTGGAGTGTTGTCGCTTGAATAATATTCAACATTTGGTTTATGCTAGTTCGAGCAGCATATATGGGCTGAACGACAGGGCACCGTTCAGCGAGGATGACGAAGTAATTCAGCCCGTAAGCATCTATGCTGCCACAAAAAAAAGTAATGAACTGATGGCACACGCCTACGGTAAACTCTATGGGCTGAAAACTACAGGACTGCGTTATTTCACCGTATATGGTCCGTGGGGGCGTCCCGACATGGCACCCATGCTTTTTGCTTCGGCCATCAGCAAGGGAAAGGAAATCAACGTGTTCAACAATGGCGACCTTATCCGAGACTTTACTTACGTAGACGACATTGTAAACGGTACGATACAGGTGATCGACCATCAGCCGGAGATTTCAGAAAAAGGTGTACCTGCCAAGGTGTATAATATCGGGTGTAGTCATCCTGTAAAACTTATGGATTTTATCAGCGAGATAGAGAAGAATCTGGGTATTATGGCAAAGAAAAACTTTATGCCGATGCAACAGGGGGATGTGTATCAAACCAATGCGGATACTACGAAGTTGGAGCGCGAAGTGGGCTATTGTCCTTCGGTCAGATTGCCTGAGGGAATCGCCAGATTCGTTGAATGGTATCAGTCGGACAAAAATCCGCTCAAATAAAAACATTAACAAAATGACAGATTATCTACTTACTGCCCTAATTCCGATGGCTTTTTTTGTAGTGTTTTATGGTAGCAAAGAAGCTGAGAACCAAAATGGATTCATGAGTCGGGAATATACTACAATAATGAAAGCGGTCTGTTGCATTATCGTGATACTGGTGCATATTCCGGCAGCTTACACGAACAGGCTACAGGATGCAATGGGAAGTTTTGCTTACGTGTGTGTGACACTATTTTTTTTGATGTCGGCTTATGGCATGTCTTTAAGTAAAGAACGAAGGCGGAATTATATGCAACACTTCTGGCGTAACCGCCTAGCGGCTCTTCTAATTCCGCAATTGTTGATAAATATTTGTAGCACAATATGGGTATATATTAATACTCAAAAAGAGTATGCCTCCCTTTTCCATATTAATAACTATGTGGTGGTGCTGTTGGGGTACTGTTTCTGGTTTTGGCTGGTGTACCAAGGACGGCGGTGGTATGGGCATCGCATAGCGAACACCTTGTTGGTGGGTGGTGTGATAATATCAAGTCTCGGATCTTATTTCTTTATGGAAAAAGATGCCAATTATTGGTGTTATGAACGTTGGGGACTAGTTTGGGGAGTATTGCTCTACTTGTTCTTACCAGAGATAAAGAAGCGTGTATGTCCTTCAAAGAACCGCATCCTGCTTTTCGGGGTTTTGAGTCTTGTGCTTGGTGTAGCTTATCTATATTTCAAAACTGTATTCTTCTGGGGCGAATATCTGCTGAAAGTGGTACTGGGAGTGGTACTTATCACGCTACTTTTCATTCTTTCATCGAAACGTACATTAGGTAATCGTGTTGCCGACTATTTGGGCGATATTTCGTATGAAGTTTATCTCAGCCATGGTTTCGTGATGGGTGTCATCGAATGGTTTCACCCCGAATTGTCTTCGGGTGTATTTATTCTTTCAACTGTGATCATCACCATCTGCTTCTCCGCAGCGGTACATACGGTGGGAAAAGTTTTGGTGAAGTGGTGCAGAGCATAAATCTAAAAATAAAATAATATAATATGTCAAATAACAATTATTCTGTTCCTACTCCTACGGACGCAAGTATCATCCTGACTTATCGTTGTCCCATGAAGTGCAAGATGTGCAACATCTGGTTTAATCCCACCAACAAAAGCGAAGAGATAAAAGCGAGTGATTTGAGAACACTGCCTAAGTTGAAGTTTATCAACCTGACGGGTGGCGAACCTTTCGTCCGCGAGGATTTGGCGGAGATTGTGGAGGAATGCTACCGGCATACCGACCGTATTGTCATTTCGACCAGCGGATGGTTTGAGGATCGTGTGGTGGCGCTGGCAAAGAAGTTTCCAAATATCGGCATCCGCATCTCTATCGAGGGATTGAGTTGTAAGAACGATGAATTGCGTGGACATGCGGGTGGCTTCGACAAGGGACTTCGCACACTGCTGACATTGAAGGAAATGGGGCTGAAAGATATCGGTTTCGGCTGCACGGTGTCTAACAATAACTCTAAAGACATGCTTTCGCTCTACCAACTGAGCAAGAGCTTGGGGATGGAGTTCGCCACAGCTGCTTTTCATAATTCGTACTACTTCCACAAAGAAGACAATGTAATCACTAATAAAAATGAGGTGTGTGGTGACTTCAAGCAACTCATTGAATGGCAGCTGAAGGAGCGTCATCCGAAGAGCTGGTTCCGTGCCTGGTTCAATATGGGGTTGATAAATTATATTGAAGGCGGTCGCCGTATGTTGCCTTGTGAGGCCGGTTCGGCTAACTTCTTCATTGATCCGTTTGGCGATGTGTTTCCCTGCAACGGGCTGGAAGAGAAATACTGGAAAAAGTCGATGGGGAATATTCACGAAACTCCCGACTTTATGACCATATGGGAGAGTGAGCAGGCACAGGAGGTTCGCGCCATGGTGCGCCGTTGTCCCAAAAACTGCTGGATGGTGGGTACGGCTTCGCCGGTAATGCACAAATATATTAAGTATCCGCTGAAATGGGCGTTAATCAATAAACTGAAATCACTGCAAGGGAAAGATATTTGTCTGGAACCGAAATGGTGCGATGTAGGACAAGATCCTGAGCAAGGTGATTTAAGGGAGAAATTTTGATGAAACTAGTAGTTATCGGCACCCGTGGTATCCCCGATATCATGGGTGGCGTAGAGACGCATTGCGAGGAACTGTTTCCCCGCATTGCGGATAGGGATGTGGATACGACCGTAATCCGCCGCAGGAGTTATGTGAGAGATTCACTCACGGAATGGAAGGGTGTGAAACTGGTGGACATTGATGCGCCTAAAAAGAAATCTTACGAAGCGATTGTCCATACATTCCGTGCCATCAACCTGGCGAAAAAGTGGAAGGCGGATGTGGTGCATATCCATGCCATCGGGCCTGCGCTGTTAGTGCCATACGCCAAGATGCTCGGCATGAAGGTGGTGTTCACGCATCACGGGCCCGACTATGACCGTGACAAGTGGGGCTTTACCGCCAAAAGTGTGCTGAAACTGGGGGAGCGGTTGGGGTGCAGGTTTGCAGATGATGTAATCGTCATATCTGAAGTAATTCAGGATCTGATTGCCCGGAAGTACCATCGGCGTGAGAGGGTACATCTGATTTACAATGGTGTGCCGAAGCCTGAAATTTGCGACTATCCCGAATACTTTGAAGAACTGGGTATTGAGAAAGGAAAGTACATCCTTGGCATGTGTCGTTTTGTGCCGGAGAAAAACCTGCATCACCTGATAGAAGCTTTCAAGAAGTTGGAAGCTGGAGATTGTAAGTTAGTGCTGGCGGGCGATACGGATTTTGAAGATGAATATTCACTGGGATTGAAAAAGATGGCGCAAGAGGCAGGCGTGGTGCTGACAGGATTCGTGAAAGGACATAAGTTGCACTCGTTGCTGACAAATGCTCGCTGTTATTGCCTGCCTTCATCGCACGAAGGGTTGCCTATTGCATTATTGGAGGCCATGAGTTATCACTTGCCGGTGGTGGTGAGTAATATTCCTGCCAATCTGGAGGTAGGCCTTTCTTCTGACTGCTATTTTCATTGTGGAGATGTGGATGCTCTTGCCGCTCGATTGCAGAAGGTGATAGACGAGGATTATCATAGTGTGCAGTATGACATGGCTCCGTATGATTGGGACAAGATTGCAAAGCAGGTGATGGGAGTTTATGAGGGTTTGTTGAAATAAGAATAAAACTGATGATGATAAAGAAGTTGATTTGTGCGGCGGCATTATTGATGGTAGCAGGTTTGCAGCATACGCGGGCTCAATATGTATATGGCACCACGGGGCTTCTTCACGCCCCCAGCGCGGATATGCAGCGCGACAAGACTTTTCTGTGCGGGTTTTCCTATCTGCAAGTGGCGGCTACCCCGAAGCATTGGAATTATGACACGTGGAATTACTACATAAACATCACCCTTTTTCCGTGGCTGGAAGTGGGCTATACCTGTACGCTGCACAAAATAGGATTGCCCCAGTATGGTTATTCATATAAGTTCCGCAATCAGGACCGCCAGTTTTCCGCCCGGCTGCGTGTATGGAAGGAGGGATGGTGGAAGGAGTGGACACCGCAGATAGTGGTGGGGGCAAACGATCCGTCCACCAACGATGTGCTGGGCGACCCCAATAAGGACGATTATGGTTTTACGGGTACGTCTTCGGTGGGTAACGGACACTGGAACCGCTATTACATAGTTGCCACCAAGCACTTCGGGGTGAAGAATGTGGGGGAGTTGGGGATGCACTTCGGTTATGTCTATAACAAGCGGCTGGATTATCACCGGAACGGACCTGTGGCGGGGGTGAATTTTCAGTTTGCCCTGCCGGCTACCTCTTTTTGGATGAAGGCTGTGAATGGGCTGAATGTGATAGCGGAATACGATAGTTATTCGGTGAATTGTGGTATCGGGTATAACTTTTGGAAGGATTATATTAGTGGTGTGGTGGAACTGACCCAATGTAAGTATCCCAGTGCAGGGATGGTATTCAGGATACATCTGAAATAAGGGATGATGTATGGCAAGAAACGACGGTCTCCGTGACTACCAGCAGGAGATGAAGCTCCGCCTCTTTGAAGAGTGGGAGCTTCACCGGAGTGTGATGGTACAAATGCCTACAGGCACGGGAAAGACACATTTGCTGGCTGCGGTGGTGAAAGAGTTTCTCTGTGGTGTCGGTGTCGGTATGCGGGTGTGGATAGTGGCACACCGCAGGGAGCTGGTGGAGCAGATAGAGGAAACCGTAGCCCGGTATGGAATGGGAAAAGAACCGGACAAGTCGGCAAAGAACGGAAGGACGGGGAAAGACAGTATGCCGGAAGAATCCGGGAGGGTGAGGGTGATGTCTATCCAGTGGTTGTCACGAAATCGGAAGATTATGGACGGACAGCCGGATTTGATCGTCATTGACGAGGCGCATCATGCCCTGGCGGAAACCTACCGGGAGCTTTGGAAGAGATATCCGGAGGCGAGGAAACTGGGCATGACTGCTACTCCCTGCCGGCTGAACCGCAAGGGATTCACGGATTTGTTTGATACCCTGATTACCTCATGGAGCATTGCGGAATTTATCGGGAGGGGCTGGTTGTCGTCCTTTGACTATGTGTCCATCCGTGCGAACAGCAGGGAACAGCGGCTGGTTGACTCGTTGAAGAAGCGGGGTGCGGACGGGGATTACCAGGTGAAGGAAATGAATGCGGTGCTGAACCGGGAGACCGGTATCCGCCAATTGTATGAGAGCGTTCGTCGATATGCCGCCGGGAAGAAAGGGATAGTCTATGCCGTGAGCATCGCACACGCCCGACAGATTGCGGCTTATTACAGCCTGCATGGCGTGGAGTCTGTTGCTATCGACAGCAGGACCCCCGCTCTGGAACGCAAGGAACTGGTAGAGGATTTCAGGCGGGGAAAGATCAGCGTGTTGGTCAATGTGGATATTTTTTCTGAAGGTTTTGACTGTCCCGATGTGGAGTTCGTGCAGCTGGCACGTCCCACGCTTTCGTTGGCGAAATACCTGCAACAGGTGGGCCGGGGGCTGCGGAAGTCGGATAATAAGGAATCATGTGTGCTGATAGATAATGTGGGATTGCACCGGATATTCGGTCTGCCTGTCCGTGACCGTGACTGGGAGGCGATGTTCGAAGGACGGATGGCGGGAAATGCTCAGCCCCGGACACGGATGGAGAACAACGGGCTGTCTGTGTCCGTTCTACTGCCGGAGGATGGCAGGCGGAATGAAGAACTGGAGGTCGTGATGACACACGCCCGTCTGCTGGATGCTGTCCGGAACGGGGACTTGGTTCGTCTGGGAGAGGACGGTCCGGCCGGTGGGGAACAATGGACGGCCTTGAAAGCCTGTCATGACCGGCAGAGTGGTTTGTGGGGCTTGAGGTGCGGGAACAAAATCACCGTGATTCCTCAATACCGGGAAGTATTTGATATTTGTGCAAACCGGGCTGCTGTCCGTTTTAAAGATGGCCGGACAGGGGTGGTGGATAAGTCCGGAGTCCTCATGGTGGTGACAGGCTGTTGCCGGAGATTGAGATTCCTGAAGGGAGAACTTCTT
>OHFO01000530.1_pt1 | contig 9996 bp, 10 predicted proteins | sample 1567541 | NCBI WGS metagenome assembly OHFO01 (sample SAMEA3879595, study PRJEB24766) | human gut metagenome | biome: human-associated habitat; feature: feces | place: USA | collected 1985/1987 | reverse complement strand
CAAGGGAAAGACGGTTATTTCGGAAATCCGTTCAGGCTGGAAGCGACAATGACAAGGGGCGGCACGCTGGACCGTTACAGGAAGTATTTCTACTATCGTTTAAGTACGGATGAAAAGTTCCGCAGACGAATCGGAGAATTGCAGGGCAAGACATTGGGGTGTTTCTGCAAGCCGAATCCTTGTCATGGGGACATCATCAAGGAATACTTGGAACGCATGGAGGGATGTACCGATGAAATAGCCATAGAAAAGACCTACTGGAAAGGAGTGGCTTATCCAGTTCGGGAAATCCAAGTCGGTAATGACATTTTCAGGGTGTCAGTAAAAAGCCTGTGCGATGAGCTGGTGAACGATATGCATAACGGCATTTATGAAGCGATGGAAGCGAGCGAGGAGATTGACGGTTACTGCACGGATGAGGAACTATGTACACTGACCGATGATGACCTGTACAGAATGTGCTGCTGAAATAAAATTCAAACAATAAAAAACAGAAATGACATGAAAAAGAGAAGCAACTTTACACCGATGAAAAGATTCCATGAGATTCTTGACAATTATGGTCTGAAACTGATGGAGGTGGGAACCAACCACCTGAGAGTATTTTTTGGCAACCGGAAATTGTTCGACTACTATCCGCTGAGGATGAAACTCTTCGACTACCACAACTGGTACCAGCTTACCTATCCATCCTTCGGCAATGGCGACGGAAAATGGGAACAGGAACTTCAGGAGATAATCGGCAGGCTTTCCGCCGCATAAACGGTATGCTATGGCAGCGCACATGAAACAGACGGAATGGGACAACATTCCCGAATGGGCCATATATGCCCTGGAATACGGAACGGAAGAGGACGGCAGCCTGAACGAAGAGGAACGGGCTATGATTGAAAAGTTTGTCGGCACACATTTCCCGAAAGGATACACGATGAGCGTGGACTGGGACGCCTGCAACGAGTTTGACCGCTATCCCGCATTTGGAGAGCCTTACAAGACCTGCAAGGTTCTTTTTGTTTCACCATAAATACACAGAAAGATGAAAAGAATGACACTGAGCGAATACCTCGCTGTCCCCGAAAATTACCGGGGAGTATGGACTACCGAACGATGGGACATTCCCGATTGGGAAAACTTGAGAAAAAGCCACATGGGAAAACGTACCCTGATGGTATATGACAAAGGCACGTGCCTGCTTGTCGAGGGGCTGAGTCTTGAAATCGTGGATGACAGTTCCTGGAAGAAGCCGGAGGAAATCAAGAAGGAAATCCGTGAAAAATATCAGGAGTACCGTACTGAAAAGGGACGTGAACCGCATTTCCTCGAATGCATCATACGCTGGAACGACACCTTGGAGACACTGGAGACAAGAATAGCCCTGGACATGGATTCCGATACGGAAATGGACGATGAAATCTTCTTCTACTGCGATACTCTGGACAGCCTGCTGTCGCTGGCTGACAGAAGCGGGGAAGATTTTGTCATAGCCGGATGTTTCGGCTTCGGTGAATATGAAGAACTGTTACAGACAACATAAAAATGAATGAATATGATAATCAAATGTCAGGAACACTACGACAAGGTGGTGGAATACGCAAAAAGTATCGGAGACAATACCTTACAACAGTGCATCGAACGATTGCAACAGTGGGAAAAGAACTCAAACGGGAAATATGAAATAGAACTCTACTGGGACTTTGCACCCCATTCGTTCGGATTCGCCGAAAGAACTCCCGACGGACGGACTGGAGTCGTCGGAGGGGTACTCTATCATGGCAGACCGGACGAATCATACGCCGTGATGCTCAATCCGTTCCATGGATGGAGCATACACACCTGAAGATAAAATCCTGTAAAGCCCATTTCCCCCGGTAAATGAGAAAATGGGCTTTCATCACTTTTGTAACCTGTCTAACAGGAGCGTTCGTACCACCTCATAGCCTTCCTGCGGATTGAACTCTTCATCCGGCCGAAGCAACTGCATGGTATCACCCAAGAACTCATCATCCTGCATTTTGTCTTCCATATTGATAATAAATTCTTTGTAAGTAGGAATGTGGTCAACCACAAATTCCATATACTTCTGATAGCAAGCCAGCACGTTGTCTATGTTGATGTCTGATGTGGTCAAGGCCTTGTACAAATCATACAAATCACGTCCTTTTCTCCGTTGGTACAAGGCACGCAGTTTTGTACCAACCAGTTCATCCAACTGATAAGTCAGGACATCGCATTTTCCGTTATACCATTTGTTGACCACTGAAAATGGCATACGTTGCATAGGCAGTACACTGAAATGTTCCTTGCAGTTGATTTCCACTTTCAGATGAATCGGGACCACTGGTATGGTTTCTGATTCCAGCCTGAAAATCAAAGTGTTGTTGTGCTTTTTCTGCTTCACTTTCGGCTCTCCGAGAAAAGCGAGTGCATCTCTTATATGGTCATAGGTCTCTTTGATCGGTTCTGCATTAATCTGTACCAAGTCAATATCTTCACTGTACCTGGGTTGGGGCGAGAGAAACAACTTGTGTAATGCGGTCCCTCCGCGAAAAGCCAGATGGGAAGCAAGATATTCATCCTTGTATATCTCAGTCAAGGCTCTGCATATCAGCAGATCCTGTTCGACCTGTTCGGACTCTGTCCATGGAACATGTTCGCTCCATTCTCTGATTGCAAATTCCGGTATCATTCGTCTATTTCTATTTCCTGGTTAATGATTACTTTCCATTTCTTGTCAACCTCACAACCCTCTGTCGGTTTGTTTATCTTAAACGGTATCTTTCTAAATTTCAGTCCTGCAACCTCCATTTTGGAATATAAGGTTTCCGCCAAATCCGCTCTTTCCAATACATGTTCCAGAATATAACCCAGACGTTGAAAGACCGGTATGGCCGATGTCTTGAAAAAGGAATCATCCAGGCTGTCCAGATCCATTGTCTCAACCAATTCATTCAACACGGTGCAGACGCGATTCAGACCACCTACACTTTTTTCGTTTTCCACCAGGTCAACAGCTGTCAGTTCAGGACAAGAAACATTGATATGACCTGTCTGCGTCTTGTGCTTCCTTACAAATTCCATACTTATTTCCTTCTTGGAAAAGAACAATATGGATGTTCCGCTCTTTGAAGTATTCCTCATGCTCGGTTGTTCCACCATGAGGGAAAATGTCTGTACTCTTTGATGTGACGCGCCATAAAATGAAGCCGCATTCAAAAGAGCAACATAATATCTTTTCCCAAGATAAGACATCAGCTGATCCATATAGAAAACAGGCGGAATTACGCCTTTTAACGAATATTCAACAGGCATAATGACATAAAAATTACGCCAGGGAGAAACTATCTTCGCTTTGGCGGCCAAACGGTACAATGCGGTTTTAATATATACCTTACCCGCTGAGGGGAATTGCTTTTCTATATCCTCTTTAGTGAAGGTGTAATATCCCCTTAATTCCAGGCTTTCAATCCAATCTGACAAAGTTTCTATATGCTTCTTCATAATTTAACTGCAATGACATTGCAAAAGTAGTCATTTTTTGACTACTTACGCAGATTTATTGCATTTTTTATGTTGAAAGGGAATTTTTCTCCATATTTCTATAAAATGGCATCATAAGCCACGCTTCACTTGATAAGTCCCTTCAGAGAAGTTAACTCGGAGGGCGAATACCTCCACGTTCAAGCCTCCGGTTTTCGGGACACAAAATTCCCTGCGGTAATTTTCCGCCCGAAAAAACGCTCCGGTATTGCCGTCCGAGTTGGGGAAAGTACCGGGACTTAGCAAGCGAAGCGACCTACGACGCATAGATACAGGTCAACATAAAAAAGAATCCGGCGGGAGAACCATGCTCCCGTATGCCATCCCAATGGATTACGCCATCCGGTTATTCCACTAAACGGAAATCCGCATCCTGTCACAAAAGGACACATCAAGGGGGACAAAAGCAGCTCGCTCCCAACTCTGCATAATTACAGTTTTTCCTTTTCTTCCGTGCGGTAGTGCGTACCACCACGCCCGTGCATGTCCGGCCTGTTCCAGCCTTTTCCCTTTCCTTTGCCGCCTTTTGTTTTTTCTCCTTTTCCTGCCGTTTTACCCCGTTTTTTCACTCCGTTTTCTCCGGCCTGCGGTGTAATGTGATGACACAAGATGTAATGTGTGTCCTAACACATTGCAAATCAATTATTTATCAACTTTTCTCCTATATATTTGCGGTGACAACATGAGTTATCAACACTAAAAATCAAAAATTATGGCAAAGAAAAATGCAAGGGAAGACCCCCCGAAACCGCAGGTCTCCGAAAACGAGCAGATGAGTGACATCGTGTTCATCCTCGACAAGATGGAACTGATTCTGGAAGCGGTGTCGCAAATCGGACAGGACGGAAAATTCAACACAGTAGCCGCCGACAGGCAGAACCGGAACTCCTTCCTGAAGATTGACCGCTATGCAGACGCCTTCGAGAACTTCATCAAGAACTTCTGGAGCCAGCTGAAAGACCCGACACGTTTCGGAATCCTCTCCGTCAAGGAAGACAGGCTGGACGACCCTGCCGTGCAGCAGGCCATCGAGGACATCGCCGCAGGAAAAAAGACAAAAGCCGTGGAGGAATTTCTCAAGCAGTACGAGATTGTTCCGCGCAACAAGGAAAACCAAAGTATCAACCAAAAAAATCAAGAAGAAATGGCAAAGAAAAATGAAACCCAGCAGCAGGCTGCCGCAGCCGACAGCCAGCCGCAGACCCAGTCCCCCCAGTACCGTTACAACGAGTCCATGATCAACTGGGAACAGCTAAAGAATTTCGGAATCTCCCGTGAATACCTTCAGGAACGCGGACTGCTCGAACAGATGCTCCGTGGCTACAAGACCAACCAGGTCGTGCCCATCAGCATGAACTTCGGCTCGGCCGTACTGAGGACGGACGCACGCCTGTCCTTCCAGCAGTCCATGGCGGGCGATGTGGTACTCGGCATCCACGGTATCCGGCAGAAACCCGACCTTGACCGACCGTATTTCGGACATATCTTCTCCGACGAGGACAAGAAGAACCTGCTCGAAACGGGCAACATGGGACGTGTCGTGGAACTGAAAGGACGCAACGGGGAATATATCCCTTCCTTCATCAGTATTGACAAGCTGACCAACGAGGTGGTCGCCATGAAAGCGGAGAATGCCTTCATCCCAAGGGAAATCAAGGGCGTGGAACTGACAGAGCAGGAGCAGAATGACCTGCGTGAAGGCAAGAAGGTCTATGTCGAGGGCATGATCGCCAAGTCCGGCAACGAGTTCAACGCCTTCATCCAGGTGAATGCCGAACGCAGGGGTGTCGAATTCATTTTCGAGAACGACAAGCTCTTCAACCGCCAGACGCTCGGGGGTGTGGAACTGACACAGAAACAGATTGAGGACCTGAACGCCGGAAAAGCCATCTTCGTGGAGGGAATGCAGCGCAAGGACGGCGAGGTGTTCTCCTCCTACGTGAAGCTGGACGAGGCGACGGGCCGCCCGTCCTACACCCGCTACAACCCGGACTCTCCGGAAGGCGCACGCGAAATCTATATCCCCAACGAAATCAACGGGGTGAAGATTACGGCGGAGGAACAGCAGCAACTCCGTGACGGCAAGGTGATTTTCCTCAATGACATGGTGAACCGCAAGGGAGAGGAATTCTCCTCGTTCATCAAGGCAGACCTCGAAACGGGCAGGCTGAGCTACTCCCGTACGCCGGACGGTTTCGAGCAGCGCGAGGATTTCAAGATTCCAACCAAGGTGTGGGACGTGGAGCTGACCAGAAAGCAGCGTGCTGACCTGCAAAGCGGAAAGGCTGTGCTGGTGGAAGGCATCAAGGGATATGACGGGAAGACCATCTCGCAGTACGTCAAGGCGAACTTCAACCAGGGACGTCTGGACTTCTACAACGAGAATCCCGACCGCAAGCGTGACGCCTCGCAGCGCAACGTGGTGGCAAACAATCAGCGACAGGAACAGGGCAACCGCAAGTCAAAGGGTGCGAGCATTGCCTGATGGCGGGCAACTGAAAAATAAATGTTGAATCAAAAAAGAAAGAAATATGAAAAAGGAAAACGGAAACGACATGCCTTTCAAGGCTGATGAAGTGAACTGGGACGAACTCTCCGGTATCGGTATCATGAAGGACGAGCTGGAACTCTCCGGCGAGATGGACACCCTCCTCAGGGGAGAGAAAACAAAAGTGATGTCCCTGAGCCTCGTACTCCTTGGCGTGGACGTGGTGATGGACGCCACCCTCCAGCTGGTCCGCAAGGGCGAGGCGCCGCTGCTGGAAATCCAGGGAGTGACACCGCTGGGCAGATAGCCTGAGAGCAATTATCAAGTAAACTGATGTCTTACCGCCGTTTCCTGTCTTCCGCACGGAAAACGGGAAACGGCTTAATTTTTATCCTAACAATATGATAGCAATCATCGCAGAAAAGCCGAGTGTAGGCATGGACATAGCCCGTGTAGTCGGGGCTGATACAAGAAATGACGGCTACTGTTCCGGCAACGGATATATGGTGACCTGGGCACTGGGACACCTCGTGTCACTGGCCATGCCGGACACTTACGGTTATACAAAAACGGCAGCGGAGAATCTGCCGATGCTGCCGGACCCGTTCCGCCTGGTCTCCCGACAGATGCGCACGGACAGGGGAATGGTTACGGACATCGCCGCCTCGAAACAACTGAAAGTCATAGAAAGCGTGTTCAACCGCTGTGACAGCATCATCGTGGCTACCGATGCCGGTCGTGAAGGGGAACTTATCTTCCGCTGGATATACGACTTTCTGGGCTGCACGAAACCGTTCAGACGCCTGTGGATTTCCTCGCTTACTGACGAGGCCATACGGAAAGGGCTGGAGGAACTGAAGGACGGCTCGGAATACGACAGCCTGTATGCCGCCGCCGACAGCCGCGCGAAGGCGGACTGGCTGGTGGGCATGAACGCCAGCCGGGCCCTGGCCATCGTCTCCGGCTCGTCCAACAACTCGATCGGACGGGTGCAGACTCCGACGCTCGCCATGATATGCAGCCGCTACAGGGAGAACCGCAGTTTCGTATCCACACCATACTGGCAGCTGCATGTTACCCTCAATGGCGGCACGTCACACCGCCGCTTCTTCCATCCCGTGACCTTTGACGACAGGCAGAAGGCGGAAGCCGCCTACCGCAGTCTCTCTCCCGATTCTTCGGCGACGGTTACGAAGGTGGAGCGCAGGAAAACCCTGCAACAGCCGCCGTTGCTCTACGACCTGACGGCACTTCAGAAGGACTGCAACGTGCACCTCGACCTGCCCGCAGCAAAGACGCTGGACATCGCCCAGTCGCTCTACGAGAAGAAGCTCATTTCCTACCCGAGAACGGGAAGCCGGTATATCCCGCACGACGTGATGGCCTGCGTGCCCGGTCTGCTGGAAAGAATCTTGGCCATGCCCGGATTCGCCACAAGTGCCGGAATCCTTGACTTTGCGCATCTCAACACCCGTAGCGTGGACGACAGCAAAGTGACGGACCACCATGCCCTCATCACGACCGGCATCGCACCCGAAGGGCTTTCCGAGGCGGAAGAGGCCGTCTATACGCTGATAGCCGGACGTATGCTGGAGGCGTTCTCGCCCTGCTGCGAGAAGGAACTGATTCTTATGGAGTGCCGTCTGGACAACATGGATTTCCGCTCGAAAAGCTCCCTTGTCGTCAGTCCGGGATGGCGCGGCATCTTCCGCAGGAAAGAGGACAGGCAGGACGACGAACCGGAAACCGACGAGGGTACGGCCATATTTGCCGAAGGGGACACGGTCCCTGTTTCAGGATTCGGACTGGCCCAGAAGAAGACCGTGCCCAGACCGCTCTATACCGAAGCCACGCTGCTGGCAGCAATGGAGACCTGCGGCAGGGAGATAGCCGACGAACAGGCACGCGAGGCCGTGAAGGAGCTGGGTATCGGCACGCCCGCCACAAGAGCCGCCATCATCACCACACTGTTCAAACGTGACTATATCGCCCGCTCCGGCAAGAGCATCCTCCCCACAGAGAAGGGACTCCATATCTACGATGCGGTGAAGGACATGCTCGTGGCGGATGTTTCCCTGACAGGAAGCTGGGAGAAGACCCTGCTCCAGATAGAGCGGCACACACTCGGACCGGACACGTTCATGGCATCCATCACGGACTACACCCGCAAGGCTACCCGTGAAATCCTGAACCTCAGCCTTCCGGCGGTAGCCGCCCGCACGTTCACCTGTCCCAAATGCAAGACCGGACACATCATCGTCAGGGAGAAGAGTGCCCGCTGCGACAATAAAGGGTGCGGACTGACCGTGTACCGCAGATTCCTGAACAAGGAACTGACGGACCAGCATCTGGAACAGCTTTTCTCCTCCGGCTCCACACGGCTCATCAAGGGATTCAAGGGAAAGAAGGGCGTGGCTTTCGACGCTTCGGTCACTTTCGACGCCGGGTTCACCCTGACACTCTCGTTCCCCAAAAACGGGAACGGCAGGAAATGATGAAGCCATCCCGATTCGAGGGGCAAAGGTCGCAGCCCGCCCGTTTCCACCGGCAAGGTCCGGCCTTACGGTTTCTGGGAAAAATCATCCTCGCCCGAGGCTCCGGTATTTTTCCCGAAAACCTTGCCTGTGGAGGCGGACTGCAAGAAAGCCCCTGAAACCGGGAATGGCATTCCCGCCAAACACATGAAGATTATGAAAGCAAAAGAACGTATCAGAAAGATAGCGGACAGCAGATGGACAAGGACACTCGCGCTGGCCGTAACAGCAGCCATCATATTCAGCTGGCTCTATTCCCACGGTATATCGCCCGTATGGACCGCCGTGGCCATCATCTGTTTCAGGGGACTCTTCAGGTTCCTCTACCGTATAGCCTGTTTTCTCGTGGCACTGGCCATCATTCTGTGCATACTGAGTTTTCTGGTCTTCTGAAATCTGACGATATGGAACATGCACGGAATTTATCATTGCAGCATAAGGGAGCTGTCCGGAAGCGGGCGGCTCTTTTTGTATCCGTCACAACCGGAAATGACACGGGAAGAAAAGGGAAAGGACTAAAAACACAGACATTGGCAAACCGAGAACTACAGGGCAAAGTTGGCAAACGCTTCTTGTCGGACGGCAAGGTCAGGCCGCAAGCGGTTTCGGAAAAAATCATCCTCGCTGCGCTCCGGTATTTTTCCCGAAAACCCTGCCTTTCCGGAAGCATTTGCCGTTGGGCCCTTGTAGTTCAACGGGCTGCCAAAGCCCGGGTATTCACAGTTAAAAATTAAAGAATATGCAACAAGCGATCATCACAAGACAGTCACCAGCTCCGATAGGGATGCCCGTGACAAGAAGACCGAAAGTACACGTCCCGCAACCGGCAATCAAGCTGCCACCAAGGGGAACTACAGGTCCCGTTCACATCTCAAAGCTGCTGAACCCCGTTCTGGAAATTTGCAGACATCCGGACAGGAACAGGCTGCTGGCAGAATTCTTCAGCGAATATTGAAACACATCGTCTAATCATTTAATATCTGAAATTATGTTTTTTACAGCAATCCACCAGATGATGACGGAAAGCGTGGACCTCACGATCGTCATCCGCAAGACAAACGGACAACTGACCGTTTCCACATTGCCCAAATCGAACGGACTCAAGGACGAGGCCCAGAACCACATCGTGCCGCTGACTGTCACGGGCACACCGCAGGAACTTGATACGGGATTCCTGCAGGCAGTCACAAGACCTATACAGAAAACGTGCGGGCTGATCTCCAACATGGCACAGTTCGAGGCACAGGCGGACAAGGCCGCCGCCAGCAGCAAGGCTGCCAAGGAAGCGAAATCCAAGGAGACGAAGGAAGAACGCGAGAAACGGGAGAAGTATGAGAAACTGATGAAGAAGGCGGAAGAACTGACAGCGGCCAGAAACCACCGGGAAGCCGTCAGTGTGCTTACACAGGCGAAAGCACACGCGAATGCCGCCCAGCT
>OHFO01000527.1_pt1 | contig 10013 bp, 9 predicted proteins | sample 1567541 | NCBI WGS metagenome assembly OHFO01 (sample SAMEA3879595, study PRJEB24766) | human gut metagenome | biome: human-associated habitat; feature: feces | place: USA | collected 1985/1987 | reverse complement strand
CATTGTCGATGTCAGTTCAAGGTTTCTTCTTGTGGCAAGTCCGAGCTGCATAAATTCGCCGCTGCTGTGTACGTTCAGCTTTACAAAACGTTTTGCTCCGCTTCTTTGTGCCTTATACAAATAGCGCAGCAAAGCGCATAAAGCCCTTAATGCGTTGTCCTTTCCGGCAAGGCCTATTTCATCTGCCGTGCCGCCGAACTGTGCGGTTATCTCGGATACGTCATCTATAGAAAAATCCTCATCGGAAAGCTGTTCCGCAGAGCATTTTCCGTAACGGTTCCTTATAAAAGTATATGCCTGTTTCCGATTCAGAAACTCCGCATTGAATAGTAGCTCAACGGGGGTATACTGCGAGAACTGTGCTATTATATCCTCGTCGGTCTTTTTTGAATTTGCCTTTTCAACTGCGTGTACCTCGCCCGTTGAAATATCGGCAAACACCATACCTGTGCCGTTTTCTCCGACATAGATACAGGAAATATAGTTATTCGAGCCGTCCTCAAGCATTGACGCTTCTATTACTGTGCCTGCGCTTACAAGCCTTACTATATCACGCTCTACAAGCCCTTTTGATAATGCGGGGTCGGTGGTCTGCTCGCAGATAGCCACCTTGAAGCCCTTGTCTATAAGCTTCTTTATGTAACCCTCGGCGGAATGATGCGGTACGCCGCACATAGGCGTACCTGCTCTTGATGTAAGCGTCAGTTCAAGCTCCTTTGACGCTACCATTGCGTCCTCGTTGAACATTTCATAGAAATCGCCCAGACGGTAGAATAATATATAATCCTTGTAATTTGCCTTGATCTCAACGTACTGCTGCATCATAGGCGTGAGCTTTTCACCGCTTTTTTCCGCTTTCAAGAGTTTCATTCCTTTCGGGTCTATTGTTTGATTTCAAAATGCCGATCAGTGGCATCCTCCGCAGGTCGAGCATGAGCCTGAGCAACCGCCTGTCTGAACCTCACAGGTGTCGGGATCTTCGCCGTCACAGCACAGTGCGATAATGCCGTTTACTTCCTGTAAAAGCTTGTCCATATCAGCCTTTGCCATCGTGAAATCAGCCATATGCTCGTTCTGCATTACGAGAGTGTATAATCTCTGCATTTCCTTGTTCTGTGTGTCGAGCTTTTCCTTGTTCTGCTCTTCCTTTGACTTGCTCATTTCGAGCGCAACATTCTGACGTCCGTCCAAAAAGAACGCCCTCCTTTGCGGAGAGCGAGAATGTGAAATTCCTTTCGCCGATAAGCTCCTGAAGCTCCATATCGGCATCGTTTGCCTTCATTGCCTCGTTATAACGTACATAACGCTCGTCTGCCTGTATAGCCTTGCCGAGCTCTCTTGCTGCTTTTATTGCGTCCATTTTATTTTTCCTTTCTTTCCGCTTTTGCGGCTGTTAAAAATATATATCTGACGGGGATTCCCGACCGATTGTGAAAATTCAGTCATTCACGCTTACAAGCTCGCCTGTGACTGCCCAGGGCAGAGCCTTTTGTATTCTTACCGTGACGTACTTTCCTATCATATCCCTTGTGCCGTTGAAATCAACGATAACGCCGTGGCGCGAATGGCCTGTCATAAGTCCGTCAGCCGTTCTGCCGATGCCCTCGCACAGAACCTCGACCTCATCTCCGATAAAACGTTCATAAGCCTTTTCACCGATAGAATTCTGCACATCAAGAAGCTGTCTGAACCACTTTCCCTTATCCTCGTCGCTTATGGGGTCGGGCATAGCCGCCGCCTTTGTTCCCTCACGCTTGCTGTAAATAAAGGTATATGCGGAATCATAGCGTACCTTTTTCATAAGCTCCACAGTGCCGAGAAAATCCTCGTAAGTTTCGCCGGGGAAGCCTACTATAATATCTGTAGTGAGTGCTACCTTCGGTATACGTTTTTTTGCATACTCGATAAGTTCAAGATAATGCGCCGTGTCATAGTGGCGGTTCATTTCCTTTAAAATTCTGTCGCTTCCGCACTGTACGGGCAGGTGCAGATGATATGATATATGCCTGCTGTCAGCTATCGTATCTATAAGCTCGTGCGTGCAATCCTTAGGGTGAGATGTCATAAAGCTGAGCTTATATTTTCCGGGTATCTTATCAAGCTCGGAAAGCAGCTTTGCAAAGCCGAAATCATATTCCTTGCCGTAAGAATTTACATTCTGTCCGAGCAGTAGTATTTCCTTATATCCGTCATTTATAAGTCCTTTGACCTCGGCTATGACCTCTTCGGGTCTGCGTGAACGCTCTCTGCCTCTTACAAATGGAACTATACAATAGGTACAGAAGTTGTTGCAGCCGTACATTATCGGCACGCTTGCCTTTACCTTGCTTTCTCTTATAACAGGAAGTCCCTCGGCAATAACACCGTCACTTTCGGGGATAGACAGCGTTCTGCGGTTCTCGCTGAGCTTTTCGTATATCATCTGCGGTAAGGTATGCATAACGTGAGTGCCGAAAATAATATCGACCTGCGGGAACGATTTTCTCATTCTCTGTGCTATATGCTCCTGCTGTACCATACAGCCTCCGACCGCAATTATGAGATCTCTGTTTTTCTCTTTCAGCTTTTTGAGTGCGCCTATATTGCCGAAAACTCTGTCCTCTGCGTTTTCTCTTACGGCGCAGGTATTGAAAAGGATAAGATCCGCAAATGCGGTTTCGGGTGTGAAGCCGTAACCCATCTGTGCAAGCATACCCTTGATCTTTTCGCCGTCACTCACATTCTGCTGACAGCCGAAGCTGTGGACGTGTGCCAGCGGAATCTGCTCACGCTTTGCGTTTATCGCTTTTACTTTTTCTATATATTCCTGCTGAACAAGCAGTTCTTCCTTGTTTATCTCTTTAGTCAAGCTGTTTCTCCGTTTCTTATCCAAAGTCCTGTTGCAAAGACAGTATACCATAAAAGACAGCATACCATAATAGATTATAACATTATTTCATCGTGCAGTCAAGCACGATGAAGTGATGTTAGAACGTTCTCGGACGGTTGCGCGAGCAACGCCGCATAAAAAAGAGCCTTGCGGCTCGGGGGGATATAGGAAAAGGAGCGACCGGGTGGGTGCTCCTTTAGCGTAATAAACTGCTCGACAAGCTGGAATTTGAAGCTGAGCCAGCTTCACCGCATTTTTTAGTTATTTGATATTTCATAACATTGATTTAAACTGATACAAATTGGAATTTCTTTGATAGAAATCAAATATATTCAACACCTGATTTATTAAGCCTTTCGTGGGCTTTGGCAACTTTTTTAGGAGAAAACACCGTTGCGGTTCCTTTGCTGATAATTTTTGCATTTATTCCCCGTTTTGCTGCGCCAAGTGCCGTTGCAGTTACGCAGCCACATTCGTCCAATCCGCAAAGATGAAGTGTTTCGTATCCTTTTTTCTGAATAAGCTCACGCAGTTTCTTGTTTGAAAGCGCATCGCTAAAAAGTTTATCAAAACAATAATCTGACACAATGTCTAATCCTCTGAAAAGTTCGGCACCCTCCGTTCCTGCTATTGAATAACCAAACAGAAGTCGATTGGTTGGTAAATCCTGAATAATATGGCGTATGTAAATAATATCACAGAAATTATCTTGGTATTGGTGTATAAGTTCATTGACTGCGGCTGTAAGTTCAGTGGTGTTGTAGGAAAATATATCCTTTCTTTTTTCATAAAGGTAGTCATTTTGCATATCTATGACAATCAGTGCAGTTTTCATATTGATTTTCCTCCACAAATTCCGATTTGTCGGGCAGATTATTCGCCCTTATAAGTTCATTATACTACGCATTTTTACTTTTTTCAACCGATTTTCCTATCAAAATGCCATTGGGCTGACATCGTAAACCGCATAAAAAAGAGCCTTGTGGCTCAGAAATATAAAAAGGAACAACAGTGACTGATATGCACCTCCAAATGTGTCTAACTTTTGGGGTGTATATCACCAAAGCATTATTCTCTATCGTTGTATACTGTCTATCACAGCCTGCATGACCATCTAATATAGGCAAAAACACATGATAATCTGTTTGCAGTTTTTCGGCAACTTCTTTGTAATTCCACCATGACAAACCTCCTCCGTGTAAGAGGATAATTACATCATTATTTTCTTTTCCATATTTATTCTACATAATTCATCCTCATTCACCTCGCTGTAAACTTCAAATTGCTCCGATTACTATTTCGTAATAACCGCAATCGCACACGGAATCTTTCCTTCAACCAATGAATACTCCACATTCTCATATCCGGCTTCTTTTATAAACTCCATATATGTATCATAGGTAAACTGCCTTTTAAAATCCGCTCCGGCTTTTCCCACAGTATTAGCAAATCCGCTTGTTTTACCTTTTTCATTTTTATTCATATATGTAGGAATAATAATCTTTCCACCTATGCGACACACTCTGTCTAATTCTGCCAATGCCTTATATGGTTCATCCAACAAGTGAATTACGTTAGCTGCAACCACAACATCAAATTTTCCATCCGGATACTCAATCTGTAAAATATTGCCTTCTCTGAATTCTATATTAGTATACGCACGATGTTTCTTACTTGCTTTTTTAAGCATCTTTACGGAGAGGTCCGTTGCTACAAGATTTTTACACTTCTCTGCTATCACTCCACTGAGCAAGCCCGTCCCACATGCACATTCTAATACTACATCCTCTTTCGAAACCTCCTCAGCCACCTTTGTCCGCAAGCCCTCATGCGTTTTTCTATTTATAATATTTGCAAATATGTCATAAACACCTGCAACATTATCCCAAAACATAAACGAAACCTCCGATTTTAAAATCTATTTAGGATATGCATGATCCATACAAACAGCATAAATCTTGTTATATGCCATTCCAGAAATAGCTCCGGCTGCATAATCTGCATATGACTTGTGACACAAATCACTTAATCTTACATAGTATATCACATTATCCAAAGCACTTCCACTCAAAGTTTAACTTACTAAATCTGAATTTGCTTGATAGTTTCATATATCTTTCCTAAAACAAATAATGCGATTTGCTTCTTCAAATCCCATTGATAAATGAAATTGTAAACTTATTTCATTGTTGATTTCACAATCACTTGCAAATTCAGTACAATGTTTTTCTTTAGCCCATTTTTCGCATTTTGAAAGAAGTTCTTTAGCATATCCATTATGCCTATATTCTTCCTCAACAAAAATCCCCTCTAAATATCCAACAGGAGATGTATCTGTTCCTTCAACATAATCATTTCTAAGCTGACATTGCGCAAAACCTACTGCTTTACTACCGACATATTTAATGAAACAAACAGCGTTATCACTGCAAATAAGGTCAAGAAATTCTGATTGCAATTCTGATATTGTATGACTAGACCACAATTTTATAGCCAATTCTGCCAAAGCTAAAGCATCTGCTTGCGTTGCTTCTCTAACCACAAAGTCACCTCCCAAATTCCGATTTGTAGGGCAGACTAACTACCCCATAAACTCATTATAACACGCATTTCCAATTTATGCAACCGATTTTCCTATCAAATTGCCATTGGGCTGACATCGTAACCGCATAAAAAAGAGCCTTGCGGCTCGGGGATATAGGAAAAGGAGCAACCGAGGTGGGTGCTCCTTGTGTGTTATACTGCTCGATAAATAGGAATTTAACGTTTATTCGAAGATTAAAGTTTCCCGATGAGAAAAAAACAATTTGATATTTTTCTTTGGATTCATCAACAACATTAAAGTACCTTGTTCTTTTGTTCCCATTTGTGTTGTCATAGCCAAAGAACGATATGGTTTAAAGCCGCATTTTTCCTGAACTCGTTTAGAGCGTTCATTAAAGTTATAATAACCGCAAAGCAGAAAATCATAATCCAATTCATTGAACAAATAATCTATTACTGCATTTACAGCTTCGGGTACAAGCCCGTTTCCCCAATAGTCTTTACTCAAAACATAACCTAATTCTCTGCCGTAGTAATCCTTGAATTCTGTTAAAGCATCTTCTAACCCATACTTTTCTATGCCAACAGTACCGATTACTTTATTGTTTTCCTTCAAGCAAATTGCAAATATTTTATCATTGCTGATAAATGAATTCATAATACTCTGAGATTCGGAAATACTTTCATGGTGTTTCCAGCCTGCCATCTCACCAACGCCTTCGACGGACGCATATTCATAAAAATCTTCCAAATCGGTTTGTCTGAATGGTCTAAGAATGAGCCTTTCTGTTTCTATCACTTTTCCGTTTATTCTGAAATCAGCGTTCATATTTTCACCTACTACATTAAATTCCGATTTATAGGGCAGATTAACTCCCCTCATAAACTCATTATACCACACATTCCCACTTTTTTCAACCGCTTTTGCAAAGCGTGCTGTAACGCAATAAGCAACAGCGTGCCGGAATCAAACAAAAAAGCGGAACAAGGAGGTCTGCCCGGTTGCAATCCTTACTCATAAATGCTATAATAAGGTGTTGAGAAAAACGGACGAAAGGACTTTATATGAATACATTATTTAAAGGGATAACCGCAATTCTTCCGGACGAAGAAAGCGGATTTTCCGCAAAGGTATGCGATATTGCGGTAAGCGACAGCGTTATCTCATATATCGGTGACGATGCAGTAAAAAACGGCTTTGTTCCGGACAGGACGATTGACGGCAGGGACAAGCTCATTACAGCAGGACTTGTAAACAGCCACACGCACAGCTATATGTCGCTGTTCAGGAACAGTGCGGACGACCTTATGTTCCACACCTGGCTGTTCGACAGGATAATGCCGATGGAGGACAAGCTGACCGCCGAGGATATGTACTACGGCACACAGCTTGCCTGCCTTGAGATGATAAAGACGGGTACAACGGCTTTTCTCGATATGAATATCGCCCGTGACTGCATTACAAGAGCGATAAGCGAAAGCGGTCTGAAAGCGACAATATCAAGAGGTCTTGTAGGAAACGGCAGAGATGACGAGGGCGGAAAGACAAGAATTGAGGATACGCTGTACGATATGCGTACCTACGGCGACAACAAGCGTCTAAAATTCATGATGGGCCCTCACGCTATCTATACTACCGACAGGGGCTATCTTGAGCTTGTAATGGAGAAAGCCGCAGAATACGGCCTCGGCATAAACATTCACCTTTCCGAATCGGTAAAGGAAATTGAGGACAGCATAGCACAGAACGGCTGTTCGCCTGTAAAATATCTTGATGATATGGGAATGTTCAAGTTCCATACGGTTGCCGCTCACTGCGTACAGCTATCCGATGAGGATATTGATATTCTCGCTGAAAGAGGCGTATATGCCGCTACTAATCCTATCAGCAATGCAAAGCTCGGAAACGGCTTTGCAAGAATACCCGATATGCTCGACAAGGGTGTAAAGCTGTGTATCGGCACTGACAGCGCAGGAAGCAACAATACGCTGAATATGTTCAGCGATATGAACTTCATCTGCCTTGCGCACAAGGGCAACTGCCGCAGTGCTACAGCGGTTTCTGCACGTCAGGCACTGAAAATGGCTACCGAAACGGGCGCTAAGGCTTTAGGCTTTGACAACACGGGAATACTTAAAGAAGGCTATGCGGCTGACCTTACCGTAATGGATATGAAATATCCCTCGCTCCAGCCTGTGAACGATCCTGTTGCGGCTATGTGCTACAGTGCGAGCGGATATGAGGTCGAAAGCGTTATGGTTGACGGTGAGTTCTTAATGGAAAACCGTGAGATAAAGGGAATGGACGAGGAACGCATTTACTTTGAATGCAATAAAGCGATGAAAAGAATAGACGGTTAACGGAAAGGAAAACGAAATGAGCATTATAAGAGATGAGAGCCTGTGGGAAAGCGGCGAAACAAAGATAAACTGGGTAAAGGCGAATATGCCGTTACTGCGTGGCATTGAAGAAGAATTTGCGGTATCAAAGCCGTTTGCGGGACTGAAAGTTGCGCTTTCGGTACACCTTGAAGCTAAAACGGCTTACCTTTGTCGTGTAATGGCGGCAGGCGGCGCAGAGATGTATATCACGGGCAGTAACCCGCTGTCAACGCAGGACGATGTTGCGGCGGCGCTTGTACACAGCGGACTTAACGTATTTGCGTGGCACGGTGCTACTGCGGAGGAATATCACGCACATACGGCGGAGGTAGTTAAGGTAGGTCCAAACATAATTATCGATGACGGCGGCGACCTTGTAAACCTTATCCACAACGAATATCCCGACCTTATCCCGAACGTTATCGGCGGCTGTGAAGAAACCACAACGGGAATTATCCGCCTTGTAGCTATGGATAAGGCTAAACAGCTCAAGTTCCCGATGATGCTTGTAAATGACGCAGACTGCAAGCATCTGTTCGATAACCGCTACGGCACGGGTCAGTCGGTTTGGGACGGCATAAACCGCACGACGAATCTGATTGTTGCAGGAAAGAACGTTGTAGTAGCTGGCTACGGCTGGTGCGGCAAGGGCGTTGCGATGAGGGCTAAGGGACTTGGCGCATCGGTAATAGTAACCGAGATAGATCCGATAAAGGCGATGGAAGCCGTTATGGACGGATTTAAGGTTATGCCGATGGTTGAGGCAGCTAAGATAGGCGATTTCTTTGTAACGGTAACAGGCTGTAACGATGTTATCGGAGAAAAGGCATTCCTTAATATGAAGGACGGGGCTATACTTTCTAACGCAGGTCACTTTGATGTTGAGGTAAACGTTGCGAAGCTGAAGGAAATGGCTGTGGAAACAGGCATTGCAAGAAACAACATTCAGTACTACAAGCTGGCCAACGGCAACAAGATAAATGTTATTGCCGAGGGCAGACTTGTAAACCTTGCCGCCGGCGACGGTCACCCGGCAGAAATAATGGATATGAGCTTTGCTATACAGGCTCTGTCAGCCGCATATCTTGTGAAGAACAAGGACAAGCTGAAAGCCGGCGAAAAGATGACGGTAAACGTTCCTGCCGAGGTTGATAAGGAGGTTGCCGAGAGAAAGCTCAGATACTGGGGCATTACCATTGATAAGCTGACTGAGGAACAGGAAAAGTATCTTGGCAGCTGGGAAGTGTAAAATGTAAATCAAAATACAAAAAGCTACCGCAATGAACTTTACGGTAGCTTTCTTTTATGCTGTTATACGAGTTTTTCAATAAACTTATCCGCCTGCTCTCTTGTGCGAAAAACAACTATCTCCCTGTTGTTTTTGTATTTCTCAAGCAGTCTGTATACTTCGGGGAGCTGATTTGCCCTGAAGCTTTCTATCCATTGTCTGAACTCAGGGTCAAGCTCATTTTCAAACCACGGCATATCCTCACGCTTTTTGCCTATGCGTGACAATGCGCCCTCAATGCAGATTTCAGTCGGCAAGTCAAACAGAAACACTGTGTCACAAGCCTTTATCCTTGTTTCAAGAGTGCGCTGATAGTTGCCGTCTATTATCCAGCTGTCACGGGATATTATGCTGTCGAGCTGTTTGTCAAATTCTTCCCGTGAAATGTTCGTGCCGTCGGGCTTATGCCATAGATAATCAACTGCAAAATTCGCACTGCTCTTAATCAGTTCATATCCGGTTTCTTTCAGAAATTTCAAGTCTCTTGTATAGTCGTAATACTCCCATATATGAGTAGCCAGCCAGGGACCTGCCATCGGATTGAAGTTCCACGACATATCCTGACTTTCCAACGGAGTGGTAAATCCGAATATATTGCCGGAAATAGATGCCGTCCATCCTCTGGCACCGAAATAAGATTTCGCGGTCTTTTCACCCGGTTTTACCAACGTGTGAATAAAGTCAATCAACGGAAGCACGCACTCATTCAAGTTGGTAGAACAAGCAGGCCAATAATTCATCTGGATATTGATGTTATTATGATAATCCACACGCCACGGTCCATCGACATTATTGTGCCAAATCCCCTGTAGATTAGCAGGCATATTGCCCGGACGGGAACTGGCAATCAGAAGATAACGTCCAAATTGATAATACAACTCTTCCAGATAATAATCCGGCTGTCCTTTCCGATAATTTTTCAGACGTTGG
>OHFO01000524.1_pt1 | contig 10045 bp, 8 predicted proteins | sample 1567541 | NCBI WGS metagenome assembly OHFO01 (sample SAMEA3879595, study PRJEB24766) | human gut metagenome | biome: human-associated habitat; feature: feces | place: USA | collected 1985/1987 | reverse complement strand
GAAATTCTGCATTAATTTCTTTTTTGAGTCATGTGCTACAAGTCCAATATTCATTAAACGATTCCCCCCTAATATTTTTTCGGCTGTAATCCTACATTTAATACAAACCCCATTCCCAAATACAAAGAAAGCAAAGAGGTTAATCCGTAACTTACAAATGGAAGCGGAATTCCTGTATTCGGCATCAGACCGGTGGCAACAAAAATATTAAAAATACTCTGAAATCCAATCAGTGCAGCCATGCCGCAACAGATCAGTCTTCCTGCGAGATCCTTTGCCTTCCGGGCGATCAGAATACATTCTATCACAATAAACAGCAATAAAAGGACAATTACCATGGTACCTATAAAACCGAGTTCCTCACCGGCAACAGCGAAAATGAAATCTGTCTGTGGCTCAATGATATAATTCGCATTTTTCATGGATGTGGCCGCGGAATTGTTCAGACCTTTCCCCCATAACTGGCCTGATCCAATTGCCATAATAGAATTTTGCTGCTGTGCTGCGATATCCGACCATCTGGGGTCCTGTGGATATAACCATGCCATAATTCGACCGAAACGGTAATCTCCCGAGGATTGTGCCATACGAAGTATAACGGTAATTCCTATCAATCCTGTCGGAATACAGATTCCCAAAACGGTTAATACTATTTTATAACTTAATCCGGCAATAAACAAGAGGGATGCAAAAATTAATGCTGTAACAATTGTGGTAGAAAGATCCGGCTCCTTAAAAATCAGAAGAAGCGGTACTGCTGCCAATACCAGCGTGCAAAACAGCGTCCGGATATTATTCAGTTTATCTTTATTTTTACTTAGATAATAGGCAAAAAACAAAACTAACAGGATTTTGCCTAATTCGGAAGGCTGAAAGCGGATTCCAAGCTTCAGCCAGCGGCGCGCGCCTTTTGTCTTTTCTCCAATGACAAAGATAGCTGCCAATAAAGCCACATTAACAAAATAGAATAGCCAACTGAATTTCAATATAAAATTGTAATCAATCAGCGATATACCAACCATTACAATCAGACCTAAGATTAATCCTGCAATCTGCTTATTCTGTACGGAAGGCTTTGCACTGCCAACTACCATAATTCCAATGATGGTCAGTGCCACCACATAAAATACCAGTCGGAAACGGTAGTCTCTTAAGCGGTATTGTTTTAACATAAATCACTACATCCAATCTGAAGTCTGTTATTTTCCGGAATGCTTCAAATCCTTAATCGGAATATTTGCAAACAATGCCGGAACAGTTCCGTTGTTACCATCTGATTCGGTCTGGGTAATCTGAATATCAAGCCCTTCCGCATCAATTTCCATATACTTTGATATTACCTGGATAATATCGTTTTTGATATTTTCCATTACATCCGGTGAGCAGTCAGCACGGTCTGAAATCAACAATAATTTCAGACGGTCTTTCGCTACATTACCGGAATTCTTTTTCTTAAAAAAATCCATGAATCCCATAATTATTATCCCCCTAGTTTTTCTTAAATAAACTTACGAATTTAGACCATACGCCATTTTTAGACTCTAAGTCAAGAAGCGGTACTTCTTCTCCCATGATACGTTTACAGATATTTAAATATGCCTGTCCTGCAAGGCTGTCAGAGCCTACTAACGGCTCACCCTGGTTGGTTGAGATTACAATCTGTTCGTCATCCGGAACTGCACCGATTAAATCGATAGCAAGAATCTCATGAACATCTTCAATGGACATCATATCGCCACGCTTTACCATATCCATACGCAGTCGATTTACGATTAACTCGATTTTCTTAATCTCATTTGCCTCTAAAAGACCAATGATACGGTCTGCATCACGGATTGCAGATACCTCCGGTGTGGTAACAACCAGTGCACGGTCTGCTCCTGCAATTGCATTTTTAAATCCCTGTTCGATTCCAGCCGGGCAGTCTAATAATATGTAATCAAATTCTTCTCTTAATTCTTCTACTAATTTCTGCATCTGCTCCGGTGTAACAGAGGTTTTATCTCTGGTCTGGGCAGACGGTAATAAGAAAAGGTTCGGATATTTCTTATCTTTGATTAATGCCTGTTTGATTCTGCAGTTGCCTTCTACAACATCTACCAGATTGTATACAATACGGTTCTCAAGACCCATAACTACATCAAGGTTACGTAATCCGATATCGGTATCAATCAATACTACTTTTTTATTTAACTGTGCAAGACCGGTTCCTACATTTGCAGTAGTTGTTGTCTTACCAACACCGCCTTTTCCTGATGTAATAACAATTACTTCGCTCATGATTTATTCTTCCTCCTAAATCTTATATATTCATTAATAATCCACTTGTAATCGGTTCGATTAGTATGGAATCATCCATAACAACAGCTACCTGCGGTTCTAAAGTCTTCCGCCGGTTCTTAATGGCACTCAGTGGTCCGCGGTCAGAGCTTCTTCCAATTACATTACCTATTTTAATCTGTACCGGGTCCATATCAAGGGCAGCTACAAAGGTATGCTCATCTCCTGCCACTCCAGCATAGGCATTGCCACGAAGCGAGCCTAATACCACAATATTTCCTTTTGCAATAATTTTTGCACCTGGGTTCACATCGCCAAGTACAACAATGCTTGTCTTACATTCAATGACCTGTCCACTTCGCAGTGTTCCCTTATAGAATTCACCGGTTCTTCCAGACTGACTTTCATCAAATTCCTGAATCTTTCGGGCACAGATTTCATCCCGCAGGGAATTATTATCTAAAATACATACCACATCAATGCTGGTATTTCGACTGATCAAATCAACGATTGCAAGTTCTTCTTCCTGACTTAATTCCCTGCCCTCAAAAGACAAGGCAATTCTGGCATTTTTAAAGAATTTGTCGGATTCTTTAAATTTATGAAGTATCTCGTCTAATAGCTCCTGAAATGGAATTCTATCATCTAAAATCAGATTGATTCCATGGGGATTACTCTTTAAAACAACTGGTTGCGACATATACTTCCCTCCTGACATTTAATCATTAAAGGCATTGGCAGCAGCTCCAACATCTTCTGCCTGACCATCTAACAAGGTAGATGTATCCTCCAAATGGAAATAATATTTATATACTGATGCAGCAAGTTCTGCAGTATTGGCTGATGTATATCCGTATGCAATACGGGTTGCAATGGAAATCTCAGGATCATTATATGGTGCATATCCTACATATAACGCATGGTTTGGTCTGGTTGGTACCTGCTGTGCGGTACCCGTTTTACCGGCAGATTCCACAGTAAGTCCATCAAACTGCTCATGGGTTTCTACCACCATCTTTATACCGGAATGAATGGCATCCCAGGTACTCTCTGAAATATTGTCCATCGTGTTCTTTATGGTCGGTTCATAGGTTTCTAATACGTTACCATCGGAATCTGTAACCTGTTTTAACAGGGTATAATTATATACGGTTCCACTGTTTGCAACTGCGGTTACATAACGGGATAACTGTACCGTAGTAAAACTGTTGTTACTCTGTCCGATTGCAGAAGTAATCGGGAACTCTGTGGTCTGCTTCGGTTTACTTTCTGCAATTTCAATTCCGGTTTTAGAATCAAGACCATACATGGATGAGTATTTATTAATCATTTCCACACCATGGTCTTCATTATAAGTTCCATTTACCATACTTAAATCGTAACCAACTTTATAAAAGAAATAGTTACAGGAATCTCTTAATGCCTCTGAAACATTGATGGAACCGTGACTGCTTGGATAAATCCAACATTTTGGTCCATTTGCCACTTCTTCAAACTGTCCTTTATCCAAAATAGTTGTACCAGGTGAAATAATACCCTCAGTAAGTCCTGCTGTTGCAGTAACCATCTTAAAGGTAGAACCAGGTGCCGTCGTCTGCTGTGTTGCATTATTATAGAACGGATTTGATAAATCCTGATACAGCAAATTATAATAATTACTGTCTACTGTATTTGCCAGACGGTTGGTATCATAGCCCGGATAAGTAACACAGGCCAACAGTTCGCCGGTCTTTACATCTGTAATGACACAGGAGCCGGAACAAGGATCCAGTGCAAGCTGTGCCGGTGTAATCTCAAGATTCTTCACCTTTTCTTTTACAAAATTAAAGGCACTGATGCTGCCGGACTGTAACCCACTTACTGCCGTGTCATCATAGTTTAACACTTTTTGGTCAAAAAGTGCAAGACAAAGCTGCGTTCCATTAATCAGGTCATCGTGAATCATGTACTTATACATAATCTTTGAAAATCCCTTATCTGATGCCAGTTCTTCTACAATATAGCTGACCAGTGCATCATAGATTTCGGAAGAATCAGAATACTTCTCGTCTACGGAAAACTTCGTGATATCAATCCATTTCTGGCTGATGGCATAATTTAAATATTCATTTACACTGATTTTATTACCTGCATAATTTTTATAGGTTTCATCCGATTTGTCAATGGAATCTGTAAGCAAAATTTTATTATTGACCAGCATTTTCGGAATATAGGTCATATAATTCTGCATTTCCTCAGGCAACTCATCCACTGGAGTTGCTGCTGAACTGCTAAGGCTGCTTTCCACCTGGGTTAATACTGTTTGCTGTTTACTTCCAAAGGCACTGAAAATCTGTTTTTCCACATCGGAAGCATCTTCAGTACTAAAGTGGTTTAAATCCAATACATTATTATTAATCAATGCAAAATACACATCATCAATTGGAATCAGAATATCGGACGCTGTTCCGGCTGCGGTATTATATTCTTTGATATTCACAATTTTAGAATATAAAATTCCGGCAATTTCCTGTTCCAAAAGATTATAAACCGCTTCCTGCAAATCTTTATCAATAGAAAGATAAACGTCATTTCCGGCCTGTGGCTCAATCCGTTCGGTTGTCTCCATTACTTTTCCGAGACTGTCGACATAAACGGTTTCACTACCCTTTTTACCCTGCAGTGTTTCGTCCATAACCTGCTCAATTCCGGATTTTCCAATGACATCATTTAAAGAATACTCATCATTATCAGCAGATAATTCATCATATTCTTCCTGGGAAATCTTTCCGGTATATCCGATAATATGGGAAAAATACTCGCTGTCTACATATTTTCGGATGGTATCTTCCGAGATATCCACACCCTGCAATGCATTCATATTTTCTGTAATATATGCTACGGTTTCATCACTAACATTTTGGGCAATGGTTGTGGAAATGTATTTCTGATAGCTGTTTTCTGCAATGGCACAACGCAATACCACAATCCGGTATAAGTCTTCTCTGGCATAATCATCTTCTGATAAATCATAGCCATTCTGTTTACTGGATCTGCAAAGGTAATCCATTACCTGCTTTGGGGTTGCTTCTGCTTCGTTATATTTCAGCTTCTTATTATAGGCTAAATCATCCGCAGAAGAATGTCCATAAGTGTCAGCAAGGAAACGCTTTAATGTGGTTCCCTCTACCGTATAATAATAGTTCCCGTCATCATCCAGTCCGATTTCAAAATCATTTTCAATGACATCGCCGTTTTTATCCAGCTCTTTGATAATATTGTAAAGTTCTGTATTAAGAGCCTCATTCTTTTCTGAAGTCTTGTCATAAGAACCGTTATCCTCAATGGTTACGCTGTTTGCCAGTTCGTTGTAGGCTAAAAGATTACCATTACGGTCATAAATATTGCCACGGGAACCATTTAAGATACGTGGTTTCTGGATTTTTAAACTGTAATTATCCTGATACTCTTCACCTTTGATAATCTGAAGGTAAAATAGTCTGCCTATCAGAGTCGATGACAAAAGAATCATGACAACGCAGAGTACAAATATTCTTGATTTTGCAACTTTATGAAGTATTTCTTTCAGTGTATCAAACAAATTTCGCTGCACTCCTTTTTTCAATACGCTCTAACCGCTGGTTAATTTTCAAAATAATGAAATATAAAACTACAGAAATCAAAAGCGTGTATACAAGTTCCGGTATGATAATGTGTAACATATAATATCCAATTGCAAACTGCTTGCGGAATAAAAACCGGAAAAAGTAGATAAACAGATTATAAGATAAATCACTTCCGGCAATCAAAAGCATTGGAAGCTTAATATCGTCCGGGTAAAACATCTTCTTAAAGCATCCGTTTAAGAAGCCTGCATACATATATAAAAGGGCATAAAATCCAATCATCTCCCCAAAAAAGATATCTATCAGCAGTCCACTGAAGAAACCGATAAATATTCCTTCTTTTCTTCCGCGCATAAATCCAAAAGATGCACAGACCACAATCAAAAGATTCGGGGAAATAGACGCAAAGGATAACGCCTTAAATAATGTGCTTTGCAATAAAAAGCATACAATAATAATTAATGTAACGGTGATTTTTCTTCTCATCAATCAGACCCCGTTTCCTTTTTGTCAAGTATAACCAAAACCTGCTGAAGATGTTCAAAGTCAACTGCCGGAGTAATGGTTCCTGATTTGGTCAGGTGGTTGGAATCTTCCGAAATACTGCTGACATATCCAACCAGAATGCCCTGCAGATATTTGTCACTGACATTGGAGGTTACAATCTGATCTCCTATCTGAACCTTGTTCTCACTGTCGTTTAATCCGGAGAACTCGATTACCTGGTCTTCATTCATACTCTGAAGATTACCATTTATGATACAGTTATCTGACGTATTTAATATCATGCCGTATACCTTGGCAGAATCATCAATCACAGAACGCACCTTTGCATAATGTGGTCCCACATCAATAACAATTCCTACCAGTCCGTTTCCGGCAATAACATTCATATCTACTTCAATTCCATCTTTGGAGCCTTTGTCAATGGTGAAGACGGAAAACCAGTTGCCCGGGTCCTTTCCGATAACATTTGCTCCGGTTTTCTTGTAATCCGAATACTGCTGGTCTAAAGCTAACAGTTCCCTTAAATTATCCAGTTCATACTGTTCTAATTTAATGGTGTTTAATTCGTTGGTCAGTTCTTCTACCTGTCCCTTCAACTGCTCGTTTTCTTCCATGACGTCATTCAGATTTTTTAAATTATCTGCTTTGTCAGAAAGCCATGTACCAGCATAATTGATTCCTTTCTGCATCGGTTCAAAAATTGCACCGGCAATCGAATTCAACGGTCCACCACCAAGATTCAATGAAAAACTGACATACATTGCCAGAATACATAATGCGGTCATGGACAATAATATATACTTTGTTGGAATTTGATGTTTTGGTCTACGTCTCATTTTATGCCTCTATTTATATATTTTGGATTTCATACTGAATCCTAAATGTTTATATTTCTCATCTGAAACAATCTTATTCAATCCTCGAACTGCACATTCTTCCGGATTCTCGCAGGAATTTACCTTTATATTGGTAATCTCAGTAAATAATTTATCCAGATTATGTATTTTAGAACCGCCACCGGTAATATAAATACCGGAATGAATAATATCTTTTGCAAGTTCAGGCGGAGTCTTCTCCAAAATCATTTTAATAGAGTTACAGATAGAATTAAGATTATCCTTAATTGCAGCATAAATGACTTCTGCAGTAATCTCCATCTCAATCGGCAGACCACTGACTACGTCACGGCCAACTATAACCATACTCTTTTCCATGCCAGGTGTACCGGAACCAAGTTCTTCTTTTAAAGTCTTAGCAGTTTTGCGCCCGATCACAAGATTAAAGTTCTTTTTGATGTAACTGCTGATGGAGTCATCAATGCGGTTTCCACCAAAATGCAGTAAGTCACTTAATACAAGTCCACCCAGGGAAATTACTGAAATTTCTGTGGTATCTGCTCCGATATCTACAATCATGGCTCCGGTCGGCTCATTGACATCAAGTCCCAAACCAACAGCATCAGCCAATGGCTTCTCACATAAAAGGACAGACTTCGGTTTCATTTTGCTCTTATAAAAGATATCAAAGAAAGCTTTTTTCTCAACTTCCGTAATATCTGTTGGTACCGCAACGATAAATTCTGCACCACGGGTCTTGCCCTTTGCGTGTTTTTCTAAAAATTCCTGTATCATGGTCTGCATATTATTAAAATCTGCAATAACACCACAGATAATCGGAAAAGAAACCTGAATCTGCTCCGGTGCCTTCTCATACATTGCATACGCTGCATCACCATAAGCATACATCTGATTCTTATTTATGATGGCAATCGTATTTTTTTCATTTAGTATTTTCCCAGTTGCCTTGCAATATACCTTCATATTAGAGGTTCCAAGATCAATTCCATAAATGTTATTCGACATTTCTTTCTCCCTCCGGAAATCATAGCATTTCCTGTTCTTTAAAACTAAAATATTTTTTATCACCAATAATAATATGATCAGCAAGCTCAATTCCAAGAAGCCTGCCGCCTTCCACTATCTTTCTGGTAACTTCAATGTCCTGCCTGCTTGGTAGCGGATTTCCGCTGGGATGATTATGCACTAAAATCACATGTACTGCATGATATTCAAATGCTTTCAAAAAAATCTCCCTCGGGGAAATCAGTGAGGCATTTACTGTGCCAATTGAAAGAATGGAATCTGCAATCAGATGACACTTCGTATCAAACATGCAAAGCATCAGATGTTCTTTTTCTTCATGCCGAAGCAGCTCCATATAATAGTCTGCTACGGAAAAAGCATTCTGCATTACAACTGCCTGCTGGCGTCCGGTCTGTGCAATCCGTTTTGAAAGCTCTGCAATACACTTTAACTGGATTGCTTTTACTTTCCCGATACCCGGAACCTCCTGTAATTCCTTAAGACTCATCTGATAAAGCCCTAAAAGATTTCCGGTGCGTTTGCTCAATACATGCTTTGCTACTTCTGTTGAAGAACTTCCATTTGTGCCACAGCGGATAATTACCGCTAAAAGCTCTGCATCCGATAGGGATGCCGCCCCGGATTTCAAGCACTTTTCATAGGGCTGTTCGGAGACTGGCAGATTTTTTGCTGTCATATTATAACCTCTTTCTACTCTCACCGGTAACCCATTTCTTCCAAAAAGGCATATACTTTATATTAACACATCATATCTTCATTAACAAGTTTCTGTTCATAAAGTTTTTGTAAAGACATCAGGATTCCAAGTTTTGCATGATACCAGGTCAGTCCACCCTGAAAATATACGGCATACGGCTCTCTTAATGGACCATCGGCACTTAATTCAATGGAGGAACCCTGTACAAATGCCCCGGCAGCCATAATGACATCACTGTCATAGCCCGGCATAGCCCATGGCTCAGGGGTCACATAGCTGTCTACAGGTGCTGCTGCCTGAATGCCCTCGCAGAAGGCTATCATGGCATCGCGGTTATTGAACTCTACAGCCTGTATGATATCGTGGCGGCTTTCAGTACCGTCAGGGACTACCTTAAAACCAAGCTTTTCATAGATTTTTGCGGCAAAGATTGCTCCCTTTAATGCTCCGCTTACGACAGTCGGTGCAAGGAAAAAGCCCTGATAAAATGACTGGATGACTCCGAGTGAAGCTCCAACCTCCTTGCCAAGTCCCGGAGATGTGAGACGGTATGCGGCATTTTCAACACATTCCTTTTTGCCGACAATATAGCCTCCGATTGGTGCCAGTCCGCCTCCCGGATTTTTGATCAGAGAGCCAACCATCATGTCCGCTCCAACCTGGATAGGCTCTGTATCCTCGACAAACTCACCGTAGCAGTTATCGACCATACAGATCACATCAGGCTTTATGCTCTTTACAAAGGCAATGAGCTCGCCTATTCTTTTGACCGAAAGTGTAGGTCTTGTAGCATAGCCCTTAGAGCGCTGGATTGTGACAAGCTTCGTTTTTTCATTGATGGCTTTCTTTATTCCGTCATAGTCAAACTCACCGTCAGGCAGTAGGTCAACCTGCGCATATGTTATGCCGTACTCAGCAAGTGAGCCCTTTGAAGGGCGTATGCCTATTACCTCTTCAAGTGTATCGTAAGGCTTTCCGACAGGGCTTAAAAGCTCATCACCCGGGCGCAGGTTTGACATGAGTGCAAGTGCAAGTGCATGTGTGCCACAGGTGATCTGAGGCCTTACAAGTGC
>OHFO01000518.1_pt1 | contig 10102 bp, 10 predicted proteins | sample 1567541 | NCBI WGS metagenome assembly OHFO01 (sample SAMEA3879595, study PRJEB24766) | human gut metagenome | biome: human-associated habitat; feature: feces | place: USA | collected 1985/1987 | reverse complement strand
GCCCCCATCAGGCTGCTCTGGCCCGGGGCTGCAAAGTGACCGGTGCCACCGTCCACTTTGTCAACGAGGAGTGCGATGGCGGCCCCATCCTGCTGCAAAAGGCAGTGGAGATCCTGCCCGGCGACACCCCCGAGGTGCTGCAGAAGCGGGTGATGGAACAGGCCGAGTGGAAGCTGCTGCCCAAGGCAGTTGCCATGGTGTGCAGCGGCGAGATCGAGTAAAAACTCCTTCCGTCACGCCTGACGGTGTGCCACCTCCCTCAAGGAGGGAGGCTTGAGGCTCCCTCTCCGAGGGGGCTGTCGCCGTAGGCGACTGGGGGAGTTCCGTAATAGGAGAATTTGACATGGAAAAGATCAACCTGAACGATTATCTGGCCTCCAACGAGTACCCCGGCCGTGGCATTGCAGTGGCAATGGCTCCCGATGGCCGTCAGATGTTCATCGGCTACTTTATCATGGGCCGCAGTGAGAACAGCCGCAACCGCGTGTTCGACCCCGTGCCCGAGCGCGGCGGCATCTGCACCATGGCTGCAGACCCCGACAAGCTGGAGGACCCCAGCCTCATTATTTACAATCCGGTGCTGACGCTGGGCAAGACCCATATCGTGACCAACGGCGACCAGACCGATACCATTTATGACCTGATGAGTCAGGGCAAGAGCTTTGCCGATGCCCTGCGCACCCGCACCTTTGAGCCGGACGGCCCCAACTACACCCCCCGCATCTCCGCTGTGGTGTACGCTGATGGCAGCTACCAGATGAGCATCCTGAAATCTGCCGACGGCAACGGCGACAGCGTCCAGCGCTATTTCTTTGATTACCCCCAGCCCGTTGCAGGCGAGGGTCACTTCATCAGCACCTACAAGCACAACGGAAACCCCATCCCCAGCTTTGAGGGCGAGCCCCTGCGCTTTGCCTGCCCCCGCACCATCGGCGATTTTGCCCATGGCCTGTGGCAGAACCTGAACCCCGACAACAAGGTCAGCCTGTTTGCCCGCGTCATCGACCTGGACAGCGGTGAGACCGGCGATATGATCTTCAACAAATACGATGCTGTCAACAGCGATCTGGACGACCCCGAGGAGCCTGAACTGCTGCCCGAGGAGCTGGAGCTGATGGCAAAACTCGATGCCGAAGCGGAATAACGAAGACTTAAGGAGGATGCATCAATGAACGAACTCGCACTGAAGTACGGCTGCAACCCCAACCAGAAGCCCAGCCGCATTTATATGGAAGATGGCTCCGACCTGCCCGTTACCGTGCTGAACGGCAAGCCCGGCTACATCAACTTTCTGGATGCATTCAACAGCTGGCAGCTGGTAAAGGAAATCAAGGACGCACTGGGTATGCCTGCGGCAACCTCCTTCAAGCATGTAAGCCCTACCTCTGCGGCAGTCGGCACACCCATGAGTGATGCGCTGAAAAAAGCCTGCTTCGTGGATGATATCGAGGGTCTGGATGATTCCCCTCTGGCATTGGCTTATGCAAGAGCAAGAGGGACAGACAGAATGTCCTCCTTCGGTGACTGGATTGCGCTCAGCGATGTCTGCGATGCAACAACCGCAAAGCTGATTAAAAGAGAGGTTTCCGATGGTATCATTGCGCCCGGCTATACAGAGGAAGCACTGGAAATTCTGAAAACAAAGAAAAAGGGCAACTATAACATCATCAAGATTGATGCGGATTACAAGCCGGAGCCAATCGAGAGAAAGCAGGTATTCGGTGTTACATTTGAACAGGGCAGAAATGAATTTAAGATTAACAAGGAACTGCTTGAAAATATTGTAACAGACAATAAGGAAATTCCTGAATCCGCAAAGATTGATCTGATGATTGCACTTATCACGTTAAAGTATACACAGTCCAATTCTGTATGCTATGCAAAAGGCGGACAGGCAATCGGTATCGGTGCAGGACAGCAGTCCCGTATCCACTGTACCAGACTTGCAGGACAAAAGGCAGATAACTGGTGGCTGCGTCAGTCTCCACAGGTATTAGGACTGCAGTTCCTCGACAAGATCGGACGTGCTGACAGGGACAATGCGATCGACCTCTATATTGGTGAGGATTACATGGATGTCTTAGCTGACGGTGCATGGGAAAACATCTTTAAGGTAAAACCGGAGGTCTTTACCGCAGAGGAAAAACGTGCATGGTTAGATAAAAACACAAATGTGGCGCTTGGATCTGATGCATTTTTCCCATTTGGGGATAATATCGAGCGTGCACATAGAAGTGGTGTGGCATATGTGGCACAGCCGGGTGGTTCCATCCGTGATGACAATGTTATCGAAACCTGTAACAAATACAATATGGCAATGGCATTTACCGGAATCCGTCTGTTCCATCATTGATCAGACACGGATGATTTCTTTGCTGCATTCAGGACAGGAAAAACGATTTTTCGTTTTTCCTGTTTTTTGCTGTTCGTAGAGCTCAGAAGAAAAAATATCCTGTTTCAGCATCTGGTTTGCAGTTCCGTCAAGTGTGCGCAGGGCAGAGGAGAGCTTAGAGATGACAGGTACTTTTGCGGATTTTTTTAAGGCAGAAAGCAGGGCGGAAGCATCTTTGCGGAAACCGAGGATTCGCAGGTAAGGGATGTAATCAGTCTCCTTATATTGCTTCACATCCGTCTGGGTCATCTGAAGGATCAGATGCAGAAGGATCCGGTTCATGCGTGTGTAGGTGATATCGCGGCTCTTGTTTTGTGCACAAAACTGTGTGAAAGAGGAAAAATGATATCTGTTCTTTATTATGCGGTTTGCAATCTCCGGTGTCATATCATAGATATTTTCTAATTCCTTTTTGATGCACGATAAGATCCGGTAGCCAAGAATGGAGGAAAAGTCATCAGCATCCATAAGTCTGCCGGATGTGATCTCCTTTTGAAACAGTGCAAAAGCCGGTTCCGGCATCGAAGATGCAATTTCCGAAAGATGTGGCCGGCTGGAATGAATACTCTGTGAACCGTAATCTGCAGATGAAAAATGGAAAGTATGATCATCCGATGGTGTAACATTAGAAACTGCCGCGCGGATGGCAGAGGCAGAAGCTGTCGGTGTGTTGATCGTGGTATCATGATATCCGCTCCCCGCCCGCGGGATCAGGATTGGAGTCATGGCAGAATTACGCCGTTTCAGTGCCTTTAAATATTCGACCGCGAGGATGTTATTCGGAGTATCTAATATGGAAATGAGGAAATTCATTCCGGTGCTCTTAAAATAATCAGAAAGCGCAGCAGCTCTTGCAGCCGGAAATGCCAGTCCCTTTTTTAAATAAGAAGAAAGCGCAGATCTGTAAATGTCCGGTTCTTCTGCAAGAACACCGGCAATGCTCTTAAGCTGGGGGAGCTGGTCGGATTCTGCTCCAAAGCATATCCCGTCGATACAGCCCATTTTATCAAACAGGGTAACACCTGCCATGGCAAAATCCTCCGCGGAGGAGACTGCCCAGACAGCCGGGAGTTCGATGACAAGATCCGCACCACATAAAAGCGCCATTTCTGCCCTGCAATATTTATCGATGATGGCAGGGGCTCCTCTCTGGACAAAGTCACCGCTCATGGCGATGACGACAAAATCAGCATTTGTTTTTCGTTTTAACTCTGCAATCTGGTAGGCATGTCCGTTGTGGAAAGGGTTGTATTCTGCAATGATTCCGATTGTTTTCATAAGATACTCCATTTCTGACCATTTTTTGAAAATCCTGATTCCATCTGTATCTCAGGTTTGGGCGTAAGCACAGATTCTGCGTGTAACAGCATGATTACAGACTACCATACACAGATTTTTTTCGCAAATGTGAATGTCTGGGATTTGTTAAAAAAATAACGTTAAAATTCTGTCAACCTGTTTTTCATTTTGTACAAAAAATCTCACTTTAAACACCTTGTGCGAACAGAGTTAGAGGCGTATACTAGAGTTATATGCGGTTCGTATCGGTCGGACTGCCCATTTATCATTTATATAAGAAAAGAAAACTGCCATTCGAAAGCAGGCAGGGCATGGGAGGAAAATATGAACGTTTTAGTAGTAAACTGCGGAAGTTCTTCACTGAAATATCAGCTCATCGATTCTGACAGTGAAGCAGTATTAGCAAAAGGACTTTGCGAGAGAATCGGTATTGACGGAAGACTGGTATACCAGAAGACCGGATTAGACAAAGAGATCACAGAAGCAGCAATGCCGACGCACAAACAGGCAATCCAGATGGTACTTGATGCACTGGTAAATGAGAAAACAGGTGCAATCAGGAGTCTTTCCGAGATCGATGCAGTTGGTCACCGTGTTGTACATGGTGGAGAGAAGTTTGCTTCTTCTACCGTTTTAACACCGGAAGTATTAAAAGCAATCGAAGAGTGCAATGACCTTGCACCACTTCACAACCCGGCAAACCTGATCGGTATCGATGCATGTAAAGAACTGATGCCGGACGTACCGATGGTAGGTGTATTTGATACAGCATTCCATCAGACAATGCCAAAGAAAGCATTCCTTTATGGTCTTCCATACGAATACTATGAAAAGTACAAAGTAAGAAGATATGGCTTCCATGGAACCAGCCACAGTTTTGTATCAAAACGTACTGCTGAATTCCTTGGAATGGATCTGAAAAATTCTAAGATCATTGTGGCTCATCTTGGAAATGGTGCTTCTATCAGTGCCGTATTAAATGGTGAGTGTGTAGATACATCCATGGGTCTTACACCTTTAGAGGGACTTGTTATGGGAACACGTTCCGGCGATATTGATCCGGCAATCATGGAGTTCATTGCAAAGAAAGAGAACTTAGATATCGAAGGTGTCATGAATGTTTTGAATAAAAAGTCAGGTGTACAGGGATTATCAAAATTATCAAGTGATTTCCGTGATCTTGAGGCTGCAGCCAATGAAGGAAATGAGCTTGCAATCGGTGCTATCGACGTATTCTGCTACCGTGTTGCAAAATATATCGGTGCATATGTGGCAGCAATGAATGGTGTGGATGCGATTGCATTTACTGCAGGTATCGGAGAAAATACAACGATCGTCAGAGCAAAGGTACTTGAGTATCTTGGATATCTTGGAATTACAGTAGATGCACAGGCAAACGAAGTACACGGAGAGGAAAAAGTGATCTCCACAGCAGATTCCAAAGTAAAAGTCTGTGTGATCCCGACCAACGAGGAGCTTGCAATCGCAAGAGAGACGGTTGCACTTGTAAAATAGGCAAAACAGCGGGTCTTTGAGGTTCATAGACGATGAAAAATAAAAAAACAGGGTTGTCAAGAAAAAATACTTGACAAACCTGTTTTCACTATGTATAATCATTTAGGTGTGAAAAGCCTAGATAAAAGGTTTGATTCACAAAAAAAGATATAGGAGAATGCCGTGATTATAGATATTTCAGACATTTTATCTTGTGAAAACAAGGAAGAAACAAAGCAGGTTCAGATTGAACTTACGTCTTTTATATCAAAGTTAGGGGAATTTCCTATTATCAGTGCAGCACCGATAGAACTGCGTATCGCAAACCGGGAGAACAAGCGGCTGCTTATCCAGGGTGATGTTGATCTGCGAGTGTCGATTCCGTGCAGCCGTTGTCTGGAGGAAGTTCCGACAGATATCCACTTTTCGATTGACAAGGATATCAAATTAGAAGATTCTGTTGTTCATGACGAAGATGTGGAAGATAATGACTACCTGATTGGATTTAATCTGGATATAGATAGACTTATCTATGGAGAGATTTTGGTGAACTGGCCGATGAAAGTTCTGTGCAGGGATGATTGCAAAGGAATTTGCAAGGTGTGCGGAATGAACCTGAACAAAGGGGAATGCAACTGCCAGAGAACAGAACTGGATCCAAGAATGGCAGCAATCCAAGATGTCTTTAACAAATTTAAGGAGGTGTGAGAATATGTCAATTTGTCCAAAGAATAAATCTTCCAAAGGAAGAAGAGATAAAAGAAGAGCAAACTGGAAAATGACTGCTCCGGCATTAGTAAAATGCAGCAAATGTGGAGAGTTAATGATGCCTCATAGAGTATGTAAAAACTGTGGCTCTTACAACAAAAAAGAAATCATCCCTCAGGACTAATCCTTACGGGAAACAGAAAGATCAAGAGTGGAACGATGAGTTTCCTCTTGGTCTTTTTTGTTTCCGCTGAAAAAGTTATAATAATTTCACAAATTACCGGTTGCATAATCGGAGTGAACAGAATAAAATGGTAGAATGATGTTTTAGCAAAGGAGTAGGGCAATGGGAGATATTTTTAATTTGGACAACAAGTTTTTTCAGACACTTGGAAAGGGCGTCGACTGTGTATGCTTAAGCCTGCTGTGGATGATCTGCTGTATACCGCTTGCGTTCGGCATTTATGTGGCATATGTATCAAAAGCGATCATATTAGCACTTCCATGTATCATACTGGCTGTTCCGGCTGGAATTGCGACAACAGCACTTTATTATGCAGTTAACAAGGTGATCCGTCACAGCAGAGGATACCTGTGGAGTTCTTTCTGGCATTCTTTTAAAACAAATATGAAGCAGGGTGCATTTGTAACGCTTGTCGTGGCAGCAGCGGTTGTTCTGGTAGGACTTGACGGTTATATCATGTATCAGTTTGCAAAAGCGGGTGAAAAATCAGGAGTTCTTTATGTTGTGTTCTTTGTGCTGATGCTTGTGGTCATTGCATGGGCGATTTATGTATTCCCGTATATGGCACGTTTTGAGAATTCGACAAAATTGATCCTTAAAAATTCTGCGCTGATGGCGATCGGCAATCTGCCAAAGACTTTTATGGCACTGATGTTTTTCCTGGCATGCTGTATCGGAACTTATCTTTTGCCGGTTGTAGCAATCATATCACCGGCTTTGGGAATGCTTCTGCTCAACTATATTTTAGAAGGTGTGTTTGAACGCTATATGTCCGATGAAGACCGTGAAGCAGAAAATGAAAGAAATCAGGAATTCTATAACTAATGATATTGTAAATGACAATCGATTTTTTATATTGATTTATAGAAAGAGTTATAGTATATTTCAATATAGACGTGAAGGGAGAGCCCGAAAACGTATCAGAATGGAGAGTAGTTATGCAGCAGAATCAATCACTTGAGATTACCAAAGTTGCCTTAGATGCGATGGGTGGAGATTATGCTCCGGCCGAGCCTGTAAAGGGGGCTGTGGATGCGGTAAATGCGAGAAGTGATATCAAGGTTCTTCTGATCGGTCAGGAGGACGTGGTTCGTAAAGAACTTGAAAAGTACACTTATCCGGCGGAGCAGATCGAGGTTATACATGCTGAGGAAGTTATTGAGACAGCAGAACCGCCGGTAAATGCGATCCGCAAGAAAAAACAGTCATCGATCGTTGTCGGCATGAATATGGTAAAACAAAAAGAAGCAGATGCTTTCGTATCGGCAGGAAGTTCCGGTGCCATATTAGTCGGTGGACAGGTTATCGTAGGCAGAATCAAAGGAATCGAAAGACCACCGTTAGCGCCGCTTATTCCGACGGAAAAAGGTGTGTCGCTTCTGATCGACTGCGGCGCGAATGTGGATGCAAGGGCATCACATCTTGTTCAGTTTGCGAAGATGGGTTCTATTTACATGGAAAATGTACTTGGAATCAAAAATCCGAGAGTGGCGATTGTAAATATCGGTGCGGAGGAAGAAAAGGGAAATGCGCTGGTAAAAGAAACATTTCCACTTCTGAAAGAATGTACGGATATTAATTTTGTGGGCAGTATTGAGGCTCGTGAAATCCCGCATGGAGAGGCAGATGTGATCGTATGTGAAGCATTTGTTGGAAATGTAATTTTAAAGCTGTATGAAGGACTGGCAGGAACGCTTGTCGGAGCAATCAAAAAAGGCATGATGAGCACCTTAAGAAGCAAAATTGGTGCAGCGCTTGCGCTTCCGGCATTAAAGTCAACATTAAAAGCGTTTGATGCTACTCAGTATGGCGGCGCTCCTTTATTAGGACTGAATGGACTTGTGGTAAAGACGCACGGAAGTACAAAGGCAGTCGAGATTACCAATTCCATTTTTCAATGTGTGACGTTCAAAGAGCAGGACATCAACGGAAAAATCAGAAAAAATATTATAAGTTCAACGGAACAGGAAGGAATGTAAAGTTATGGAATTTGAAAAACTGAAAAAAATCATTGCAGAGGTATTAAACGTGGACGAGGAAGAAATCACAATGGACACCACTTTTGTGGATGACCTTGGAGCAGACTCCCTTGATATTTTTCAGATTATTATGGGAATCGAAGAAGAATTCGACATCGAGATCACGAATGAGGATGCTGAGCATATCGTGACAGTTGCAGATGCAGTAGAGCAGATCAAGAATGCTTTAAACTAAATAAAAGATGACGTATGCCCTTGTTGAAGACAAAAGGGCGGTGCGCGATGTACCGTCTCTTGTCAGGCAAGGGCTTTTCCGTTATTATATAAGAAAACAGAGTCTTTTTTATATTTTACTGGATACACAGTAAGGTAGAAAAAAGCCCCTGACCAGGAGGATGAAATGTCAAAGTTACAGGAATTACAGAACAGGATTGGTTATACATTTGAGAAAGAGGGCTTATTGCGTCAGGCACTGACGCACAGTTCTTATGCTAATGAAAAACACATGAAAAAACATTCTGACAATGAGAGACTGGAGTTTTTAGGGGATGCGGTTTTAGAGATCGTATCGAGTGATTTTTTATACCGCAATTATCCGAATCTGCCGGAGGGAGATCTGACAAAACTCCGTGCGAGTATTGTGTGTGAGCCTACACTGGCACTTTGTACCAGAGAGATGGATCTTGGCGATTATCTGCTGCTTGGCAAGGGTGAAAACCAGACAGGTGGAAGAAAACGTAAATCAATTTTATCGGATGCTTTAGAGTCTGTGATTGGAGCTATCTATTTAGATGGTGGTTTTGAACCGGCAAAGAAGTTTATACATAAGTTTATCCTGACAGATATCGAGCACAAAAAGCTGTTTTATGACAGCAAGACCATTTTGCAGGAAGTTGTGCAGGGCAATTATAAAGAGAGTCTGCATTACGAGCTGATTTCAGAAGAAGGACCGGACCATGACAAACAGTTTTCGGTCGAAGCACGGATCGGAGATAAAGTGATCGGCGCAGGAACCGGACACACGAAAAAAGCGGCAGAGCAGGAAGCTGCCTACCAGGCACTTTTGCTTTTGAAACCGAAACTGTAATTATGCGCAAAAGTCAGCGCAAGAATGAGGTTTAGTATGTATCTGAAAAGTATTGAAGTGCAGGGATTTAAATCATTTGCGAATAAGATCGTTTTTGATTTTCATAATGGGATCACTGGAATTGTCGGGCCAAACGGCAGTGGCAAGAGTAATGTCGGGGATGCAGTGCGCTGGGTACTTGGTGAACAGAGCGCCAAGCAGCTGCGTGGTGCCAGTATGCAGGACATTATTTTTGCAGGAACGGAAAACCGTAAACCACTCAGTTATGCTTATGTTGCGATCACACTTGACAATGCGGACCATAAACTGCCGGTGGATTATGAGGAAGTGACGGTCAGCCGCCGCGTCTACCGCTCCGGCGAGAGCGAATACTACATCAACAAGCAGTCCGTGCGGCTGAAGGACGTGAACGAGCTGTTCATGGACACCGGTATGGGCCGGGAGGGCTATTCCATCATCGGACAGGGCAAGATCGACGAGATACTGTCTGTGAAAAGCGGCGAGCGCCGTGAGATCTTCGAGGAGGCCGCCGGTATCAGCAAATACCGGCACCGCAAGGAGGAGTCCGAGCGCAAGCTGGAGCGCACCGAGGAAAATCTGGTGCGTATCAACGACAAGATCGCCGAGCTGGAATTGCAGGTGGAGCCGCTGCGGGCGCAGGCGGAGACGGCGAAGAAGTATCTGGTGCTGCGGGATGAGCTGCGGGTGCTGGAGATCTCCGTGTGGCTGGAGCAGCTGCAAAACCTGCGGACTGCCAAGCTGAAGCTGGAGAGCGATACGGCTCAGGCCAAGGAGGCCTGTGACCAGGCCCAGGCGGCGCTGGACGAGGCCTACGCCCAGGGAGAGCGTTTTACCGAGGAGATGCGGCAGAACGACGTGGCGGCTGACGCGCTGCGCGG
>OHFO01000516.1_pt1 | contig 10179 bp, 9 predicted proteins | sample 1567541 | NCBI WGS metagenome assembly OHFO01 (sample SAMEA3879595, study PRJEB24766) | human gut metagenome | biome: human-associated habitat; feature: feces | place: USA | collected 1985/1987 | reverse complement strand
TAAAATTTTTTTTCTGCGACAATTCCTCAAAATAGGAACGCATTCCATCCTGCATATTGGAAAGAAGCTGCCCCAGCCGTCTGGACGTCTGGAGTGCGTTTTTTAAAATATCATTATTTTTTTCTGTATCCGAATGATACGTAAACAAAGCACTGTAAATCGAAAGGATACTTTCCCTCTCCCGGCTGTCATCTTCTGTCTGAAGCTTCTGAAACAATTCCGTAAACAGCTGGCTGTATTCCGGGAAAGAAATAATATACGTATTTAACTTTTCATCAAAATCGCTTTTTAACCATCCCCACCGAATCAAGGTATTCAATATGCCAGACGGCGAATCTTCCGGAAATAAGGTATCCGGCTCGTCCTCTTCTTCTATTTCCTCATCCTCCCAGATAATCCTTGCCTTTGCAATTGTATCTGCAATAATCACACGGCATTCCTCTATCGTCAATCCAAGTGCTGTATACACTTCATTATTTTCCTCATAAATTGCCACAAGAAACTGCATATATGCATCACGGTTTTTCGTGCGAAATAGTTTATAAAATTCCTTTGGAATTTTCTTTTTTAAAATCATGAATGAATTTCCTCTTTATTTTCTACAACAGCCGTTCCTGTTCTATCGTCAGACCTGACTTAAGTATTGCTTCCTTTAATGGTTCCAGTAGTCCTGCATTTTTCCTTATCAGCTTATTTCTGGTATCTTCCTTTAATAAAATACCTGCATCCTCCCTGACTGCTAATTCAAAATCCTCCTGACTCATTTTGTATGGAAGAAGTTTTGGGAATACCTGCGCCTTAATAAACTGGAAAATACAGATTCCTCCATAATCCAGATCTCCCCAATGATAAAATTCACATTCCTCAGAAACCAGATCACAAATCGTCTTCAAAAACCGAACTTCCTTTGGAGAGAAAAAACCATGACAAAATATATAAAGAGTATCTTTTCTATAAGACATGTCCTCATAGTTTGCTTTATTTTCAATTGTCATGATTCTTTTGCAACCTGACAGGGCATACGCCCTTGCATGTTCCATTGTCTGTGTATTTATAATCGTTCCATAAATCTGTGATGAAGAATCAATTACTTTTTCATCATTTATAATATACTGCAGTGTGCCTTTCCACTCAAGCGTCTGCGCATAAGAATGAATATTATGCGCATCCAGCAGTTCATCATCACTCATTTCCTCTATATAAAATGGGGATTTTTCTTTTAAAACAGACAGTATTCTATCCTCATAATTTTTTTGGAAACATTTGGAATTGTGAAGGACACGCGCACTGAACACCCGTTTCCAGACGTGTTCCTTTTGATGTGCAACTGCATCTATACATACAAAAAAGGTTTCATCTTCCAGTTCTTTCTGCTCTTTGCCTCTGTTCAACAGATCCAATAAATCATCATAGTAGGAGCACAACCATGCACAATCCTGTCCTTTTCTCCGCCATTTTTCCACACGGGCAATGAGACGAAGCTGCCTTTCCCTTGGATCTTCGATTTGTTCCCTTTCACACAATTCCGGAATAATCGCAACATCATAATCAATTTTCTTAATACTTGTTTTTACATCTTTCCAATCGGGCTTAAACTTCCCCATCTTTCCCGCATTTGTCTCATTTTCAAGGATAGTTGCCTGATCCAAAAGCTGTTTTCTTCCACCCACTATTTCCATAACATCCGCATCGATATGCGGATGTTTCCATCCACTGAGCATCCCCGCCCTGTAATGATCGGTATTGGTTTTATCAATGATCCAACGGGCTAAAGTTTTATGTTCCTGCTCTTTTTTTCTGCCCACGTGGTCTCTCCTTTATTCCTATGATTTCATCCACAGGAAGTGCCGCGTAAAAAGCTGATGCATATCTGCCAAAAACGTAGACATAACACTTCCTGAACCTTTTACCTCTTCTTCCGTTGCTTCCTGCTGTAATGTTGCGATTGCTGTTTCAATTTTTTCATTTCTTTATCTTCATATATTTAGTATAACGAAAAATTTTCCGAATTGCACCTATTATTTAAACATTTCGCATGAATCATCACCGACAAAAAGAGAACAGTGCCCCGATTTATCATCTGACACTGTTCTCTTTCTTTTGGTTTTATCCCTGTTCTCCGGATTCCGGTACATCTGTACTTACCGGTTTTGTACTATTCTGCGGCTCTACTTTTGCCATCGTAACCTTTGTTCCGTCATCCTTTACTACAAAGTTCACGGAATCAAGTCCCGATACATTCACATTGCGGTTTACCTTCGCATCGTAAGACTCTGCGTTGATAATATCTGCCAGATCAATTCCGGTTGCTTCTTTCATGCTCTCAAAGACTTTTGCCATGACCACCGGCACATTTCCGGCAATCTGATCCACACCATTGCTGCCAGATCCGGCTCCGCATTTTCTTTGACAAGGTTGGCAAATTTCTGACGGTCAGAAACCATTTCCTCCAGCCGCATCTTACCAACAATCTCACGCACATTACCTTCAAGCACTTCACGTGCCACACTTGCTATGTACTCTGTATTTTTATTCAGAAAGTTCTCTGCTGCCAGACGCAGTTTCTCCGGATCATTACTGATCTTGACATTGACCGTAGCATCCACATTGATATTGATGTAATCCGCTGTCGGTACGGCGTTACTCGTCTTGACATCAATCGGAATCAGACGCAGATTCAGTTTATCCAGACGCTCAAAAAACGGAATCCTTATACTTGCCTTTCCAATGACAACTTTTGATTTCTTTTTCACACCGGAAATAATGTATGCCATAAATTGTCATATTATTTTCTTATGATGTTTTCCTTAACTTAACCTTAAAACATAGACACTTGAAATTCTTTCCTGTTAAATCCATGAAAAATATTATAAAATAATTTGGAAAAGTTTGTAACGAAACCATCTTTTCGCCGTCTAATCTGTGTAAAAAGGAGGTGACCGGTTCTGAATTATGAAAAATTGTACAATTCCTATTACCTGCAGGTTTACTCTTACGTGATGACAATCGTCAAAAATCAGTCCCTGGCGGAAGAAATCACACAAAATACATTTTATAAAGCGCTGACTGCCCGACACGGCTATAAAGGGAAATCCCGTGAATTCACATGGCTGTGCAGCATAGCCAAAAACCTTGCAGTTGATGAATGCCGCAAAAATCAAAAATATGCCTGTTTCGATGCATCTGCTGCGGAAACATCCGATGATATTGCAAACCATATTGCGGATCAGGACTCTGCGCTGCAGATTCATCTCGTACTTCATGAACTTCAGGAACCTTATAAAGAAGTCTTTCAGCTAAGAGTTTTCGGAGAATTATCCTTTTCACAAATTGGAATAATCTTCGGGAAAACAGAAAACTGGGCGAGAGTTACTTATCACAGGGCAAGATTAAAAATTAAAGAAAGGATGGACCACTATGAATCATAATCCAAACGAATGTGACATTGTGCAGGATCTCCTGCCATTATATTACGACCATGCATGCAGTCCTGCCAGCTGTGAACTGGTCAGACAGCATCTTGCTGACTGCGCTGACTGCGAAAAAATTTACGAAGATTTAGCCAATCATACCATTGACAACGTAATTGAAACCGAATCCTGCGAAATTCTGGAACGGCATGCCAAAAAAGAACGGAACCTGGCATACAAAGCCGGTATAGTCATTGCCGCCCTGCTACTTGTTCCGATCCTTATTACCTTTATTGTATCCATGGCCGGCGGCAGCGGACTCGGCGTATTCTCTGTCGTAACCGCTTCCATGATGCTTGTCGCAGCACTCACTGTTGTTCCGCTTATTTCTTCCCAGAAACGGCTGATGAAATGTATTTTATGTGGTGTCGGTGCCCTGCTGCTGATTTTATTTTTTGTAAATGCCATGAATGGCGAAGGAGAATTTTTCTTCTGGTCCGTTCCGACTGTATTCGGACTTTCCGTTGTATTTTTCCCTCTGGTGATACGCGAAATGACATTACCGCCTGTATTATCCGATAAAAAAGCCCTTATTATCATGATCTGGGATACGCTTTGGCTCTACCTGACCATATTTACCGTATCTTACCGTTCCGGATTAGGCAGTCTGAAAACCGGATGCATTGTGGCAACAGTTCTGATGATTGGTGTATGGCTCTTTTTCCTCATAATTCGCTATCTCCCGGTCAATGGTTTTATCAAAGGCGGTCTGTGTACACTTCTTTGCAGTATATGGATTACCTTCTCCAATGATGTTTGCAGTTATCTTCTGTATGATACCAGACAGCTTACCATCCGCCATGCGAATTTTTCCACCTGGACGACAGATCTCAACGTAAATGCCAACGTGTATATCATCCTTCTTGTCGCCGGAATTCTCATCAGTGCTTTACTGATCGGAATCGGGATTGTAAAAAAGAAAAAATAATTCCAACAAAGTCCATCGGATGACCAGGCTGCGTTTGCCCGACCTGTAGACGGCAATATCGCAGCCTCTATTCCGAAAAGCTTCCATTGATTCTTATTGTATTTTCCATCCGGCGCTCTGCATCTGAAGATTTGTCATATGCCGGTAGATTCCGTTGGTGCTCATTAACTCCTCCGGTGTTCCTTCTTCCGCGACTTTTTTCTACAAATTCTTGTGTATTCATCCGAAATATTACTATTTGCCTTTTTAAAAAAATCAAATAAATCATGTGTCGAAGTGCTCATGTTCATTCCCCACCATTCTTTATATGCCTATTTTAACCGTTTCACATATTCATAAATCCGTTTCAGCATTCCGTCTTTATCTTCTCCTAATTCTCCACGGATTTTATCTCCAAATCCCATATACGTATTAAATCCAAGCATATATACAGCCATTGCCATAGACAGCTCGTCGTTTTCATCACCATATAATGATGCCACTTTTCTCAATTCATCAATAACCGTATCGTGTGGTACTTCAACACCGCCTTCTTCATTTACAACAGAATTGATTACCTCCGGCAATGCCATACACATCTTATAAAATGCATCTTCTTCACCAGTGAGAATTGCATAAAACTGATCCATGCTCACACGGCGAATCAACCTATGCTGTACATTTTTCCCATCAACTTTTGTTGACCATTTTATATTCTGTGATTTCTTCGCAATTGCTTCAACCAACAGACACGCACAATCATCATCTTCCAGAATTTGTCCTTGCATTTTTATATATGTTTTTGCGGAGGATGCAGAATTCATAGTATTGTGTTTGTTCTTCATTTCTACATATATTGTATGTACAATATCTCCATCTGGCATTTGTATTCCATCGGGATTTCTGTAAATAACATCCCAGCCTGCCTGCGGGACTTCGCATCCTTTGAAATAAGAAAAAATATTCTGGTGAAAATATCCTATATCATTATTATTAGACTTATCTCTCTGCCGGAAAATTTCATTATTTACAATTTCTTCCCAGCTTGTACGATACACCGATTTATCAAAAATCAGCTTGATCGGATCAATCAGGTTACTATTGAACCGCTTCAAATCATACGATTCCAGTTTTTCTCCATATTTCATAATCGTTGCACGCACATGCTTCTTAAAATCTTCTTCTGATATAAAATCTAAATTCCACGCCATTTATTTTATCCCCTCTAATGATTTATGTATCTCCAACCCAATTTCATATGCTAAGTTGACAGGAACCGCATTTCCAACCTGTTTATACTGAGATTGAACACTTCCACAAAATTGCCATTCATCTGGAAATGTTTGACATCTTGCATTCTCACGTACCGTAAACGGTCTTGCTTCCAATGGATGACATCTTTCTGTTTGTTTCTGAGACGGTGAAGTAAGCACTGTCAATGATGGCTCATCCAGACTCATTCTCCTAAGAATCCCTGTTCTTCCGCCTTCCATATCCCAGCAACTTTTCATATATGCTTTTGCAATCTCCGGATCAATATCTCTCCAATATCCTCCAGGTGGAACCAATTCAAATATTTTCCTTTTATTTTCCCCGTATGGTACTCCTGGTCCTTCTGGACAATCCAATAAAACATCTCTCAAAACAGGCTTATAATCATGTTCTTTTGGAAATGAGAATGAAATCTTTTCCACTAGATCATTTCTAATTCCGACAGTGATTAGTCTCTCTCTTTTCTGTGGCACACCAAAATCCCACGCATTTAAAACCTTTTTCTGAATGGTATATCCCGCCTGTTCAAAAATATTTGTTATCGTTGCATATGTTCTTCCCTTATCATGAGTCAGCAATCCTCGCACATTTTCAAATAAAAACATCTTTGGCTGTAATTTCTGTAAAAAAGTTGCATAGTGATAAAAAAGTGTTCCTCTCGCATCTTCAAGTCCTAATCTTTTTCCAGCATAAGAAAAAGCCTGACACGGTGCCCCTCCCGATAATAAATCCAGGTCTCCTTTTTTTATGCCAAAATAATCTTCCAAATCTAAACAAGATATATTAGCTATATCATCATGAATAACTCTCCAGTTCGGCCTATTGGTTTTCAAAGATTCTGCAGCATCTTTATCAAACTCTATTAGTCCCAATGGTTCAAATCCAGCTTTTTCTATCCCTAAAGCCAAACCGCCAGCTCCAGCAAACAGTTCTATGGTTGTAAATGCATCACTATCGATTTGTATTGGTTCGTCTTTTTGTATCTCTACAACATCTTCTATCTTGCAATTTAATGTAAAACATATTTTTTCTATTGATTCAAATGAAACTGGCTCATTCTTTCCTAATCGAGCTAACACATTAAAACTTATTCCTGACGCTTCCTTCAATTCTGTGCGGTTCATTTTTTTATCTATCAGTAATTTCCATAATTTGTCATAACAAATCGCCATTAAAATTCCTCCAAAATCAAAAATAGTACAACTCATATTTTATCATATACCACAATTAGCAACAAGCAATTTTCTCACCATATCGTTAGATTTCCTCTTGCATGTTTCTTAACCCGTTTGCTATTTATCCTGTTTTTTGATAATATATTCTCAGCAGTTCAGGCAGAAAGAAGGTACCTATATGTCACGTGATTCCGCTACTGTTTCAAACAATATGCGTAAGATCCACAGTAAAGATACTTCCATAGAGCTATTGCTCCGAAAAGCTCTATGGCACAAAGGTTATCGCTATCGTAAAAATTATAAGGCTCTCCCTGGTTCTCCTGACATTGTTCTTACCAAATATAAAATTGCTATTTTTTGCGACAGTGAATTTTTTCACGGAAAGGATTGGGAGATTCTCAAACTCCGACTTGAAAATGGGAAAAATCCAGACTTTTGGATCAAAAAAATCGAACGAAACCGTAATCGTGATTATGAAAATGATAAAAAGCTTCTATTTCTAGGCTATACTGTCCTTCACTTCTGGGGACAAGACATTTCCAAACATACAGATGAATGTTTACAAACCATTGAAGAAGCCATTTGGGATACAAAATTTTCTGATACAGCCACTGACTATGATATATCCGAAGAATAGATCCAACTTATGCAAAGCCAAAGTTTCCTACAGAAATTAAAATGTCCGTTTTCTCCGTATTGATCCCGGTTGTCACACGAGCCACGGTGTAATCTTCCATTCATGCTTTCTTTACCTCTGCATAATTTCTAAATGTCGTTACTATTGTCTTTTCTTCTTCTAAACGCTCGATCAGTACAACCACTTCATTGCCCTGGTAGATAATCCAACTGCACACACTGCTCTGCAGCTTCTGTTTTATTCCGGTATGTAGTTTGGTGAATTGCTCGCGCTCACACCTTCTAATATCAATTTTACGTCCAATACCATAACATATCCGCATAACTCTTTCCAAAAAGTGGCATTCTTCCCCACAAAAAGACAACCAACGGCATAAGAACCATAACAATGCCGGATGCTATCATGAAAGAGCTGCAATGGTACCAAAAAAGGGCTCCCAATAATGGGAACCCTTAATTTTAAGCAATTTATAATTACTCGATGATAGTAGCAACACGTCCAGATCCTACAGTACGTCCACCCTCACGGATAGCGAATGTAAGACCCTGCTCCATAGCTACTGGATGAATCAGCTCGATTGTCATCTCTACGTTATCACCAGGCATGCACATCTCTGTTCCTGCTGGAAGCTCGCAAACACCTGTTACGTCTGTTGTTCTGAAGTAGAACTGTGGACGATAGTTGTTGAAGAATGGAGTATGACGTCCACCCTCGTCCTTTGTAAGAACGTAAACCTGACCACGGAACTTTGTGTGTGGGTGAATTGTACCTGGCTTAGCAAGTACCTGACCTCTCTGGATTTCAGTTCTCTGAACACCACGGAGAAGTACACCTACGTTGTCACCAGCCTCAGCATAGTCAAGAGTCTTTCTGAACATCTCAAGACCTGTAACAACAACTTTTCTCTTCTCGTCTGTAAGACCAACGATCTCAACTTCCTCAGAAGTTCTGATCTGACCTCTTTCAACTCTACCTGTAGCAACTGTACCACGGCCTGTGATTGTGAATACGTCCTCAACAGGCATAAGGAATGGCTGGTCAGCCTTACGGTCAGGAGTTGGGATAAACTCGTCAACAGCGTCCATAAGCTCGTGGATGCAAGCATACTCAGGAGCATTAGGATCCTTAGAATCACTTGTAAGTGCGAGGTAAGCTGAACCCTTGATGATTGGTGTTTCATCGCCCGGGAAGTCATACTCGTTGAGGAGGTCACGGATCTCCATCTCTACGAGCTCAAGAAGCTCAGGATCGTCAACCTGGTCTGTCTTGTTCATGAATACTACGATGTAAGGTACACCTACCTGACGAGACAGAAGGATGTGCTCCTTTGTCTGAGCCATAACACCATCAGTTGCAGCAACAACAAGGATAGCGCCGTCCATCTGAGCTGCTCCGGTAATCATGTTCTTTACGTAGTCAGCATGTCCAGGACAGTCAACGTGTGCGTAATGTCTCTTCTCTGTCTCATACTCAACGTGAGCTGTAGAAATTGTGATACCACGCTCTCTCTCTTCTGGAGCTTTATCGATGTTATCGAAATCTGTAGCTGTGTTACCAGCAACTCTTGCAGCTAATACTTTAGAAATAGCAGCTGTTAAAGTTGTTTTACCATGGTCAACGTGTCCAATGGTACCAATATTACAATGTGGTTTTGTTCTTTCAAACTTAGCTTTTGCCATTTTTGAATATCCTCCTTAAAATGATGCCCTATGGGCTATAGTTGTTATTTTCAATAACTCGGCTAACTCTGATTATATAAAATAATCAATCGTTTTTCAAGCTATTTCTTACCGGATTTCCTATATTTTATAGGAAATCCGGATGTTTTAGTCTTATTTTGACTTATCTGCTAAAACTTTTTCCACAGGAAAAAAAGATGGTCTATTATTTAGATTTGTCTGCTAATACCTTTTCCTGTACATTCTTTGGTACTGGCTCATATTTCTCGAAGAACATAGAGTAGTTACCACGTCCCTGTGTCTTAGAACGTAAGTCTGTAGAATATCCGAACATCTCAGCAAGCGGAACATAAGCTTTTACAAGCTTACCGCCACCGATATCATCCATTCCCTCGATACGTCCACGACGGGAGTTGATATCACCGATAACATCACCCATGTATTCCTCTGGCATAGTTACTTCAACCTTCATGATCGGCTCAAGTAATACCGGACTTGCCTTCTGCATAGCTTCCTTGAAAGCCATAGATCCGGCAATGTGGAATGCCATCTCGGATGAATCGACTTCATGGTAAGATCCGTCGTATACGTTAGCATGTACACCAAGTACCGGGAATCCTCCAAGAATACCAGCCTGAGCTGCTTCTTCGATACCTTCACCTACTGCCGGGATGTATTCCTTCGGAATAGCACCACCAACAACTGTGGATTCGAACTTGTACAGTTCTTCACCGTTGGCATCCATAGGCTCGAATTTAACTTTACAGTGACCATACTGTCCACGACCACCAGACTGTTTTGCATACTTACTGTCTACATCAACAGCTTTGGTGATTGTCTCTTTGTAAGCAACCTGAGGAGCACCTACGTTAGCCTCAACCTTGAATTCACGAAGCATTCTGTCAACGATAATTTCAAGATGAAGCTCACCCATACCGGCGATGATGGTCTGACCGGTCTCTTCATCGGTATAGCACTTAAAGGTAGGATCCTCTTCTGCAAGCTTCTGAAGAGCGATACCCATCTTTTCCTGACCTGC
>OHFO01000511.1_pt1 | contig 10243 bp, 8 predicted proteins | sample 1567541 | NCBI WGS metagenome assembly OHFO01 (sample SAMEA3879595, study PRJEB24766) | human gut metagenome | biome: human-associated habitat; feature: feces | place: USA | collected 1985/1987 | reverse complement strand
GAGGAAAAACAATAAGAAAGAGTTAAAAAAAGATATTAAAAATCATATGGTGGAATCCTTAGAACTGCCGAAAGACTTAGTCTACCGGGCAGCAATTGTAACCGTTATGGGTAACAGGGAACTGCTGTTGGAAAATTATAAGGGAATCTTAGAATACGAGAAAGAATATATCAGGATTCAGGCGAAAAGCTGCCGGATTCTTGTTCGTGGGAAAAATCTCAACATTTCCTATTATACGAATGAAGAGATGAAAATAACAGGAATCATCCAAAGTATTGAGTATGAATAGAGGTTTTCTATGACAACACTTTCCCTGCTTAAATATATAGGCGGTTACCTTGAGGTAGTCTTAAGTGGTTATGCTCCGGAACGATTTTTAAATCTGTGTGGCAATCACAATATTTTAATCTGGAATCTTCGAAAAGAGGAAGATGTTTATCGCTTTTTTATCAGCATTCGTGCATTTTGGAGTATCCGTCCGTTTGTAAGCAAGACCGGATGCAGGATTCGGATTCTGCGCAAAATAGGATTTCCGTTCTGGATGAACCGTTACCGGAAACGAAAATGCTTCCTGATGGGAGTAATTCTCGCAGCTGGTCTGGTGTGGTTTTTATCACGATTTATCTGGAATGTGGAGGTAGATGGTAATTCATCTGTTACGACAGAAACCGTTTTAACATTTCTTGATGAGGAGGATTGTGGTTACGGAGACCGGATTCGTACAATTGACTGCGAACAGTTAGAACGGGATCTGCGGGCACAGTTTCCGGAAATCATCTGGGCATCGGTACAGATTTACGGAACGAAAATGACGGTATTAATCAAGGAAAATCTGGTACAGCAGGAAGCAATGGAAGAATTGCCGTATGAAGCTTCAGACCTGATAGCAGAAGAGGATGCGACAGTGGAATCCATTATTACAAGAAATGGAACCCCACTAGTAAAGAACGGCGATGCAGTAAAGGCAGGAGATATATTAGTAAGTGGCAGGATTGATTTGACCAATGACAGTGGGGAACGGTATGCCTATGAATATTGCAATGCAGATGCGGATATATATCTACTGACGGAATATCCCTACCATGATAAATTTTCCCTTGCCCACGAAGAAAAAAGAATGACCGGTGCAGAAAAGAAACGGTATTCCATTGATTTCTTTGGAAAAATAATAACACTTCCGGCATTAAGCGGTGAATTTGAATGTGCAGACAAAACCACGGATTATAAGCAGCTTTGCCTCCATGGGGACTTTTATCTGCCACTTGGAATCTATTCTAGTACTTTAAAAGAGTATCGGACAGAACAGGAAATTTATACGAAAGAGCAGGCAGAAGCGGTTGCTACAGAAAATTTTAATATTTATTTGTCACATTTAGCAGAAAAAAATATTCAAATTTTAGAAAAAAATGTTATTATAGATATGGACGATAAAAACTGTATCATGGAAGGAATCATCAAAGTGCGCACAAAAGCTGCTTTAAGGCACGAAACGGAACAGCTTACAGCACCTGATACAGAAGACACAGAGGAAGGGCTAGTATTAAATGAGCTTGAATGAAACAAGAATTGATATACCGGCAGAGCATGTTTCCAATATTTTCGGACAATTTGACCATAATATAAAATTGATTGAACGGACCTTAAATGTTACGGTAGTGCCCCGCAATGAAGGAATCAAAGTCATTGGAGATACCGCAAATGTAGAGGGTGCATGCAAGGTGTTTGCAGAACTTTTACAACTGGCAGAGAGAGGAAACATGATTGATGAGCAGAAGGTTGCATATACACTTTCTCTTTTGGGAGAACATAAAGAAGGCTCGTTGGTAGAAATCGATAAGGACTGCATCTGCCATACGATAAACGGCAAACCGGTGAAACCAAAGACTTTAGGCCAGAAGGCTTATGTGGATGCCATCCGTAAGCAGATGATTGTATTTGGAATCGGGCCTGCCGGAACCGGAAAAACTTATCTTGCCATGGCAATGGCAATTACTGCATTTAAGAATGAAGAAGTAAATCGTATTATTTTAACCCGTCCTGCAATTGAAGCCGGTGAGAAATTAGGATTTCTTCCGGGAGATTTACAGAGCAAGGTAGATCCGTATCTTCGCCCGCTGTATGATGCACTGTATCAGATTATGGGAGCAGAAAGCTTTCAGCGGAATATGGAAAAGGGGCTTATTGAGGTCGCACCATTGGCTTATATGAGAGGTCGTACCTTAGATAATGCATTTATTATCTTGGATGAGGCACAGAATACTACACCGGCACAGATGAAGATGTTTTTAACACGTATTGGATTTGGCTCCAAGGTTGTGGTGACCGGAGATGCTACCCAGAAGGATCTGGCTCCGGGAACGAAGTCGGGACTGGATGTGGCATTACGTGTACTTCGCAATGTAGATGAGATATCCGTCTGCAAATTGACCAGCGCTGATGTAGTAAGACATCCTTTGGTACAGAAGATTGTAAAAGCCTATGACGATTATGAATCAAAAGCAAATAAAAGAACGAAAAGAGTAACGAAAAATGAAGGAAGATAGATTTTCACCCAAAAGAATGATTCGTATGCTGGGAATCCTTATTTCCGTTGCGATTTATTCTGTTTTTCTGGCAATAATCTGCAAGTTTACCATAGACCGTGTACTGGTGCTTGTTTTTATAAATGCTTTATATCTGCCATTGCTGATTGCAGTGATTGAAATGGAACGTATCAGAGGGCATCTGAACCGGAATGAAAAAAGTGATTTTCATCAGCTGTTTCTTTGTTTTCTTGCAGCAGCAGCCTGTTATGTGGGTTTCTTTTTTATGCCGGCATATATGGCACCGGTCATGATTCCGGTCATGATTCTTTCCTGTGGCGGAAATGAGCTGATTGGTATTTTAGGCGGAATTTATTTTAATACACTGCTTTGCATGTGTTCCAGCGGCAGTTTTTATGAATATGCGGCATATACTATGCTGACGGTACTTTCCGGAATTCTGCTTATGGTAATCAGCCAGAAAAAATATAAAATTTATGGATGCATCATGACCGTTGCATTGTCGTTTGCTGTTCCGAGTATCTTCTATTACATCAGCAGCTTTGAAATCAATTATCATCAGTACTTATCCGCAGGATGCAGCATGATACTGACTGCAGTTTTTTCGTACTTTTTTGCAGACAGGCTGTATTATTATACGAAGCATGAAAAAGAACGTACTTTAGCTGAAATTATTGCAGAAAATTTTCCACTGGTACAGGAGATTAAAAACTATTCGGAAATTGATTATGCACATGCCCGTAAAGTTTCGAGTGTGGCAGAAGAATGTGCAAAGGAGCTTGGGGCAGATGATAAAACGGTAGCTGCGGCAGGATTTTACTACCGGATTGGCAAGCTGGAGGGAGAACCGTTTGTAGAAAATGGAGTTCGTCTTGCTGAGATTAACTGTTTCCCGAAAAACGTGGTTAAGATTCTAAGTGAATACAATGGTGAATTAAATGCTATTAGTTCCATAGAGTCCGCAATCGTACATATTGTGGACAGTATTGTTACCAAATTTGAACTTTTGGACAAGGAAACCGTGAAGAACAGCTGGAATCATGATATTATTATTTATCAGACATTAAACGAAAAATCGGCTGCCGGATTATATGATGAAGCGAATCTTGGCATGAACCAGTTTATTAAAATCAGAGAGTTTTTAACGAAAGGAGCGGATTTATTTTGAACCTTGCGATAGAAAAAGAAGCGGAGGTTACCTTCGATTTTGATTATGAAACACTTGCAAAAGATGTAATATCGTTTACAATGGAACATGAGCATTTTCCTTTTGAAGCAGAAATCAGCCTTACGCTGACAGATAACGAAGGTATCTGGAAGGTTAATAAAGAGTTCCGGGAGATAGATCGCCCGACGGACGTTTTATCCTTTCCAATGTTAGAATATGATGTACCGGGAGATTTTTCCCAGATAGAGAATCAGACGGAGGATTGCTTTAATCCGGATACAGGGGAAATTCTGCTGGGGGATATTATTATTTCTGTGGACAAGGTCAGGGAACAGGCAGAGGAATATGGTCACAGCATGCAAAGAGAATTTGCATTTCTGATTGTACATAGTATGTTGCATCTGTTTGGTTACGACCACATGGAAGAGCAGGAAGCTGCAGTGATGGAAGGAAAGCAGCGCGAGATTTTAGAATGCTTAAATATTTTAAGATAAAAATGGAGGAACATCATGAAAAAGAGATTAAGTATTGTTTTATGCATGACACTGATGGCAACCAGTCTTTTAGCTGGATGTAAGAAAAAAGAGGAAGCTCCGGAACCGAAAGAAACCGTTTCTGAAGCAGAGGAAACCGAAACCGAAACCGGCAAAGATGGTATGGCAAGAAGTTACCTGACCGGTGAATGGATTGATGCAGATTTAGCAAAGAAGAAACCGGTTGCAATCATGATTGGAAATACCAATGATGCATTGCCACAGTATGGGCTGTCGCAGGCAGACGTACTTTACGAAGCTCCTGCTGAAGGCGGAATTACCCGTCTGATGCCAATTTTCCAGGATTACTCCGGATTAGACAAGATTGGTTCTGTAAGAAGCTGTCGTCACTACTATGCATATTATGCAATGGAATTTGATGCAATTTATGTTCATTACGGACAGGCAATTTACGCAACTGAGCTGTTAGAGAGTGGTAAAGTTGAGGACTTAAACGGTTTAGAGGGTGCCATTGATTCTGCTACTTTCTATCGTGACAAGTCAAGAAAGGCTCCACACAATGCATTTGTAAGCACAGATGGTCTTGATGCCGGAATTGAATTAAAAGGTTATGATACCGAGCTGCCTTCCGATTATGAAGGACATTATCAGTTTAATGAAGATGATGAAAAAGAAATTGAACTTACAGACGGAGCAGATGCAGCAGTGGTTCAGCCGGGATATTATATAAACAATCCTTGGTTTGTATATAACAGTGAAGATGGTTTATACTATCGTTTCCAGTATAAAAAAGAGCATATGGATGAAAATACAGGCACACAGCTTGCATTTAAGAACATTCTGCTTCAGTACTGCGATTATACCAAGTTAGATGATGCACACGGTTATCTGGATGTTGAGAGCACCGGTGAAGGAACCGGAAAATATATTACTAACGGTAAAGTAATTGATGTGACATGGAAGAAAGCAAGCGAAAACGAGCCAACCAGATACTATGACGCTTCCGGAAATGAAATCACATTAAATCAGGGCAAAACCATGGTATGTGTATTGTTAAATGATATGGAGAAGAAATTAAATATCTATGCAACAGAAGATGAGTTTACACCACCTTCCGCAAAATAATTATTTCGAAAATTACTTGAGGTAAATTTATGAGTTCAGGAAAAAAGAGTGACTCCAACTTTTTAGTACAGGGTTCCATTCTTGCAATTGCCTCTATAGTCAGCAGGATAATTGGTCTGCTCTATCGTATCCCGATGACCAATATCATCGGAGATACCGGTAACAGTTATTACAGTGCAGCCTTTGAAATTTATAATATCCTGCTGATTATTTCTGCATACAGCCTGCCATTGGCGGTATCCAAGCTGGTATCTGCCCGTGTCTCGAAGGGGCAAAGAAAAAATGCATATCGAATTGTAAAAGGTGCCCTGCTTTTAGCAACCGGTACCGGACTTACTGCAAGTTTGATTCTTTTCTTTGGTGCGTCATTCTTCACAAACATGCTGAATACGCCCCTTAGTATTTTTGCGTTGAAGGTTCTGGCACCGACAATACTGGTAGTTGCTGTATTAGGAGTCTTACGTGGATTTTTCCAGGGACTTGGTACCATGATGCCGAGTGCCATTTCACAGATTATCGAACAGATTGTCAATGCGATTGTCAGTATTGCAGCTGCCTATATCCTCTATGGATATGGGGCAAGAATCGGAGCAGTGCTTGGAAATAAAGAAAAGTATGGCTCTGCTTACGGTGCTGCAGGTGGAACACTGGGTACCAATATGGGAGCAGTGTTTGCACTTTTATTCCTTGGAATGTTGTTTCTGGCATACAAACGTATTTTTAAACGACAGATGCGCCGGGATACCAGCAGCAAAACAGAATCCTATCAGAACGTCTTTCGTGTACTGATTATGACCATTGTTCCGGTACTTTTAAGTACCACAATTTATAATATCAGTGCAATTTTAGATCAGGGTATCTATAAGAACGTAGCGGAATTACAGGGCTATAAGCCGGATGATATTGATGTCTGGTGGGGAATCTTCTCCGGAAAATATAAGACTATTATCAATATTCCGATTTCCATTGCTTCTGCGATGGCGGCTTCCTGCGTACCAAATCTTACCGGTGCGTATGCGAGAAAGGACAGAGAGTCCGTACGAAGCCAGATTAATATTGCAATCCGCTTTATTATGGTGATTGCATTCCCTTGTACCATTGGAATTGCAGTGCTGTCAGGACCGATATTAAAGCTGCTTCATCTTTATGGCAGTACAGGAACTACCGCAGCAACCATGCTGACAACGGGAGCAGTGGCAATTTTATTCTATTCCCTTTCTACATTGTCCAATGGACTGTTACAGGGAATTAACCGGATGAGAGAGCCGGTTAAAAATGCGGCTATCGCATTGGGACTGCATCTGATTGCACTGTTAGTGATGATGTTTGGTTTACATCTTGGTATCTATGCAGTGGTATATTCCAATGCATTATTTGCATTCTTTATGTGTCTCTTTAATGCAATGTCTTTACGGAAATACAGTGGCTATCGTCAGGAAGTTGTGAAAACTTTCTTAATCCCGGTGGCAGCTTCTGCCATTATGGGTGTCGTAGTCTTTGGCGTTTACAAAGGTATTTTTGCTGTTATTAAGGTAAATGCCATTGCAGCTGTACTTGCGATTGCAATCGGAGCTGTTGTATACGGTGCAATGCTTTTATTATTAAAAGGCTTAAGTGAGGAAGAATTAAAGAAATTCCCGAAGGGATACCTTTTCGTCCGTATTGCAAAGAAATTACATTTATTATAAAAATGCAAAAAAGGGCAAAACATAGAATTCTTGAAAAAATTGTATAAGAAGAAAAAGATATGTGCATACTGTTTGTGGTGATGAATATGAAAAACACAAAACGTATGCGCACTTTTTTCCTTGGAGCACTGGTATTATCTACCTCTGCATGGATTGGCGGAAGACAGTATTATCTGAAACTGAATGAAAAAGAACAGGAAAAAGTAATAGAAGTTCAGGAAGCTGAGACGGAGCAATTCGAGGAAAGTGTGGAAAGTGCAAACATTCAGAATAAAAAAGCATTTGTTGTCCGGGAAGAGGACGGATATCTGAATGTCTATTTCGGCGAAGAGGATACCTTATACATGTATACTGGAATTGCTTATCAGGGACTGCCGGAAGAATTGAAAAAAGAAATCAGCAATGGAAAAACCTTTGATACACTGGAAGATTTATACCGTTTCTTAGAAAGCTATTCCAGTTAAAAAGTTGATTGTTTCAGACTGTTATGATACAATCTAAAAGGCTGAATGGGTCTGATTGCATAGCAGTCCAAAAGAAATAGAGAGAAGAGAAAATAACTGGCATGAGTAAGCATACAGAACGCATAGGCGTCGTTGTAGTCGGTGGAGGTGCTGCCGGACTGGTGGCAGCCATTATGGCGGCACGAAACGGTGCAAAAGTTCTTATTTTAGAGCACAACGAAGTACCTGGTAAGAAGATTTTAGCAACCGGAAACGGTAAATGTAATTATACAAATAAAGTGCAGGGTGTGGACAAATATTACGGACAGAACCCTGCTTTTGTTGCACCTGTATTTGAGCAGTTTGGACTGGAAGAGACACTGCAGTTCTTTAAAGAACTTGGCATATATCCCAAGGAGCGTAACGGCGGATATTATCCTCAGAGCGAGCAGGCAACTGCAATCAGGGATGTGTTGCTGATGGAATTAAAGAAACAGAACGTTGGAATGGTCTGTGGCTGTGGCATAAGAGGCATAGAAAAGACCGCAAAGGGCTTCACTATTCATACCAAGGCCGGTGATTTTTATGCAACAAAATGCATAATGGCAACTGGTGGTAAGACCTTAAAGAAAAGTGGCAGTGACGGAAGCGGTTTCCTATATCTTGAAAGTCTGGGACATCATATCATAGATTTAGTACCGGGGCTTATCGGATTGAAGGGAAAACAGTCATTTTTTGCTGATATTGCAGGAATTCGTGCAGATGCGAAGGTCGATTTATACATAGAAAATGCGTATGTATGCAGTGAACGGGGTGAATTGCAGCTTACGAATTATGGAATATCCGGCATTCCGGTATTTCAGCTTTCAAGAGTTGCCACAAGAGCGTTATCAGAGCAGAAAAAAGTCTATGCGACACTTAATTTTGTGCCATTCTGGGAGAAAGAACAGTGCTTAACCTATTTCAAGGAAAGATTTAGGGAAGCAGATGAAAAACGCATCGGGGAAGCCTTAATCGGCTTTTTCCCGGAAAAATTAATTCCGGTATTATTAGAAGAGTCACATATAAAAGCTTCAAAATATGCAAACCGGCTGCAGGCAGAAGAAATAGAGAGATTTGTAGATACGGCACAGGGACTCCGGGTGGATATTACTGACTGGAATACCTTTGATACGGCACAGGTGACTGCCGGTGGCGTAGACACTGATGAAATAGATGCAGAAACCATGGAGTCAAAGATTTGTCCGGGACTTTATTTTGCCGGAGAAATGGTAGATATTGACGGAATCTGCGGTGGTTATAATTTGCAATGGGCATGGAGCAGCGGTGCAGTAGCCGGGATACATGCGGCAAGGGAGTTATCATGATACGAGTAAACCAGTTAAAGCTTCCGATTGAACATTCGGAAGAGATGTTAAGAAGACAGATTATCAAAACACTTCGTCTGAAAAATGAAAAGGATCTGATTCATTATCAGATTCGAAAGCAATCCATTGATGCAAGAAAGAAAAATGAAATTTCCTTTGTATACACAGTGGATGTGGAAGTGAAGCAGGAAGATACGATTTTACATAAGAATAAAAATGCCAATATCAGTAAAGCAAAGGATATACATTATCATTTCCCGGCTGCCGGAGAGAAACAGCTGTCCCACAGACCGGTTATTGTAGGAAGCGGCCCGGCTGGAATGTTCTGTGCCTATGAACTGGCAAAGCATGGCTATTGTCCAATTATTTTGGAGCGTGGAAGCAGTGTGGAAGAGAGGACTGCTGAAGTAGAACGGTTCTGGAAGGACGGCATCTTAAATCCAAAGACGAATGTACAGTTTGGCGAAGGCGGAGCAGGTACTTTTTCCGATGGGAAATTAAATACACTGGTAAAAGATGTGGCAGGAAGAAACCGGGAAGTGTTAGAAATTTTTGTGAAAATGGGCGCTCCGGAAGAAATTATATATATAAATAAGCCTCATATCGGAACTGATATTTTAAAAACAGTCGTAAAAAACATCCGGCTGGAAATTGAAAGAATGGGTGGAACTTACTGCTTTTTCAGCCAGCTTACAGACATTACGCTGAATGGGAAGAAAGATAAAGTAGAAGCCATCCGGATTAACGGAAAAAAGGAAGTAGCAACAGACGTTCTGGTGCTGGCAATCGGACATTCCGCCAGAGATACTTTCCCAATGTTACAGGAAGCGGGACTTATGATGGAAGCCAAAGCATTTGCGGTGGGATTTCGTGTAGAGCATCCGCAGGCGATGATTGATGCATGCCAGTATAACGGACATAAAAATGCCCTGCTGCCTGCTGCATCCTATAAGCTGACCGCAAATCTTGAGAATCACCGCGGGGTATATTCTTTCTGTATGTGTCCGGGTGGTTATGTAGTAAATGCTTCTTCGGAGGAAGGTATGCTGGCAGTCAATGGCATGAGCTATCATGCAAGAGCCGGGCAGAATGCCAACAGTGCCATTATCATATCGGTTCGACCGGATGATTTTGAAGGGGATGGACCGTTAGCTGGAATTGAGTTTCAGCGGAAATTGGAAAAAAATGCCTATCGCATTGGAAACGGAGCAATTCCGCAGCAGCTTTACGGAGATTTTAAAGAGAATCGCATATCTACAGGATATGGGGCTTTTGAAAGTACCACAAAGGGTGCACATACATTTGCAAATCTCAGGGAAATTTTTCCAAAAGAATTAGCAGCATCTTTTCAGGCAGGAATGGAGCTCTTTCCGAAATACATTCCGGACTATAACAGGGAGGATGCCATTTTATCC
>OHFO01000510.1_pt1 | contig 10258 bp, 10 predicted proteins | sample 1567541 | NCBI WGS metagenome assembly OHFO01 (sample SAMEA3879595, study PRJEB24766) | human gut metagenome | biome: human-associated habitat; feature: feces | place: USA | collected 1985/1987 | reverse complement strand
ATATCTTCTGTATCTATAGCTTGAGAAATATATTCCGCTTCTGCTCTTATCATCGATTTCATTTCATTGTAGTTTTTCCTGTAAATTACCAGAGATATCATTACGGCTGTTATAATTACTGAAACAGCAGTCATAAGACACATAGTAATAGAAATTTTCTTTTTCATGAACCTTCTCCTATTCTATATCCGATACCCCGAACCGTTTCAATAATGTTTCCGCTGTTACCCAGCTTCTGGCGCAGAGAACGGACATGAACGTCAATAGTTCTGGTTTCACCGTCAAAATCATATCCCCAGATACTTTCCAAAAGTTTATTCCTTGAAAGTACAAGTCCTTTGCTTTCTATGAGCATGCAGAGCATCTCAAATTCTTTGAATGTAAGGGAGATTTCATTTCCGTTCACATAAACTTTATGTTTTCCGACGTCAACAATAATATTTCCTGCCTGAAGTTCTTTTTTTTCTGTATTGTCCGAGTATCTTCTCAGAACAGCTTTAATTCTGGAAACAAGTTCCATCATACCAAAGGGCTTTGTAACATAATCGTCCCCGCCGCAATCCAAGCCACGAATAATATTGACTTCTTCATCAGAAGCAGTCAAAAAGATAATCGGTATCTGTTTGTTATGTTTCCGCACATTTTCGCAAACCTCAAAGCCTGTTCCGTCCGGCAGTGTCACATCAAGAATAAGCAAATCGTATTTTTCGATTTGTGCTAATTGCTTTTCTGCTTCTTCAACAGTACGGGCAATATCAACGTAGAAACCATTTTTCTTTAGAGAGTAATGCAACCCGTCTATTAAGCTAATATCATCTTCTAAAAGTAATAAGTTACTCATGCTTAAACTCCTTTCTCCTTGCGTCAACAGGTTTTTCTGCATCCTTTGGTATCAACCACATATAACCGATTTTTGAAACTCCCGGTATTCTATCTTCCTTACAAAGAATCTGTACTCGTCGTTCAGAAATGCCCCATTTTTTAGCTGCTTCGGGGCAAGACATATATTCCATAACAGTCCCAGTCCTTTCTATAAACTATATTATCATAATTATAGTCGGACATACGAATAATAGCAAGTGCAAACATATGAATTATTATGGCTACAAATAGGAACTGTATAGACGTATTCAGTATGAAAGAGGAACAGTAGAATGTATATGGGTGAATAAATATGGCAAAAAGACCAACAGCTAAATATGACTTTAAGGCTTTCGGACAAGCTATCAAAGCAGCGAGAACCGAACGAAAAGAGAGCCGCAAGAAAGTAAGTGATGAAATGTATATCTCACCACGTTATCTTGCTAATATTGAGAATAAAGGGCAACAGCCGAGTTTACAAATTTTTTATGAGCTTGTAACACGTTATGATATATCCGTAGACCAATTCTTTTTTCCGAATAAATCCGCGGAAAAAGATACACAACGCAGACAACTTGATACATTGCTTGATAGTATGAGTGAGAAAGGAATACGGGTAGTCACCGCCACAGCAAAAGAGATAGCCGAAGTCGAAGCAGAGGACAGGTGAATGTCCAGAACAGAATTTTAAAATGAGAAGACACATTGTAATTTTTTGAGAAATACAATGTGTCTTCTGTTTTATATAGCTTATTTCACAATCTTCCAGTTTTCCCCGTTCTTTTCCAGTACAAGGTTAAACTGTGATACCTGTGTTGTCATGGTCTGGTTATCCAGATATTTTACTGCAAGGGAAGCTGTCACCTGATTTCCGTTTCGGTTATAAACCGGATTTACCAGTTCCGAGAAAATATACTCTTTTCCCACAGTTTTCAGCACACCCTCATTTACATAATAGGTCAGTTCCTTTGCGGTTGCCGTAGGGTACAGCTTGAAAAAGGTGGTGAGAAATTCGTTGATTTCCTCTGTGGTGATGGAATCCACCGTACCGTCACTTTGTACCGCTTTGGGAGTGTAACCGGATTTTACGGGAACACTGGTAATGGTTGGATTCTGGATAATCGTCAGGTTTCCAGAGCCGTCCACATAGACTGTCACCTGATAGGCGGAACGGACGGTTTTACTGGATTCCCCCTCTGTGATACGCTGTTCCACCGTATAGGTCACTTGATAATGCTGCTCCTTTTCTTCTGTGATTTCCCATATCTGAAAATCGGTCAGGGCAGACGATACGGGGATGTCCTTTCGGACAGTATCTACATTCAGGGCTTGCAGCTCTCCGGTGAGATACCCTTTTAAAGCGTTTGTCCGGTTGTCAATGGAAGCGGCGGACTGTTCCCATGAATAGTAGACTTCTGCGAAATTCTCCACAAAATTCTCTATCTTGTGAGTGTCGAGGATTTGTTCCTCAATCACTTTCGTTTCATGGACAGTGTGAATGTCTATCGCCGTGAAATTCTTATAGACGGCAAACAGGAAGCTCATTGCCAGCAGCACCCACAGGGCAATCACGGTTTTCTTATGGGTATTGACTTTGTAGACTTTCAGTTTCTTTTCTTTCTGCTTTTTCTGGTTTTCCTCTTTTCTAATCTGAATCATATCGGTTCATCCTTTCTTATTGTTTGATTCGTCCGGCTCCGGCAAGGTGCTGTTGCCAGTAGGAGCCTGTCAGGTCTGCGTAACCAATGGGATTTCCGGCATGGTACATCCGGTTATTTCCCACATACAGCCCCACATGGGTGATGTAGGTTCCAGCATTGTAGGTGGAATGGAAAAAGACCAAATCCCCTGCTTTTGCTTCGGACAGGGGGATATGCTGCGTCACATTGTACTGTTCCTGTGCTGTCCGTGGCAGGGTGATTCCTGCCTTGCCATAGCACCACTGCACCAGTCCCGAACAGTCAAAGGAAGTGGAGGGGGAATCGCCCCCGTACACATACGTCCAGCCCTCATACTTTAAGGCTTCCTCCATGATAGCCTGTACCGTTTCATCATCAAACTGTGCCACGGTCAGGTATTGCGATACCAAGAGGACATAGAACATATTTCCATAGGAATACCGCCAGCCCCCGTTTTTCTCTACGGCAACAGGGTTGGTGTAGGTGACTTTCTTTCCGCCGGATTTGTCCCTTGCAAAGCTCTCTGCCAGTTCAAAGGTGTATTTTTTCCCACGTCCTGCCACATAGTCTAGGAAACCGCCGCCATAGTTGTAGGACTGAACCACACTGTTTAAGTCACAGCCCTTTGCTTCTGCCGCTGCGAGCAGTTCCGAGAAATATTTGCAGCCCTGTTTGATGGATTCCTCTGTACTAAGGGAGTTCGGGGGAAGCCCCAGAGATTCCGAGGACTGCATAACGTCTTCCAGCGTGCCGCCGGATTCCACCTGAATGATGGCGAGCAGCACATTTAAGTATTCCTCTATGCCATATTCCCTTGCATACTTTTCCAGCATAGGCTTATGGGCGAGGACTTCCTGTGATACGCTCACGCCCCCATAGATAAGGTTTCCGCCGCTTCCTCCGTCTTCCTCATCCGAGAAGACAATCACCACCAAAAGGAGCAGGGAGAACATCATCACGAACACGCCGGAACAGGCAAAGAAAAGGTGTCTTAACTTCATGGCTTCTCCCCTTTCTTCTGTTTGGACGCCGCTGTTACTGTTTTTGTCCACTCCTTTCTGGCGGTGGTACGCCGGATGGTAAAGTTGGATTCTTTTACCGCAGGGGCAGCCCGTTTTCTTTCCGGTATCACAGGAGCCGTATCATTCTGGACAGGTCTTGTCGGAGGGGGAGCAGCAGGTGTAGTAGTTGTCTTTTGTCTTTCATCTGGTTTGTCTGGGGAAGCCGGAGGGTCTATCTGGCGTTCTGTCCTTACAGGCGGCGTCTGTTCATGGTGGATGGAAGCCGCTTTTACCACCGGAACCGAAGACCGTTCTGCCACAGTTCCCCCATAAGAAACCTGTCCCCGTTCCCTGATGGATGGGGAAGTTGGCTGTATAGCTGGCTTTCCTGTATGAGAGGTATCTGCATGATGTCGGAAATCTTCCGGCTGCTTTGCAGTAACAGGGCGTTCATGGACAGGAGCCGCCCCTTTGGGTACTTCGGAAGCTGTCTTTTGCGGCTGTTTTGCCTGTTCCAGTTCCGCCATGCGTTCTGCAATGGTCTGTCTGCGGCTTTCTGCCTGTGCGTTCCGCTGTTCGGTTCTGGCAGTTCGGGTCTGGGTCACGCTGGAAGTAAAATCCCGTACTCCCTCTGATACCTGTGTTTTCCTGTGGTAAAGAGCGTACTTTGCATTGACAGGCAAATCCTTTGCCTGCTCCCGAAGCTGTCCGGCAGTATCGGCTATCTTATCTTTGGTATCTGCCACCGCACCTACCGCAGAACCAGCCCGTTTCCATGCGGATTCCTTTTCCGGTGCTGCCTGCCCATCTGGTCTGCTGTGGTCTGCCTGTGTCCGTTTGGAAGAACCGGAGCTGGAAGCAGTTCTCTGGTCTGAGCCAGCCTGTTTTCCTGCGTGGTAGGCAGCCGTACCAGCCCCAAGAGCCGCCACAGAACGTCCTAACTTATGCTGTAAACGGTGCATATGGGCGTGCATGAGCATACGGGGTCTTCGCATGATACGGCTCCCCATGCTTTGGGAATCCCCACTTTGTAAGGAGAACATCCCCATCAAATCCCCCAGCTTGAAATAAATTCCGGCAAAGGTCACTATCTGCAAGAACGCCGTTAGGAAGAACGGATATTCCCCAGACAGGTTGTAGAGCATGGTGGAAATGCTGAACGCTACCGTGATAATCAGGGTGATTCCGGCTCTGGTAAGGATGGTATTGAACAGTTTTGTAATGGCACGTTTGGACATCCCCTCAAAAGAGGGAACCATGCTGAGGAGGAAGCTCACAGGCAGGAACATGGCGTAGATGATAAAAAGCACCTGTGAAAAAATCATTATCCCCGTGAGTAGGAATACAAAAACGGAGATACCGATATTGAACATAAACAGGAAGAATACGGTTCCCAAGCGGTTGATGGTTTTTGTGATGGTAAGGTTGGTGTTTTCCCTGTCTTCGATTTCCTCCACCACGATTTCTTCCCTGTCCTGCCCGTTGTTTTCGTCTGGGCTGGTTGAGAGCAGGCGTTCCACGCGGTCAGCCCCAAGGTTTTCCACATCCGAGTTGCCGTATTGCAGCAGGAGCCACGGCTGCTTGACCTGTATGGAAAACAGGCTGTCCCGTATCAAATCTACGCTGTCTTTTCCTTGACTTTCCGAGTTCGGCAGCACAATCTTTGTGCCAAGGGTCAGGCTGGCATTGCTGATGTCTGCGGAAAATTCATTGATTTTCCCGATATAATCAGGAGCATAAGCGATAAAGGCAGCGGACAGCACGAACACCACCACGAAATTCACAACGGCATGGATGGCTTTTGTGGTTTCCCGTTTGATAAGCCCTGTGTAGGCAACGTAAATCCCCACCACCAGAATGAGAATCAGCAGGAACCCGATATAAAATCCCTCCGAGGACAAGCCGCCTGTGGTAACGCCTGCAAGGGTCTGCATATTTTTCCCAATGGAATCCGCCGTAGAGGAAATGAAGTCCAGCGAGTAGGCTTCCTGAATCAGATACCCCGTGGCGTTGGAAAGGTACAGGCTGATTGTCCAGATAAAATTTGTGATGGCATACAGCCCGTACATCACCTGTTTTCCGATACCGTCCAGCCAGTTCCACGGGAGCCAGTCCCATCCGCTGTCCACATAAAAATCAAGCTGGTAGTTGTCCAGAGGATATTTGCTGTATTCGTTGGCAGCGTCCACCGTATCATCCACCAGTCCGGCAGCATGGGCGGCTGTGCCGAAGACTGCCAGCAGCAGGAGGATGAGCAGGAGTGCCAGAAGCACCCTGCCAATCACTTTTCCTGCCATCTTCCAAGACAATCTCTTTTTTGCGTGATGGGGAACAGGGAGTTGCTGCCCGTTGGAAGTTCTATGTATCACCATCATTCCACCTCTTTTCTCACGGGCGGTCTGGTATCAAAGGCATGGAACAGGTCTTCAAAGATAGGATGGAACTGTATCACTCCTACACGCCCGTACAAATCACTGATAAGGCACTGTCCGTTTTCCAAGTCACGGAGCCGCTTCTGGTTGTTTTCATCTTCGGAATCTACCCCGAAAAAGGCGAGGGTCTTCTTGATTTCGTTGATGTCCGTGGAACGGAACGCAAACTTCAAGCCCAGATTGTTTTTCAGCTTTTCATCCAGCAAATCGTCCGTGTTCTGGGTGACAAAGTAAACGCCTGCGTTCATGGCACGTCCGGCACGAACCAGCTTCATAGAGAGGGTCTTGCCCTGTGCTACCTGTAAGAAGCTCCATGCTTCGTCCAAATCCACAATCTTAAACACGCTGCGGTCGGTGTGGATGAAGTCGAGGGCAAAGGTGCTGATTACAATGAGCATTGCCACGGAAAGCAGCTCCATTGTGGTGTATTCTTCAAATGAGGTTTCCTTATCCGGCAGCACCAAATCCGCTACCTGAATGATATTGAGCTGCTTTTCAAGGCTGATGGACTGTGTGACATCCCCATCCGAAAAGAGCAGGTGTGCAAAGTCATAGTCCGTAAAGGATTCGATATGGTCGGCTATGCTGGTGCTGATGGTGGTTCCCTCCGCCCGAAGTTCCTCAATCACTTTGAAAAGTCCCCGTTCCTCACTGTTTGTCACCGCACGAATGGCTTTCCGAAGAACAGGGAACTTTTCCCCGTCACGGCTGGAAATGCCCGTTAAAAAGGTCAGGATGTCGATTGCCAGTGATTCGGAATCCTTTGGGTTCTCCATAATCACATACGGGTCAAGTAAGCCCCTGTTCTGTTCCTCTGAGGTCAGGTTTACGATATTGATTTCATGGGCGATTTCCGGCAGGGTTTCTTTCCAGCGTCCCCGTTCCGCTTTCGGGTCAACAATGAGTGCCTGTGCCCCAAACAATACGGAATAATAGACTATCATGTTGTTGCTGAATGATTTTCCGCCGCCGAGGGAGCCGACAAAAGCGGCAGCAAGGGCGTTGGTGACGGAGCCTTTTACCCCTTGACTGGCAAGGGCAGGCTTTAAGTACACATTTCTTCCTGTATCAAGGCTGTACCCGATATAAATGCCCTCCGGTTCCCCTAACATCTGGGTTGCCCCGAAGCCAAGACCAGCGAGGAAGTCGCTGGTGACATACTGGATGTAATCGTTCAGATACCGTTTGCTGGCAGGGAGAAATTCCCCATGCAGCCCCAGCATATCCCCAAAGGGGCGAACCAGCTTCACGTTCAAATCATCATAAAAATCTTTCACCTCATTGCAGCGGCGTTTCAGTTCTTCCAAGTCGGGAGCCGTCACACGCACCACATAGGACAGCTTATACATGGATTCCTTGCTCTGGTCTAAGGTGGATTCCAGTTCATTTACGCTGTCTAAAGCGTCCACCACGTTTGTACTGGTTTCACTGTCATTCTGCCATGCGTGGTTGTCCAAATCTTTCAGCTCTTTTTTCTTGTTCCGTACCGTGGAGAGGGCTTTCCGGTTTGTGACAATCTCCACATTCATAGAGGTATCAATGGGAAAGGTAAATTGCTGCTGCTGATAGTAAAAGATTTCCGAGGATGGAAAGTCCAGTTCCCCCACAATGCTGTTGATGGTAAAGTAGGCGGCATAAACTGTCCCGTCTTCCTGTTCGATTTTCAGATACCGCTGGTTTTCCTCTATCAGACAACGGGTGGGTTTGATGAGGTCATAGTATTTCACCAGCGTTTCCTCCTGAAACCGCTTCTTCGGCAGGTAATACTCATAATCTTCGTAGGCGGTTCCGGTCTGCCCGTATAAATGCTCAATCAGATAGCCAAAATCGTCCTTATCAAGCCGCCGGACTTTAAAGCGGCGTGAGATTTTATTTTCCAGCAGTTTTTCCATCTTCTGAAACCGCCAGATTTCCTCATTGCTCATGGAAACAAAATCCCCCATGAGCTTGTGGTTGACTTCATGGAGGAAGTCGGAAACAGCGGTCTTTGCTTCCCTGCGAAACTGCTTCATGGTGACTTCCTGCTCATTGACAAGCAGCTTAAAGCCGATAAAAAAACGGTAGTCCACCTGATTTTCCCCTATCATGGAAATCAGGGCTTCGGTCTGTGCGTCAATCTTTGCACAGGCAACGTCCTTTAGCTTGCCTGTCACTTCCTGTTTGGAGCGTTCCTGTGCCGCCCGTATGCTGGATTCCGTGCTGATTTGCAGGGCGTGAATCTTCCCGTCCCTGTTCTGGGCGATAAGCTGCCGGAATGAATCGTGTACCTGATACTTCTGTTCAGGGCTTAAAAAGGAATAGTTGTAGGGAAGCAGTTCATAGTAAGCGAAGCACTCCCCGTCATGGTTGAACACAAGGTTATTTTCGATATACTTAATCGGATATGCCATAAATATCACTCCTTACTGCCGTGATGGGCTGTGCCGGATATTCCTTTTCCAGCTTCACGGGCTTTCCTGCATAGGTCAGTTTCGGGCGTACCAGATATGCCAGTACGGATTTCAGGAAGCCATAAGGCTTTTTCCCGTCAAAGGTTTTCTGGCACATGAACCAAGTGAGGGCAGAGGGTACGCCGAAGTATTTCAAAAATGCCCCGTCAATGAACGAAAGGGGAGGGAGGTTCCCTAAGAGTATCACTGCAAACACCGATACCACGAACCACGCCATCTGCGTAAATGTGATGGGGAATGGCAGCTTAAAATCATTGATGGAATAGAGTACCTTTTCCACCGACCAGATACTGGTATAGCTTCGTATTTTCTTCATGTTGTCCGTCCTTTCTAAAAGATGGGGGCAGCAAACGAGCTGCCCCTGAATCAAAAAATCCGCCTGTATTTCCTGAAAGAGATACAGACGGGTCTACCGTAAGATTTCATATACGCCGTGGTTTGTGACAACAAAGGTTCCCTCCAATTCCATGTCACGCCCATAGGCGGCGTAGTCGATATAGTTTTGTAAGTGTGCCGGAAGTTCCCCAAGCTGTCCGCTTTCTTCCAGATAATAGCGAGCCACATCCGCCATATCATCACAGCCGGAATGGCAGATAATATCGTCTTCATGCTCACAGAGTTCTTCGATACTGCCAAAGTAGGATTGCAGCTCTGATAGTTCCTCCTGAATGTACTCCGGTAAGTCCTCCACCATTTCACACAGGCGGTTGACTTCTTCAATGGGGGTATATTCGTCAATCTCAAAGGGCAGCTCATAATCATGGATGGCGTATTCCTCATATTCATCATTCAAACCGATACGTTCCTTGACTTCCTCAAAGTCCACAGGCGGCGTGAACCATGCCCCGACCAGTTCGCCCTCATTGTATTTTCCTAAGTTGGCAATGTAAATCCGCATTTCCTCCAAGTTCTTCTACCTCCTTTTAGCGGTAATAAAAGATACCATTGTCCGTAAACAGGTAGTTTTCGCTGGTTTCCAGTTCCCGACCAATGGCAGCGTAGTCGATATGGTTCAACAGGTCTGGATGTACTTCTCCAAATAGCTGTACCTCCTGCACCAGATAACGGGCGAGGGATTCCCCGTCCTGCACCGGATAGCAGCGTATCTGGTCTTTGTGGTCGATAAATTCCGTAAAGCTGGGAAACCACCGCTTTTGTACCACATCCATTTCATAATAGAGGGGCGTTCCCTGCATTTCCTGTACCATCCGGCAAAGGGCGTTGATTTCCCAGAGCCTTGTGTTGCCCTCCAATGGAAAGGGCAGCTCATAGTCTTCAATTTCGATTTCTTCCTCACTCTGAACCCCAAGACGTTCCCTGATTTCTTCAAAATCCACAGGGCAGGAAAACCATGCCCCAGGATATTCCTCAAAATCTTCATGGTAAAACCGTGTGGTGTTCAGGATGTAGATTCTCATTTCCTCAATCAGTATCACGTCCTTTCTTAGAACAAAAAATGGCAACTAACTTTGTTTGTCAGTTGCCATTTTTCTAATAAAATATTCGCTTTAATTCTTCATCACTATTGATTTTTTTAATTACCCAAGGTTGTAAAAAATAATTGATTTGTGGGTCTAACATACTTACTAAATGAGTTTGTCCGGCAGGGGTTAATATTTGTAAATGTTGAAGTTCTATTACTAATCCATTGTTCATGGGTAATGGCAGGGTGTGAGTTGGTTCACGTAAAAACTCCCGAATGATTGTCACCTGTTCTGGTGTCATATTTTTCAAATATTTAATCTGAGCAGTTCCTAATCTCTTAGAAGCATACTTGTCATAAAAGAAATGAAAAATTTTAGATAGTAATAAAACGATTAGTAAAGCTGTGGAAA
>OHFO01000507.1_pt1 | contig 10266 bp, 14 predicted proteins | sample 1567541 | NCBI WGS metagenome assembly OHFO01 (sample SAMEA3879595, study PRJEB24766) | human gut metagenome | biome: human-associated habitat; feature: feces | place: USA | collected 1985/1987 | reverse complement strand
GTATTCTGCAACTCGAAAAAGTCGGGATGCACCCGAGTAATTTCCCTGTTGCGCGCGTCCACATCGCGCTGCAAAAGCGCATATTCCCGGCGCTGCGCTTCCTCGGCAATCTGCCTGCGCTGCGCTTCGAGGTCCTGCTCCAGCCGTCCGACGAGGTTCGTCTTCGTAGCGCTCAGAACAGCCTTTGCGATTCGTTCGGCGTCTTCCCTGTCGATGGACTGTAGGTCGTCCAACGGCAAGGTCTTAAGCACATCGTCCACTTCCTTGCTGGACAGATTGGCACGCATCTGCTCCTGTTCAGCAAGCAGACTGCGGATAGCCTCTTCCTGCTTCGCGTTACGTTCCGCGAGCGCCCGGCGTTCTTCTTCAAGCCGCTGGAGGACCAGAGGGTCCACATACGGCGTAGGGGCAGGCTGTACAGTTGCTTGAACGGGCGGTTGCTGTACAGGCTGATAGACGGGCTGCTGCGCCGGTTCCACAGGCGTGGCGGCCGTCTGCGGCGTTGACGCGGCATCAGGTGCCGGGGAAGAGGTAGTATTCGCGTTCGTGTCTTCGACAGGTTCCTGCATACGCACCTTGTTGGGATTGTACGGAGGAGTTCTGAATGCCGCCGGAATCTTGGAGACTGCCTGCTGGTCCATGTTCGCTCCTATTGTTTGAACTTCTTCATGAACTGCACAAGGTCCTGATAAGCCGCCGCACGCCCCAACTGCCGCTGCGCAAGCGGTGTGGTCTCCGTATGGAGAAGCGCGTTCAATGCGGTCTTCTCGGCCAGTGCCTGTTCGTATTTCGCGACGGAGTCAAAATACTCCATCAACTCGTCATAAACGCCCGATGCGGCCATCACAGCCATCAGGCGGTTTACACGGTCCTTATCGTCCGGAGTTGGGTACATAACGCAATCCGCTGATGGTATCACGAAGCGGCGAATGCACCGTAGGCTTGCCGGAAGTCACCACCGTAGGCGCTCCGGTACCGCGATTGTTGTTTCCACAACGACCACATGCCATTACGCATCTCCTTTGTATCTGAGCCCCATCATGGACTCATAGATATGTCCCGATGCGGGATTCATCCGCCGTCGGGTGTCGCGCATCTGCCGCTCGAAATCCTGCTGGAAAAGGATAGCCTGCGTACGCGCGTCTTTCGGCGCTTCAGACTTCTTCTCCATAACAGGTTCCTTCTTTTTCGATGACATAGGAAAACTCCTTACCCACTTCACGCTTTAGAACGGAATACCGGGGCACACAATCCGTCCTTGCGCATCTCCCAAGCGTCCGGTTCACCGAGCAGGAAAGTGCGCTGGCCGACCACCGTAGTAGGCAGCTCTTCGCCACTGGAAGACCTCACAGGCTCCGCACCGTACACAGCACCATGCGCATTGTGGATGGCCTCGGCCAACGATTTGAGCTGCGCCGAAGAAAGCTTCGCAAGTGCTTCCGCAATAACGACAGCGGAAGCCGCATCGATGCTGGCCAGCATCTCAATCGAACTTGCGGTAATCGTCGAAGCCTGAACGGTAGAGTTTACAATTTGCGAGTTGGTGACGGAAGACTCGTCAATCACGCCGCCTCTCGCAAATTCAAGAGAACAACAAGAATCGCTCATCGGAATCTCCTAGGAGAAGAAAAGGTCCTTGACGTGCGGCGGGAACGCATCAGCGTCGAACATCTCGGCGTAGACCTGTACCTTGCCGATGGCCGTTACGTCATTCAATTCCATACGATAGCTTCCCGGCACCCCAATGATGCCGAGATTATTACACCGTGTCAACTGCCAGCACGAATGAATGGACGTCACCACTTGGTCGACAATTTTATTTTCCTGTATGTCGCTCATGCGGAAAACCCAATCACAGGCCGTAGGCTTCAACAACGGTATGTAGTCGAAAATCAGACGCCGGATACAGACTGCCTGCGGCGACACGATTTCCTTCTGGTCCACCCGCACCTTATGCTTGGCAAGACCGCTTACAAAAAGAACACAGACCTTTCGCGGCGCGACGTCGAAAACGCTGGAAAAAACCGTATCGTTCGTCGCTTCATAAAGAGGAACAGCACTCATAGGAAACTCCCGAAAATGAAACCGATTACCGCTCCATACAACACACCGCGCACCGCATTACAGCACACGCAACCATTCTGCTTGAAAGGAAAAAGCCAATGAGAATACAACCAGTTATAGATAGTATTCTCGGGCTTTTCTATCTCAGTGCCATAATAGTAGCCTTCACAGAAATTGATATGATCTACGAAGAATGCGCAGAATTTATAGAACCACGTCCCTTTCTGCGGCTTCGGCGTATCCCACAACATCACGATTCGCCTCCATTCACATCCGCCATAACACCTTCTCCTTCCGGAGATGGTGGCGCGGGATTCGGGTCAGGACCCGCCGTCACGCCAGTTACTCCAGCTCCGGAGGGCGTCGGCGCGCCAGTCGCACTAATGACATCATCCGGCACACCCATACTGCCCAAAAGCTTCTTCAAACTCCATGCAAGCACAGGTGCGACATTGATAACGCCGTTCAATGAAGCTCCGGCAGAACCGACAAGCTGCAATATCTCCATCGCGCTCTGCTTCTCCATCTCTTTCTGAAGAAGCCCTTCCGCGCCTTTCGTGATAATCTGCGAATCGCCCTTAACGTCTTTATCCTGTGAATACAACATGTTGTAATTATACAGGAGCGTTCCGAGCGGTTCAAACACATCCGTCGTCAGATTACTTACAGCCGCATGGAAAGCCTTCGTCGCGTTACCCTGCAACATGGACATCCCACGGAAAGTGCGCATCGCGCCAGACCCCACCGCTTCGCCATGCAGTGCCGCCGGGATGTTCGTCACCCGGTCACCGATCTGCATGAACATCTCCATCAGCTGCATGTACGCGGGGATATTCGAAGGAATATTGAAAAAACGGAGCGCAGGCTGCTGCTGGTTGCTCACATCGCTATCGGCCAAATACATCATGCCCTGCACCACATTGCCGAAATCACCCTCGGACATGTGCTTGATGAGCCGGTTGTAATCAGCCTCACAGAGCGGCGCAGAAGCGTTTGCCGCATTGCGCATGAGATACCGCAGGCTGGCCTGATACGCACGTTCCACGTCTCGCAGACGCTGCGCAATGCCGTCACCGGCAATACGATCACCATTCGTCCGGTAAAAACTCGTGGTGTAAATCGGCCGAGTATTCATCCTCGGGTCCCGGTTCACCTTAACCATGATGACCTTATGCCCGGCCATCGCAATCTCGCAGTTATAGAACTCGTCGTCGTCAAGTCCGGTCAGCTCGTAATTGGACAACTCCCGCCCGGAGAGTACACCGTAATGCGTGAGTACCTCGATGGGCGAAACGTTGGAACTCCACAGAGAAAGATTCCGCTGCGGGGAATCGGGAGCGCGACTGAGCCACTGGAGATTGAAGTCAACGTTGCTGTCGCAATCTTTCAACAAATCCAGCACGTTCTTCGTTATGTATGAGGGAAGCTTGGTCGCGTCCAAAAGCTGACGCCGCGTCCAGAGCGTCCTTGTAAAAACACAGGAACCGCGCTGCGTGTCAGGCGAATCAGGAGAATAGCAGAAATCGAACGGACTGACCGCACGAAAAGCGGGAAAGACCTCCGTGCTCATACGTGGCTTATGTCTGCCCCAAATAAGCTTCGGTGCTCGTACGATGTAAGGTCCGGTAAAAACAGCGAAGGGATAAACCGTAAAATACTGAAGAAAATCATTCAACGCCCGATTGAAACCGCCCTCGGCACATTGGTCCTCGATGAGGTACATCATGGCCGTGGCCGATCTCTCGGCCTTTTCCTGCTCTTTGCGCGCCTGCATCCGCTTCAATTGCTGAATGCCTGCAATCATACTCGGGCCGTCCATATACTGCCCGGAAAAGAACTCACGCTTGAGCTCATCAAGGACCGCATCCTGCGCATCAGGAGACAACGTTGGACGCGGCGTAGGCCGGATGACCCACGGCAGCTCGGAACTCCCTCCAATAAGGGAATCACGCAGATACGCCATCGCCGTGCCGGTCTTCAAAGCCGTCATGTTGATAACGGCATCGACGCCCAAAGTAGCAGCCACTTCCTTGTCCGCGCAGGAAAGCACACCATTCTGCTGTTGCCAGCATTCTTCGAGCACCGTGCGCAGGCTCTTACCATTCACCTGTTCGCTGGACTGCCACGAGACGGCACCGTTGAAACGACGCAAAACTTCCCGCGCCAACGGATCTTCAGCCTTGGCCGGAATATCTTCAATCTCTTGCAACCACTTGATGCTATCGTTGCTTTCGTCGCTCATGATGCCGCCTAAAGAATTTTGCTGAGGACTCTACGCTTGCTCTGAATACTTTCAGATAGCCGTTGCACTTGCCTTGAATCAGTCCTCTGTCCTTGGTTTATAAGTAAAGCCGCGTATTGTAAAGCATCATGGACGTGGGAAACCTCATTTTTCTCGGGCGACGGCGTATAAGCTTCTCCCGCCGACCCGGACGCCCGAAGCTTCCTATAACGATATTCATGTTGAAAGCCTTTAACCAACAGCTTGCATGTCGGATTCACAAGCAACCCACCGGTATCTACATTCAACATATGCTCCACGACCTGAATACGCAATTTGGGGCTGTTCGATATCTCCGTCACCGCAACAATACCCAATTCCTCAAGCCTGCGCTTCGGCGTGATCGCCTGCCACGAATCACGAGTATTGCTCGGGTCAATGGCCGCTACGACTTCATTGGTCGAGTACTTGGTGCGCAGAAGCGGTACAAGCATCCCATAGAGGAAATTCTCAAGCCCTTCACCATCAGCATAAAGTTCATCAAGCACGCACCACTTGCCATTTTGATTCTGCAAGATGACGGCGGCCGGATGAATGCCGGACTGGTCCATGCCGATGATGACATTATGGAATGCCAGCGGCTGTATCTCGACGTCCGCCACATGTTTGCCCGTACGAAAATCAGGATAGACAGGCTTGCCATCAATGATGGGCACGTCCAACATGCAATATAGATTATCGACGACGTCCGTCCGCCCCTGCTTGAGCCATGACCGAATCTGGTTGTCGTAATACCGCATCCCACGAGACTCGGCCGGGAAGTCTTCAGGATCGCCCGGTTCCTTCGAACCGAGATTACGAAGATTCTCCGCGTTCGGATTCATCTCGTATCGAGTTCCGTTCTCATCGGAAATCTTGAACGCGGCTGGAGGCTGCCGGAAAAGCTTCCAATTGTCCTCCGGATTGTTCATCCATGATGACGCCGCCCCACGAGATGCCGCCCATATCCGCAGGAGGAAAACGCCCGACACGAGCAAGGACGAACGACATGACTTCCGGGCAGATACTCGTCGCTTCGTTAATCCATGCGAATGTCCAGTTCAACGACCGGACGCGGGGCTCGTCCTGCGGCGTGCGCAACGCGAGAAGCTGGAGCTCCAGATTGACCGTGGTACCGTCAGCTAAAGGAAACCGATAGACGCCCATCATGGGCGACCCGGCCATGTTGATATCGCCGTATCCCTGCGGCATGACTTCAACAAGCGACCGCCGCGTGGTTGAGAGCAGTTCCGGATACGTCGAACGGACGATGCCCGCCCGTGAATACCGTACGCCATCAGGCGCTGGAGCCTGCGCGCAGGCGTAAGTCAGAACATCCACAGCGCAACAGCAGGACTTGCCGGAACCAAAAGGCCCGCACAGCATCTTCACTTTGGCGTCGCACTCGTGGAATTCTTTCCCCGTAGGGGACATGACATAGTTAAACATCCGTGGCCCCCTCCACTACCTTGAGGTGGTCGAGCTTCGGATTACTGAGGCCCTGCGGCACGGGAAGATTCACACCAACGTTTGTCTGCACATTGACCGTGGCTTCCTTGCCTTCATTCATCAACCCGCTCGACTTCAGCAAAAGTTCAAGAAGTTTCAATGCTTCCTTCGCCTCTATCGCACCGCTGATGGCTTGCGTATAAAGATGCTCGGAAAGCGCTTGCGCGAGCGTCTGCGAACGATAAACATGCGCCGCCTTGTTGCCGAGCGCACGCATGTCCTGCATGGCCGTCTTGACCATGACCTGAAATTTGGGAGTAGTCAAAAGCCGACAAAGCGTCGGCTCATCTATATCGTAAGCAGAAAAAATCTGCGAAAGGTCTGTAATGGGAGAACTCGGCGCATTCATAATCGCCAAGTCCTGTGCCAAGGAAGGCCACCGCGCAGGCGACAACGAATTCTGCATAGCTGCCTCCTTACTGCTGCGGCTCAGAATCGTCCGCCTCGCTCGCCAGTACGATGGTAAGAAGCTGCGCACACAGCGTCTCAAGTACGGATACCGGGACATGCTGCCCCCGAACTACCGAAGCTGCCCAAGGCATCGCGCCTTTCACGGCAACAGAAAGCAGTTCGGGGGCAGTCTGAAACTGACGGTCGTATTGCTTGGCCCTTTTCAACAGACGCTTCGTTACGTCGAATTCCGTTTCGGTCGACCAACTCATGATTCATTCCCCTCCGAAGCTTGTTCCGGCTCGGTGGCCGCACAGAGAAGGTCATGCCCCCATGTACGGTCCACAGTTTCATCCTGCTTCTTGCTCTCTTCGTACGCCTGCCCAATCAGCAGATTAAACAGCGTCTGCGCCCGGCTGCCTTCAGTTCCGAAAACAGGCTCGGCCACATAATAGAGAAGCTCGGCAGGCTTGATCTGCGCAAGCCCGGCAATCGGCTGCGGGTAAATACGTACCCCCAACAGCATCCTGTCCATCGTCACCACATCCCCATTCTGAGGCTGCGCCGGGATGACGATATTCAACGTCGCCAGATAGAAGGGGTTATCCTGCCCCGACAGTTTCACGGCATCACACGTATACCGTACGACTTTCGAATGGCTGAGGTCCGGTTTCACCATCACAGGATTCGCCGGGTCGTATATGAGACGCCACTTCATGTTCTCAAACACGAGTTCGGATGGGAAAATCTGTCTGTATTCAGAGGCCATAGCATACGCTCCTTATGCTCAGGCTTACTTTTCGGCGCAGAACAGCATGACTGCCGCCAGAGTGTGCGTCGCTTCCTTCAGGAAATGCTCCACACTCTCGGCCTTTTCGATAGCAGTCATGAACTCTTTGCCTTCCATGCGGATGATATCCGCAGTCTTGCCTTCCTTGAGATACTTATCCCATGTCTTGGGAGGATTTTCGACGACTTCGGCAGCATCGAGGATAAGTTCGGGCATGATGCGTTCGGCCCCGGCGACGACTTCTTCAAGTCCTTTGTCGCGTTTGGAACCACCCTTGCCCATACGTTCAAGCTGCTCGCTGAGCCGCTTGATTTCGTGCTTGAGATGCTCGACCGTTTCATCTTGGCGTCCGCCGCCTTCGTGAGCACGCAAATACCCAAGCTGACGAGGTTCATTGCGTCCTTCATCATCGACGAACCGCATGGTGTCTTCGGGGGAATACCCGCCGCTACGCATGAAATTGCGGCCTTCGCCTCGACTCTCGTACTGAGATTCGTTGCGGGGTTCTCCCCGCCGCGACTCATCCCGGCTACCTCCTCCGCCGCCATTCTTGCCCCGTGAAATCACAAGACTGATAGGCATGTGCTTCTCCTTAAAGAGAGGATTTAGGCGGATGCACCGCCAGAGGAGGCCGGCGTGCGGTCACGAAGCGCTGCGAGAATGAGCGCGGTCTGGCCCTGCATTTCATTGCGGGTCTGCTGCGCATTGCCTGCGGCAAGAGCGGTATTGAACTGGAAGGCTTCGAGCTGAGCAATCTTGGCATCCTTGGCCGCAGATTCACGGAGAAGCTGTTCGCGGTCAAGCTGGCTGATAAGCGCACGGCTCTTGTCCTGTTCGTCACGGATGGTGGCACGAGTGGCGCACCCTTCAGCAAGAATGACTTCGCGGGTCTGGCAGCCCTGCCGTTCGATGTTTGCATTGGTCGTGCAGCAGCAGTCTTTCTGGGAACTCACGATATCGAAGGTATTCCTCATGCCCTGCATCTCGACGGCATGAGCGGCATTGAGCTGAGCAATCGTGTTGTCCTTCTGCTGAATCTGGCCGTTCAGACCGGTCGTCAGAACAGCCGCTTCCGTCCGGCACTGGCCCTGCGACAGCTGGCTGCCAAGGTTCGCAATCTCGGTGGCGATACCACCGAATCCCTGACAAATCCCCTGCCCGATCTGCTGCGTCTGGATAAGCTGATCACGACCGATGCCGTTAACGTCGGTACGCATGGTGGTCAGCGTGTCCATGATGAACTGGTCGTTGTTGTTGCAGCAACCGCCACCGCCATTCCCGCAGCACCCGTTATTATTTCCACGCCCCCAAGCGGCACCGGCGGCACCACCGATAGCGGCACCAATAAAATCGCCCCACCAATTGTTGCCGTTATCGCCACTGTTCAGCGAATAAGAAACCGGAAGACCTTCCACAACTGGAAACTCCTATTTATAGGATATTGAATATATACGCAGGTAGCAAACAATGATCGATTTACGGCTGCTGTACCATAGCCGCCAAATTCACATCGCCTTCCACCTTCGTACCATCAGTCATTGTGAGCGTCAGCTTGATTACCCACGGGTCGGCGGTCGTATTGGTTCCGGTCAACGTGCCGGAAAGGGACTCCACCGTGGGAGGCAACGCCACTTCCGCAAGGGGGGACTCTATAGGCGCGCCGCTGTCCATCGTGGCCGTGGTCTTGGCCGTCAGGTACTTGACACCTTCCCGGTCCTCGAGGGCAAGCGTATCAGAGATCGCCGCCAGCGTACGCGGCATAGGTACCTGAACCTTCTCGGCCGTGGCCACAATCTTGGTGCCGTCGCTCTGCGTTACTTCCGCCTCGACCTGCATACTCGTGACCGCAGGACCGCTATCAGGCGTCTCCGTCGTAAATACCGGAGTCGTCTTGACCGCCGTCACCACCACGGCGTCAGGAAGCTGTACTTCAGCCGCCGTAGCATTGACAACGGACGTGTCCGCAAGCGTCGATGCGGAATCAACCTTGAGGAACCGATGGCCTTCCTTCTCGGCAATCGTCGGCGTCGTGGTGTACGACTTAAGCACCGGGACACGAACTTCAGAAGCGAGCTTTTCTTCGCGGCCGATGATTTCCACCGAGCTCTTGTCATCGTCCCACCGCGTCGTCAGCGTCGCAGTCAGCTCGTGCTCGGCATTCACGCCGAGGAAGAGGTCAGTTTCATCCGGCTTGATATAAAGCTCGGCTTCGTTCGTATCAGCATCGACGACGATATTGCCTACGGCATCAGCCGCTTCGCTGAGATTGAATCTGACAATGGGGGGCGTGCCAGCACCCGCATCCCTTTCTACCGCCGTAAAAGGACCGGAGAAACGGAACGTATCCACGACCTGACCATCGAAACCATTCAGCACCATGTCCGCAGCGGCAAGCGTTTCGGCGACGGAGGCGGCAGTAAATTCGAGCTTCGACCCAAGCGTCGGGCAAGCCCGCTCATCAGGGTCAGGGACAAGCCCAAGAATCTTCTGCTCAGGGTCAAGATTGACCGCCACCGCACGCACCTCGGTCCCATCATGGGTGAAGTGCTTGGTGAGCGTAATACCCTCGCAAACCGCCACCTCGAACTGCTTGCCGAGGCTCTCGGGGTCTTCGGTAATCACAAGACCCGGACCGGCAAGGTCGGTAAATCCGGCCTGCAAACATCCGGCCTCGTCAAAGGAAAGCCCCGAATCACGCGGCGCAAGCTTCACATTGACCGCCATGTCGTGAATCTCAATGCCCTTACCGGACGTATACACATCCTTCAGGGACGACATGTCCACGTAGGTGTTCACGACCGTACCGTCCGACTTGCGGAAGGTGAAGTGCAGATACCGACCCTCAGGCTGGCCGACGGGATTGTCTTCAAGCGTCACGCTCTCCAAGATGGAGGTCGCCGTCGGAATAGACACGGAGGCGGTGACGGCGTTGTGGGTGTCGAGCAAATCCAGACGCCCCGAGAGCGCATCGTAGCGCAGCCCAAGCTTGAGCATAAGCTTGTTGGCGTTGCTGAGGACAATGAGGTTATCCGGCAGGCACCCGTCACCACGGTCGATGATGGAAGCCGGAAGTACAATAAGCCGCCCGGAGTCGTCGACCGTGATGCAGTTCGCGGCATTGGCCGAGGAAACGGTGGCCGCCGTCACCTTGAGCTTGTTCGCCGCGTCGGAGGCAATCATGTTCCCGGCATCGGGAGACACGACGTCCGTATGGAGCAGGAGGGCGCTATCGTCCGCGCGGTCTTTGGTAATG
>OHFO01000491.1_pt1 | contig 10480 bp, 6 predicted proteins | sample 1567541 | NCBI WGS metagenome assembly OHFO01 (sample SAMEA3879595, study PRJEB24766) | human gut metagenome | biome: human-associated habitat; feature: feces | place: USA | collected 1985/1987 | reverse complement strand
TTGTGTCCTTCATGAAGATATCCCATTGTTGGAACGAAACCTACGCTTAATCCCTGTTTCTTCCATTCTTTTACCTGTTCTCTCACTTCATTTATGGTTGATACGATTTTCATGTGTATGTTCCTCCTAATATAATTTTTCGATCACGGAATCGTCTATTTTAAAACAATGCTCTGCAGAAGGGAAGGTTCCCTCTTTGGTTTCTTTGATGTATGCCGCCATTCCCTCACGCATTGCATCGCCGACATTTGCAAATACTTTTACGAATTTTGGACGAAAATCCCCGTACATGGCAAGCAGATCCTGATAAACAAGCACCTGTCCGTCACAGTCTGCGCCTGCACCGATACCGATGGTCGGAACTTTCAGCATTTCCGTGATTTTCTTTGCCAGTTTTGCCGGTACACATTCTAATACGACCATGCATGCGCCTGCCTCCTCGACTGCTTTTGCATCCTCGATCAGCTTCTGTGCCGCCTCAATGTCTTTTCCCTGCACTTTAAATCCGCCAAACGCATTGACCGACTGCGGCGTCAGTCCAAGATGTGCAACAACCGGGATTGATGCCTGTGCGATTACCTTGATATGTGGGGCAAATTCCACGCCGCCCTCTAATTTGACTGCGTTTGCCCTGCCCTCTTTCATCAGACGCCCAGCGTTTACCACTGCATCATAGACGGAAGTCTGATAGGACATAAACGGCATATCTGCAACAACAAATGCATTTTTTGCACCTCTGGTCACTGCTGCCGTGTGATGGATCATATCTTCCATGGTCACGGATAACGTATCCTCATAGCCAAGCATGACCATGCCAAGTGAATCCCCGACTAAGATCGTATTCACGCCGGATTCATCCATGATCTTTGCGGTCGTGTAATCGTAAGCCGTCACCATCGTGATTTTGTCGTGCTCGTGTTTTTGCTTCTGCAAAGTTACTACTGTGTTTTTCATTGTCATTCTCCAATCTCTGTCGGCATGAGAATTTCTCTCATTGCCGCATAATCTCTGTCCGGATTTTTCTGCTCTGCGATCTCTAAAAGCTGCTTTGCATTTTCCAGATAGGCATTTTTCATGTCAGCATCTAATGCATCCATATGTTTCTGTACGGTATTTTTGTCCCCGCGCTCCACAGGTCCGGTCAGGGAATTAATACATCCCTGCGCGTGGATATTTTCCAGATTGCCTTTTGCAAGCCGGTACAATTCCTCGTTTGCCTGCTGCATTGAAAAACCACACTCTAAGAATAGTTTTTGCGCCATAAAAAATACCGCTGTCATGTGGTTCGATGCCAGAGATGCCGCTGCATGATATTTGATTTTGTTTTCCGCAGAAATAAAACACGTCCGGTTTCCCATCTGCGCAAACATGTTCTGGATATTGGAGATATTTCGCTCATCCCCCTCAATGGTGAACAGTACGTCACCAAGTGCCTGCCAGGATGTTTCCCTGTCACTGACGGCACAGAGTGGATGAATAGAATAGGCCATACTACCAGTACGATCTATATCAGAAAAGATGTTTGAACTGTGAATCCCACTGCAGTGTGCAATGATTTTACCGTGGACATACGATTTTGCCGCCTCCCATACTTCCCCGATCTTATCATCGGGCACGGTAAAAAAGATCATGTCGCTGCTGCTAATGATTTCTTTGATACTTTGATATTGCTTTGTGTTTGTAAAATTTGCTGCCCATGCGGCAGACTCAGGGCTCAGACTATAATAACCTCCTACTTTCCTGCCCTTACTGATAAAATATTTTCCGAGTGACACGCCGACCTTCCCGGCGCCAATAAAACTGATCTGCATGCAATCCTCCTCTGACGGACAGGGGATTTTCCCCCTTTGTCTGGCGGAGCAAAATGTGAACCGGATTTCACTCCCCGTTTTGTGAAGCAGCATGCGACTGTCTCATTCCGTCGACTGACGGATACAAGCGGTTTTCCTGGTTTTATTCTCTTTTTCTGATAAAAAATATGTTCTGGTATGATTTTCTGTATACGGAATATCATCCAGAACATACTATAACACTTCACTGCGCACGGTTCAATTGTGAATTTTTTATCAGGCAAACACAAATTTGGATATCTTACATTTTCCCTCCACCTGGATCTGAATGGTTTCCGGTTTTCCGGTTTCAATAAAATTTTCCGGCAGATCCATCTCTAACATCCGGTAACAGTCCACCGGCTCTGCAGTGACCGTTGCGACATTTTTCCCTGTCACAGTCACCTTGACCGGTTCTAATACTTTTAACGTGATGTTCAGCCTAAGCGGCTTTTTGCTGAATACAAAATCATGATAAATTAACTTTCCACTCACCGGCTGTTCTTTCATCTCATCCGGGTCATCTCCGGCACAGCCAGGGATCACACAGGATGAACCGTTGATTCCCCGATGTAAAAACATGTGGTCATATGCATCATAACAGTCGGCAGCAGTTGCCTGGAACGGATTTCTTTTTCCGGCATGCGTTCCATCAATTTCAATACTCTGTTCTAAGCGGATATCCTGTGATGACGCGCCTGCCATAAATTGATATGTTCCGTCTTCTAAGATCATGCGCTCTGAGATCACATCATAGTATTCTAACTCCCACAACTGTACCATAAATGTGACCTTTCTGGTTTCTTTGGGCTGAATATCATGAATGCGCTCAAACCCAACAAGCTGCCGGATCGGACGCTGCACACGGGAACCCTTTTTATGCACATAAAGCTGTACTATTTCATCAGCACTTCTTTCCCCGGTATTTTTGATAAAACAGCTCACTTTGATACAGCCGCGTTCTTTTTTGATCTGCATTTTTTCGTAGGAAAATGCTGCATAAGTCAGACCATATCCAAACGGATAGAGCACTTCTCTGTCAAAATACTGGTAAGTGCGTTTTCCCTGAATGATATCATAGTCGTTCATATCCGGCAGATCTTCATCCGAACGGTACCATGTCATATTTAATCGTCCCGCTGCTGCTGCTTTTCCGGTCAGCACATCTGCGATTCCATGACCAAGTTCCTGACTGCCCGATGCAGACAGCAGGATCGCCGGAACTTTTTTCTCCAGTTCACCGATGGCATACGGATAGTTGCTGATCAAAGCCACAATGGTGTTCGGATTCACTGCTGCCACCCGTTTTACCAGTTCTTCCTGCTCCGTCGGAAGTGCGATCGTGGTGCGGTCAACTTCCTCTTTGCTGTTGATGACCGGATTGCAGCCAATGACTGCTATCACATGATCAGCTCCTTTCACTGTTTTCTCCGCAGCAGTTTTCCCGTCTTTTACGATCTCTATCTCAAATCTTGCCGGCGGATTATCCACGCAGATCGAAAAATGACCATCTTTATCCACAATTACCTGCTTCTTATTCCAGCTTTCCAGTGTAAAACCGTTTTTTTCCTGCTTCAAATTCCACAACTCACGGACAAACCACCCAAAGGCTTCTTTTTTGTCCGCCTTGATGATATCTGTATTCTCCTCTAAAGTGACAAATCTGCCGTTGCTTTTTGCCACCAGTGTCATACTGCCACAGCCCCAGTCATTCAAAATAAATGTTTCTGCCTGTTCTTTTGTTACCAGTTTTAACCGGGTATTTTCATCCAGTCCCACATAGCAGTTATTACCGGTTTGATCCGTCAAACGGATGCGGATCTCAGAAAGTCCTGTCTCATGGCTGATCTTTGCATTTGGAAATGCTTCTTTGATCCCATCTAAGACAGTAACCTCATAAGGAGGGATGCCACAATACCAGTCCTTATACCACACATCAGAGAGTGGACCTACTACTGCTACATTTTTTACTGCATTTTCATCCAACGGAAGAATTTCATTTTCATTTTTCAAAAGGACAACCGCCTCAGCCGCCATTTTACGGGCAAGCTCCTGATGTTCCTCATTGTTGATATATTCTTCGCCCATGTTCTGATACGGGCAGTCGCCCTCTTTGTCAAACATGCCAAGCCTTATCCTTGTCCGGAATGAATTGCGCACCGATTCATCAATATCTTTTTCCGTGATCCAGCCGTTATCCAATGCTTTCCTTGCCGCAGCATAAACGAGTTCGCCATCATCCGTGAAACAGTCTACACCAGCCTTCAGGCCATTTGCCAGTGTTTCCCCGTGCGTCTGATAAAAATGATGATCGTTCACCGTCTGTGAAAAATCACCTCCGTCACAGACCACATGCCCCGGCAGTCCATAGGTGCCTTTTAAAACATGGCGCACCTCGTCATTGACGATCGCAGGAATCCCGTTGATCTCATTGTAGGAGGTCATGACTGCCTCCGCGCCGCCCTCCATGATCGCCTTTTTGAACGGTTTTAAATAATATTCGTTTTTATTTCTCCTGTCTACGGAAGATGAAATCTTAATGCGGTCTTTCTCCACATTGTTTGCGTAAAAATGTTTCAGCGTTGCCCCGCAGCGGATATAAAAAGGATCCTCGCCCCTCATACCGCGGATATATGCGCCCGCCATCTCTCCGGTCAGATACGGATCTTCGCCGTATGACTCTTCCGTCCTTCCCCATCTCGGATCGCGCTCCATATCAATCGTTGGCGCCCAGCGGCAGAGCCCGCCTCCACCATTTCTTGTATACAAAGCCCTGGCTTCCTCGCCGACAGCGCGACCACATTCTCTGATCAACTCCCTGTCAAAACTCGCACTCATACCGATCGGCTGAGTGAAAGCTGTGGTCGGCTCCGGCTCCCCTTTATTAAATGCCTGGTCATGTCTCGCCTCAATCCCGTGTGCAGCCTCACCGCCCATATAAGTTGCCCGGATTCCAAGCCTCGGAATGTCAGGGCATCCGGTTGTCAGACAGTGTATTTTTTCTTCAAGCGTCATTGCCCCTGTCAGATAGTCAAGACGTTCTTTGATTATTCCGGAGCTCTCTGAGCCACCTGTCCGGACTTTGGGAGCCACCATTCCGGAGAATGAGAGCCACATATTCCGGTAATTCAGAGCCACATTTAAACGCTCTATTACATATATTTCCTTTATACTGTTGATACACACCATTGGTGTGAATACAGGTAAAGGAGGTCACAATTATGACCAAGTATCGTGAAATCCTACGCTTGCAGAGCTTAGGATTCAGCGAACGGAACATCGCACAGAGCTGCGGTGTATCCAGGAACACAGTCGCCAAGGTTTTGAAAAAGGCAGCGGAAATAAATATTTCATGGCCGCTGGATTTTGACATGACCGACAGCGCACTTGAGGAGCTTATGTTCCCAAAGGATAAGTCAGTAACAAATAAACGCATGCCTGACTTTGACTACATTCGCAAAGAACTTCTGCGAAATGGAGTCAACAAAAAGCTTCTCTGGGTAGAATACTGTGAGGAGTGCCGTATGAGCAACGAAGAGCCGCTCATGTATTCCCAGTTCTGCTACTACATCCAAAAGGATGAAGAGAAACGCAGGGCTACCATGCATATCCCGAGAAAGCCTGGTGAACAGATTGAAGTTGACTGGGCAGGTGATCCCGCCCACATCATTGATCCGGACACCGGAGAGATCACAGAGGCATGGATCTTTGTAGGGGTACTGACTTACAGCCAGTATGCTTTTGTAAAAGCATACATGAATGAGAAAACAAGCAACTGGATTAAAGCTCATGTCCAGATGTTCGATTTCTTTGGCGGTGTAACACCCATGCTTGTCTCCGATAACTGCACAACAGCAGTGAATCATGAAAAGAGCGACTGGTATACCACGTCATTAAACACAACTTACCATGAGATGGCAGAACACTATAATCTTGCCATCATTCCGGCCAGAGTCCGGAAACCCAAGGATAAACCAAATGTAGAAGGATCTGTAGGAAAGATATCTACTTGGATAACTGCAGCCCTTCGTAATGAACAGTTTTTCTCGCTTGCAGAATTAAATGATTCTATCCGGGAAAAACTGAATGCCTACAATGCTCGTAAATTCCAGAAAAAGGAATGCAGCAGGCTCAGTTTATTTCTTGGGGAAGAAATGCCGTTACTGGCTCCGTTGCCTGCTACACCCTTTGAACTGGCTGAGTGGAAACAAGCCACTGTCCAGTTCAACTATCACATCGCAGTAGACAAGATGTACTACTCCGTGCCTTATCAGTATATCAAAAATAAGGTAGATGTGCGTATAACAGATACAACGGTTGAAATATTTTATAATCACAATCGAATTGCCTCTCATAGGAGACTTCACGGAAGGAGCGGCCAGTATTCCACTGTGACGGAACATATGCCGCAGGAACACCAGAAATATCTGGAATGGAACGGCGACAGGTTCCGCAAATGGGCAGATTCGATTGGAATTAACACAAGTAAGGTTGTCGATGCAATACTTACCTCCGGCAGGGTTGAACAACAATCCTATAGAAGCTGTATGGGATTGTTAAAACTGGCAGAGAAATATTCGCCTGAAAAACTGGAACAGGTCTGTGCCAAAGCACTTTCTTATTCTGCTAAACCCAGCTATAAAAGTATCAAAAATCTATTGGCTGCAATGAAAGACTCACCAGATGACATATCGAATGCATCAAAGGAATCTCAGACTGTTGAAAAGCCACATGGCATCACAAGAGGTGCCAGATACTATGGAGGTAAACGATCATGACAAATCAAAGTACAATCGATAAACTTATCGAAATGCGCCTGACCGCTATGGCAGATGCATTCCGTATCCAGATGGATGATCCTACAATGAAGGAAGTGCCGTTCGAGGACCGCTTCGGTATGCTTGTTGATATCGAGTACAGCAATCGCAAAAATAACCGGTTGAAAAGACTGATCCGGCAGGCTGAGTTCGAACAGCCGGATGCCAGCATTGCAGCAATTGATTACCAGTCCGGTCGGAAACTGAACAAAGCACTGATCAGCCGTCTGGCAACTTGCGAATACATTACAGAATACAGGAACATCTTCATTACAGGTGCCACCGGAAGTGGTAAAACTTATATGGCCTGTGCTTTTGGCATGGAGGCCTGCAAACACTACTACACAGTACGGTATGTGCGGCTTCCTGATTTATTACTGGACTTACAGGCTGCCAGAGACAGCGGAACTTTTTCAACTGTCCTGAAGAAGTACACCAAGCCAGTAGTACTGATCATTGACGAGTGGCTTCTCCTCAAACTGACGGAAGCTGAAGCCAGAAACCTTTTTGAACTGATACACAAAAGACGCAAGAGATCATCCACGATCTTTTGCTCGCAGTTCCGCGAAAGTGAATGGTACCAACAAATCTGTGGCGGTGAAAGTACCCTGGCAGATGCCATTATGGATCGTATAACGTATGACTCATATAAAATCGATATTGAAAGCATTGATCCATCCAAAGATCTCTCTATGCGAGAGGTATATGGATTAGATCCTGCAATGGCAAAGTAACTTATCACTACAGAGAACGGAGTGGCTCCGTTAGTCCGGACAGGTGGCTCTCGCCACACCGGACTGGCGGCTCCGCCGCACCGTAATATTCACGTTCTTCTATCGAAAGACTGTTATCCCACAGCGGTGTGTTCTGTTCAAATTTTATATTTTTCTCCATTTTCTGCCTTGCTGCTGTAAGAACCTGTGTTCCATACAGCAGTCCCCCTCCTGCAAGTTTCTCATTTTCTTCAATGTATCATTTCTTTTTTTAGAAAAATACCTGCAAATGGAGCGGTGTTTTGCAATAAAAAACAGATCTCTTACCGGTTTTGTAAACTTACTTTTTCATTCAGCTTTGTGACCTCTCTCTTTGCCCTGCTGTATAATGTGATCCAGATTCCAACATAGATTCCGATAAATATCGCAAAATACACAACGACCCCTGCAATGCTATGTTTCATCCAATACATCAGATATGCAACCGGAAATGTTGCAATCGAACCTGCCAGCAGATGAGTCACTGTCTGCCGCAGCAGGCTCCAGTCATCCATCTCCCATATCACGGACGCGCCTGCCCAGACTGCACCGTACAGCAAAGATGCGATCATCTGCGCCACGACCGCATTAATTTCATTTCCACACTGCTCCACCAATGCCGGGACAACCGGATAATAATTTCCGTCACCGTATATGAGTGAAGAAAAAATTGTGATTGCAGTACTGATTGCCAGACCGATCGGCGCACCTATAAGCGCTCTGCATAAAATTCTTTTTTTCATGATAACCTCCATTCCTGTGTATGAAAAATATATTTTTCACACACACCACCATTTCTATAATCCCAATACCTGTTTGATTTTTCTGACGTAACGCCTTGAAACATACGTTGCTGTTTTGTCTGACATCGAAACACAGATCGTCCCGGAAAAACTTAAGTCAAATTTTTTTACTTCTTTCAGGTTAATGATCTCCGAATTGGAGATGCGGATAAACATTTTTTTGTTCAGTCTCTCCTCTAACTCATACAGTCTTGCCTTTAACCGGTAGCTGCCGTCTTTTGTCTTTGCATATACCCTGTCATTTTCTGCATAGATCCGTATTATTTCCGTCTGTTCTAACAAAATGATTTCGCCATTCTCGTGAATCGCCGCAAAGACTTCCGGTTTTTCCTCCGACAGCAACTTTACGATCTGCGATACTTCTTCGGTCATCTTGTCTGTATGGATGATGATCTTGGGTTCTTTGCAGGATTCGTCGAGTTTTATTTCTATTTGCATTTTCTCACTTCCTCCTTTCTGATGTCATTATAGGCAATGTCTGGAACGGTTTCTACTGATTTGCGGCAGGTGGTCGGTTTTAGGCGGTGGATGGTAAAAAAACAGGGTGCTGCCACCCTGTTTTTTTGTTCTGACTTATTTTGATAACTCATCAACGTTTTTCACGCTTACCATTCTTTTGTCACGGATCTGGTAAATTTTATTACAGTACCTCAAATTCTCTTTTCGATGTGTGATCAGAAAGATAATCTTATCCGGGCAGTGGCTGATCCCATCTAAAATATCCTTTTCGGTCGTTTCATCCAGTGAACTTGTCGGTTCGTCTAAAATCAGAACCTCTGCCTCCTCGGTATACATTCTAGCCAGTGCGATTCTTTGTTTATCACCGCCGGACAGATTGTTGCCATTTTCCAGAATAAAAGGTGTAAAGATATCACGTTCTTTTGTAAATTTATCTAAAAAACGAATGTTCTGGTATACCTCCGGTTCCATTTTCCTGCGCCCAAAGTTTAAGTTATCATAAAATGAACCTGTTATGATTGGCACATTCTGCGAATAAAATGACATTTGTTTCCGAAGGGAATGGTTTTCAATATTCTCCAGCGGGATTCCATTGATCTTAATTCCGGTATTCTGATCCCAGAATTTTAAAATACTTTTCATCAGTGTCGTTTTTCCACAACCGGACTCCCCCACGATTCCAATGATATCTCCCTTTTTTGCCTGGATATGAATATCTTTTGCCAGTAAGATCCCGTCCATCGTCTGAAGTTTTTCCATATCGACCGCGACATCATCAATATGATCTATCTTTATATCTCCACTCTGTTCCTGCTCATCCTCCACAAGCTGTAAAAATTCCCGGCTTGCCTTTACCTCTCTTAAATTCAGGTTTACCTTCACAATATTTGAGATGGCAGGTAAAAGATACGACATGAGAATCGAAATTGTAAAAATGCTGTTTAATTTTGTATTCCCCTGCAGATACATATAAAATACCACGATCAAAATAATGTTTTGGGCGAACATGTTAAAAAAATCGATGACTTCACTCATCCCACGCGCATAAACATTTACCCTTTTATTTTCCTGTTCGATAATTTCTAAATGTTTTTCAAGTATGTCATTCAGATTTGTATTGTCTTCATTCTGCTTGATAAAATCTACCTGATTGGCGATCTGATAAATGTCTTTTCGCTCCTTTGGAATAATCCGCTGCATCTCGGCTGATTTTTTCAGTAAATTTTTATTCAGGATATAAAATCCAGCCACATTGAGTATCAAGATAAACAGCATCACCAGAAAAATAAAAATATTGATGGTCAGGGAGTATAACAGAATCAACAAAATAACCAGTGATTTTGCAGTCAGTATCGGGACCGACATAATATACAGATTCGCCAATGTGAGCACCGTCGAGTCTGCCCGCTCCGTCAGGTACGTTGCACCGTACTTTATGATTGATGCGTATTTCATGGAATAGATTTTCTGGTAAATTTCCTTCGACAAATTTTTCTTGTACTCTTTTTGCATGTGCAGCTCGATCAATAGATAGACAAACTGGATACAAATCTCAAGCAGCATAAACCCTATGATAAATGCTATCACACGATCCGTCAGTGCAAGTTTTCCATTGATGATCTGATTTACCGCGAGCGGAACTGCAAAAATGATCAGATTGATCACAACCTCAAATATAATCAAGATTGCTTGTATAATATAGTATCTTCCAAATTTTTCTATTTTCATATTTTTTTTACCCAATCATCCATTAATTTATCATTTACAACTATATCTGGTATAATACCTACATTATTTATTTTAGTTTTTGATGTATAGTA
>OHFO01000456.1_pt1 | contig 11035 bp, 9 predicted proteins | sample 1567541 | NCBI WGS metagenome assembly OHFO01 (sample SAMEA3879595, study PRJEB24766) | human gut metagenome | biome: human-associated habitat; feature: feces | place: USA | collected 1985/1987 | reverse complement strand
TTTTTCTTATCAAATTATATCAGAAATATGCTTGTATTGCGAGGGGTTGGGGGACTAACCGCTTTTGATTAATTTTGTATTCGGGGACTCTAATAGTCAGTCTCCTACGACAAAATGATTCAAATAAATTACACGATTCGACCCTTCATTAAATCCAACACGCAGCAAGTGGCCATCAGAGTAAGATGGAACTCAAAAATGCGTGAGGTATGCTTTATTACCGGAACGTATGCTGACCCTCAGAAATGGGATGATGACACGCGCAAGGCTAAGAAGAATATGACTCATAAAGTAAGGGATCATCGGTTTACATCTTCTGAAATCAATGAGAGGATTTCACTATATCGTCAGGAGATTGACATCTTCTTTCATCAGTGTGCCATTGAAGATAGGATTCCTTCTCAGGATGAGTTGAAGAATTTTGTCAACGGCAATCTACGTCCGCAGGAACAAGAGACAGCTCCAGTGGAGAGGATAAAAAGCATGAAGGAACTATTTAGCGACTTTATTACTGTAAATGCTCGCGAAAAGAACTGGAGTAATCTGGTGAAAGAAAAATATCAGCAGGCTTTTGACCATTTGATGAAGGCCGTTCCTAGATTGAAGATAACCAAAATCAATAAGGAAATGATGCTGAAGTTAAGAGATTGGTATGTGAAAGAAGGATATAAGAACACCACAGTTAATCATCGTTTCACCGTCATTAAGGCTTTCTTCAAGTGGATTTCGGAAAATACGATTTATAGAATCCCCAAAGAAGTTTTTGAGTTCAAGACAAATCTGAAGGAAGCTCCGAAGACAATTACATTTTTGACCTACGAGGAATTGATGCACTTTTTCAATTACCCTTTCAAAAGTAAGCGCCTAGCAAAAGCAAGAGACCAGTTCTGCTTTATGGCGTTCACTTCTCTTAGAATTTCTGATTTCAGCCGTCTTATGGTAGGTAATATCGTTGAAGGGCATATCGAGATGATTGCAAAGAAGACTGATGAAAGAATGGTTATACCCTTAATAAAAGATGCATGGACTATAATCGAAAGATACAAGGATGAGAGGCCTAAAGACGGCCACTTGTTTGATGTTATCACTGATCAGAAACTCAATGAATACATCAAAGAAGCCGCAAAAGAAGCCGGTCTTAAGCGAAAAGTTTTACAGTCTCATTATAAAGGCACGGTCAGAGTAGATGAGCAAAAAGAATTTCATGAGATAATCTCTTGTCATGATGCTCGACGCACTTTCATCTCTTGCTCCTTAGCAATGGGCATACCAGAGAATTTTGTACGCCGCTGTTCAGGGCATAAGGATTTGAGGACAATGGCTCCTTATATGGGTGTTGGCATTGAGTCTCAAACATTGGAGATGGATAAATGGAATAAATCTCAGCATCGGTCTGAAATTATTTCACAGTTGGATAAGATGTCGGAGGAAGAGCTCATACTGATAAATAAACTTTTGAAGGACAAAGAAAAACTGTTCGATTTTGTGATGCAGCAACTAGGATAAGTTATGGGGGAAACACCTGCTGAAACATACCTCAAATCCTTATATGTGAATAAGAATTAAGCGTGAGTCCTTCTGCTCTCTATGCTTTGTGTGTAGAGGGCGGTTGAAGACTTCGCTATAGAAAACAAAAAATTAGCCCGGTATCACTGACTTTAAGAAGATTGGTCAGAAGGATATTGGAAGACGGATAACGGTGTCAGTATATTGGGATCAGCTTTAGTCTCCCCAATGAAAGCAATACGCCCGTGAAAGGTTAAGTCAGATCGAAGAGATACTGATGACGGCCTTTCTTTTTTCTTTTCAGCTCCAGATACAAAAATAGCCTCCATCACAGGAGGCTATTAGATATGGGAATATATTAGTTTGCTAATCGAAGTTCTGTGCAATCGAACTCGCCATTTTCTTTGAAGAGATACAAATCTACCATGTTAGTCCAGCCTTCTTCACCTGAATAATTCGCATGATATTTCTTTATATTGGATGAATCGAAAAAGTCGATAAATCCATTTTGAGGCTCATATCTGAAATCTCCAATTATACCATCTCCATCCTCGATATGTGCTTTATGGGTGTTACCATCCAAAATAACGTTGACCTTGGTGTCTCCATTATATCCCGTATATCTCAGAGAACCCTTTTTCTCAATAACGGCCTGGATGTAGTCTTTGGCTTGACTATAATTTCTATAGTCAATTCCTGCACACGTATTAGCATTAAACCATTCAGCATATTCAATTTCAGATTGGAGATGAGAAGCTTCACCTGCCTTCTTTTCATCATTCCATGTCTTAACGATCACTGTAATGGCTATTAATGCAATTACACCAATAGCCGACCAAATTATTTTCTTTCGCTTGGCTCTGCGTGCCAGATACTCTTCAAAATCATCAATCTCATTTTCTGAAATTGGATTTTCAAGTATCTCTTGATGTGCTCCTTGCTCTCTCGACTGTGAGATTGAACTTATTACTCCCTCATGTGTCTGTTCTTCCTCAAGCCATTGTTTACAGTGCTTGCACTTCTTTGCTGTAGCGAGAATTTCTTCGCCACAATAAGGACATTTTTTGGTTTCTTTATTTTCCATACTAGTTAATCTCCATAAAAGTCCCAAGCTTCCTTAAAGCCCGGAATGTCCATAAAGTAATACTCCATTGCGTTGACAACACCGATAGTCTGGTCAGTTATTTCGGCATTAATAATTTTGCTTTCTCTGCCATATTCGGATAATTCCAACGCCAATTTAAAATACCCGTTATCAAGGATATCCAACATTGTGAAATTGTCCTCCCTATTCGTTATTTGGAAAGCCGTTTTTGAGATCTGCTTCAAGGCCATCTCCTTTATTTCTCCATTCTTAGTCTTTATGGAGAGATTGCTATTATCATAATCGATTATTGCCCATTGTGCTGATTCAAATATGATAAAGATGCCTTTAAGGGGCGTGATTACGAATATTGCTCCGCCAAATTTACTGGAACCAACGAGTCTCGGATCTGATTTGTTCTCATCACCGAACTTGTCTTTGCCATAACCAAATGTCCAGTTCTTCTTCCATACGGATTCAGGAACCTGTGGAGTCGGAACTACAGCCTCATTACTCAGAGGTTGGTAATTGAGTTCATAGTCGGATGGCTGGCCACTAGATTCAAGTGATGTGTCGATGTCGGGATTGTTCCCGGGCATTCCCATCATTTCAGAATAATAGGGAGTTTTACTTCTTGTAAATGTAGCATTTGGAAAAGGCGCGTGTGTTTGACCCCTTGGGGCACGCGGGATTTGACCCCTCGGGCAAAATAAGATTGCCCCCTTAAAAGTCCTGGCGGCGGGGGTCAATGTTATTTTACCTCATTTGGTTTGTCATGCTTTTTTTAGCCTTGAGTTTACGCATGCTTTCTCCGGTCAGCTCGATCGTGTGGGCCGAGTGCACGATGCGGTCGAGGATGGCGTCGGCCACGGTGGGGTCTCCCACCATGTCGTACCAGTTCGAGCAGGGGTACTGCGAAGTGATGATGATCGATTTACGCTCGTGGCGGTCCTCGATGATGTCGAGCAGTATCGGACGCTCCTTCGCATCGAGCGGAACCAGAAAGAGGTCATCGAGGATTAGCAACTGGCAGCGTTCAATTTTCTTGAGTTCGGTCTCGAGATTGTTCTTGACCTTTGCCACCTTGAGCAGTCCGAGCAGTTTGGAGGCGTTGGCATACAGGGTGCGGATGCCCCGTTTGCATGCCTCGTGCCCCAGTGCGCATGCCAGGAAGCTCTTGCCAGTTCCGGATGACCCGGTAATGAAGAGATTCTGTCCGTTGCGTACAAAGTCGAGTGTCGCCAGACGTTCCATCTGGTTGCGGTCGAGTCCACGGTTTGTGGCGTAGTCGATCTCCTCGAGATATGCCTTGTAGCGGAACGCCGCGTTTTTTGTCAGGCGCATTACGGCGGCTTGCGCGCGCCAGTCCCATTCGCGGTGCAGGAGCATCGACAGGAAGGAATCCGGAGTCATTGACTGTGCGGTTGTTCCGGCAAGGCTTTCGCGGAAGGCCTCTGCCATTCCGTGCATCTTCATGCGGTTCATCAGCTCCAGCGATGTTGTGTTCTGGTCCGGCTGCTGGGTGGCCGGTGCGGTTTTATCTGTTGTTTCCATTACTGTTGGTGTTGTTGGGTTCGTTTTTGCGGCTGTAGTATTCGCGGCCGCGGATGTTCTTGTGTACCGGAGCAGGGCCTGCAGCCGTTGGGCCACAGACAGTTCCCTCCTCATCCGGCAGGAAGTCGGCGTCTTCGCCCTGCTCGAGGATTTCCCGGACGTTCTGATAGCCATATGCCGCCTTCATCAACGCGCAGGCGCACGCCGCCACGAGTCGGTCTGTGCCGTACTTCTTTTCAAGCGACAGTATGCCGCGGCAGCTGCTGAAGGATTTCGGCGGATACTGCATCCTGGCATCCACTTCGTGGAGGTAGTCAAGGACGATGTTGTCCATTTCTGCGGCTCGCTTGAAGAGTTCCTCTAGATCCTTGTCATACGGGCCGTAATGGCCGGGCAGGTTGTGTTCCTTCTTCCATGAGTATGTGTAGGGTATGTCGCAGCGGTCGTGTGTCGCCACGAGATTGAGGCCGCAGTAGATCTCAACCGTGTCCGCGTCATAAAGGATGACCACCCGTTTGCCGACATGCTCGCGCGGCACGCTGTAATGGTGCTTGAACAGGGAGACATAACAGTTCTTGCCCACTGTCATCAGCTTTCGCTCCCTGATGACAAACGGTTTCTCGGGAAGGGGACGCAGGAAGTCCTTTTCGCCCTGCAGGAACATGTCTTTACGCGACATATTCCTTCCTGCCATCAGCCTTTCGTTGAAGTCGCGCAGCGATATGTGGATTGCCGTGTTCAGTTCGTCCAGTGACGGGAAGACCATCCCCTCTATGTCAAGATACACTGACTGGTACAGCAGCTTGACGGCGTTCTCGACAAGGGCCTTGTCTTTGGGATGGCGGACCCGCGCGGGATATACGGCGCATCCGTAATGTTCGGCGAAGGCCGCGAACTCCTCGTTGATCACAGGCTCGTTCCGGTCGCTGGTCTTTACCGCCGCCTTCAGGTTGTCGGGCACGATGGCGGCCGTCACGCCTCCGAAGTACTCAAATGCATTCTGACAGGCCTTGATCAGGTCTTCCTTACGTTGCGACCACACTGCCTCGCAGTACGTATAGTGGCTGAACGGAAGGATGACCACGAACACTTCCGCTTTCTTGACCTCTCCTGTCATTTCGTCCACCACTTCCAGCTTGTCTCCTGCGAAGTCGACATACATCTGGTCGGCGGCATAGTGCTCGACGTGCCCCACAACCGTGGTGTGGAACCTGTACTGCCGGACGGAGCGTTTGAACACGGACTCCTGAAAGCCGTCGGGATGTTCGCCTTTATATTCGTTGAAAAGCTTGCGGACCGTCATGCCCTTGCGGGAAAGCCGGGCCACATAGCCCGGTATCAGTGCGTCCAGCTCCAGTTGGCGCTGCGACGGCTCGCGGTGACGGAACTCCGTGCATCCGAACATCTCCCGGAGATGTTCTTCCGAGAGCTCAAGCAGCTGTTCGGTAGTCTTGCCGCTTGAAATGAACAGCCGGACATACTTGCGTACGGTGTTGCGGGAAAGATGAAACGTGTTGGCCGTCTCTTTTATTCCCATTCCGACTGCGTAACATCGAAGGATGTTTTTTAATTTTGCAATCATATTTGTAGTGTTTTGAGATAGACCCCCGCCGTGCCAGGACTTGGGTCTCCAAAACTACAAAAAAATTCCCCTGCCGATGCCTCGACAGGGGTCATTTTTATTTCGCCCGCAAGGGTCAATCTTATTTTGCCCAAAGGGGTCAGTCCCGCGTGCCCCAAGGGGTCAAACACACGCGCCTTTTCCACCTGTTATTAAGACTCTGAATTTTACTGACGGCATTATAGCTCATAGTGCCGATAATGGAAGCGACGGTTGGATCATTGAAAACCAGTGGCTCATTACCTGTCATTTGAACACAGCTGCCGGTTTTCTGAATATAAACAGCGTGAGGGACATCAAGCCACTCACGCCTCGCTTCCTCATAATCTTGATAGGATTTAAAAGAAGCCATGATAAACTAAAAATTGAAAAAATTCTAACTGTTCCTCATTCACTATGATTGTCGATGGAGTAGGATGTATCGATTGTCAGATGATTTTGGAACAATAACATCTCATCAATAAGGATTCTGCCCCTTTGTAATCCCCCTTTTATCTAGGTCGATATATGTTTTACAGCATATTATGGTTTGAATCTCAATAATAATCACTAACTTTGCGTTTAATTCACAAATATGAATTATGGAAGATTTAAATAGAATCAAGATAGTGCTTGTAATGAAAAAGAAAACTAGCAAATGGCTCGCAAAGGAACTTGGCAAGGATCCATCAACCATTTCTAAATGGTGTACCAATGCAAGCCAACCAGACTTAGCAACTTTGAACAAAATTGCAAGGCTTTTAAACGTCGAACTGACAGAATTATTAGTAATCAACAAACTATCTGACAATGACAGATAATAGTATTTTACGAAAAAGAATAATATCAAATCTTGTATCTCTTTCGCAAGAGATAGACTTGCACATGTCTATTCCGGAACTTGCATTATTCTTTTCGTACTTCTATGCTATTGTTTTGATAAAACCTAAATCGAACAGAAGAACGCAATTTAATATTTCAGATTACAACGACGAGAATTTGTTCTTATGCCAAAATCTTCCAGAAGTATCAAAGTTATTTGAAAATACGATATGTTATATCAGCCCTAGTATAATACAAAAGGTTTTCCATATTCTTAAAGACGTAGAATTGACAAAGGGACAAGTCGATAATACAGTAGCATGGTTATATCAGGCACTCAAACAGGATCTGGAGAAGAAAGCATTTAAAGGAATTAGAGAAAGCAAACAAAAAATTCAAGGTAAGGATTTACTATATACAACCCAGTTCTTTACTGATGAATATATGGTTAAATTCATGGTAGATACCTGTTTAAACGAAGCTACTGGTTTTTCTATTGAAAACATTGTCTTTATTGACCCTGCATTGGGGGGAGGGAATTTTTTGTCTTACTCTTTTTGTGAATTGTTTAAATGGTATAACAACAACTCTGAATTAACCGCTTCCGACATTGCGAATATAATCATCTTAAACCAGTTAGTAGGATATGACCTTGATCCCGAAATAATTAAAATCGCCAAATTGTCTCTTTCAATTAATGTTGCCGCTTGTGCCGGTCTTATAGAAATTCCTCATATTAGATATTTTGCAGGAATAGAGAACGACTCACTTGGCTTTATGCGGGACACAATCCTTTCAGATATAATCGAAGATGAGACTTTTGAAGATGTCATTTCACGATTGAAGTCTTCATGTGTTAAGATTGAATATCTCTCGAATCCCCCTTTCATGGGGAAACGAGATATGGATACCAATCTTAAGGAGTTCTTAATGGAGAATTATCCTAAAAGTAAAGGCGACTTGTGCTTTTCATTTATGGAGAAGATAATGAGATTGTTAAGGACTCATGACCGAATGTCTACAGTTTCTCAAAATGGATGGTTAAATCTTTCATCAATGAAAGATTTCCGCAAAAATATTCTTGACAATCTTTTTCTCCAGTATTGTGTAGATATGGGGAGCAATGCTTTTGCTGCAATTAATGGAGAAAAAGCTAATATAATACTTTCCCGCATTTTACTTGTTCCAAATCAGGATAATACTATCTTTTACAAATTGAAGGGGTTGACCATTCATGATAAAAAAGAGTATTTGAGAGGAAACAGGAACGTAAGTGATATAGTGTATCTAGTAAACCAAAGAATATTTCGTAATAATAAAGCATTTGAGTTTACTTATGAACTTGCAAATTCATATGAGTCGCTTAATGAATACGATTCATACTCTAAGTTTGCCGTCCCAATGCAAGGAACATCGACAGGAGATAACAGATCTTTTGTGAAATATGCATGGGATCCCGCAACTGATTCTCCGGAGTGGAAATTAGTTAGTAAGGGTGGTGGATACTCAAAATGGCAAGGATTAAATATATACAAAGTCAAATGGGGACAAAATGGAGAATTAGTAATTCAGAATCCGGGGAGTGCAATTAGAAATTTGAAAGAAATTCCCATGACGGAATTAGTCTATAGTGATACTGGCACATTAGGGCTTAATGTGCGTATTCTAATGGATGGCCAAGTATTTATTGCTTCTGGACCTGGAATCAGGATAAAAGATGGCAATAGCTTTTGTCATATGGCATTTCTCAACTCACGCATTGCAACATGCTTACTCAAAATAATGAACCCTAAGTTCACAATTAGTGCGGGATATATTTCAAAATTACCGGTAAGAAGAGAAATGCTAATAAGTGAACATATTGCGACTATGGGAAAATCTTTGGTAGATCTAAAGAATAGTTTTCTTGCAACCAAACTTCCCAATCTAGAATATATAGCAGATGATTTTGCTGCAATCTCTGATCTGGAGGCTTTTATCGACAATGCAATTATTAGAGATATTGAAAATTATAAATCTCGATATGAGTTAGAAGCCGAAATAAATCGGATTGTTTTAAATCTGTATGAGTTCAAACCTTCTCAAAGAAAACAAATTGAGAAGTTGATTGAACTTTTACCTAAAGGGAAAGCTCTCAACTGTAGTCTGGATTGCATAGACGAAACTATGACATACAATTTAAACCAGTCCTGCTGCACTGTTAGTAGAAGACTTAAAAATAGTATATTTGGGAGCGAAAATGTTTTAGAAATTCTTTCTTATGAACTAAATCTCTCGGTAGATACGCTTGCGAATATTATATCTGACAATATACGCGAACTTCATAAATTGCGGGATATATTTAAGAAAGACCTACTACATAAACTGATATTATCAGTCTGTGGGATAACTAGAATTAGGCCGCTGCGTATCGAATGTAGGATATCGGAAATTAATTCAAAATTACATCAAAAATTCCCCTACCTGTATTCGTCATTAAACGTTAACGATAAAGCTATAAGTGATATGGTTAACAAAGTCCATAATAAAGTATTTTATAATAGTCCAGTCATATTTGTGTCATGATAAACATTATAACATCATATAGACAACTCCTTACTTTATTGGTCGATTACTTCCATAAGAGTTCTCAAGGAGTAGATCCTGTTTTAATCAATAAAGCGAGATTTTATTCGCGAGCACTTTCTATAGCGTTCTGGTATGTGAACAAGCCAGGTTTGTCCATCCGCGAAGTAGGACTGATTTTAAAAGACAAATTTGGCAAATCAAATCTTTTATCTTGTTTGATAGAGACTGCTCCTTCCGAGGTCCTAAATTTATTTGATGAAATAAAACAGCCTATTCGTCAAGATTGTAATTTAGGAGATGTTTATGAGCAACTTTTATCAATTGAGACTTCTGGTTTGGAAGTGAAGTCAGGAAAAGAGTATCGCAATAAACTTGGTAGTTATTATACTCCTTCGGAGTACGCAGAAGAGATTACAAGGATGGCTTTTGTAGAATATCTTAAGAATCATACAGTCTCTGATCTGACAAAAGCTAGGATAGTAGATTTTTCATGTGGATGTGGTGCATTCTTATTAGCCTCGCTGAAACAATGTGAACAAATAGGCTTAGATAAAGATGACTTAAGAGCATCTATTCACAATATCTACGCATGTGATGTTGATCCTTTGGCATTAGAAATAGCTAAAATCTCAATTTTGGATTACTGCAAGGCAGCCCACCTATACAAAGAGATTTCTGTGAATTTTAGACATGCAAATTTCTTAATTCATACTGATATTGAAGCGTCAAGCAAGGATAGATTGATGGCTGCAATGTGTGGCTACATCTATCATGAAACATTGGCGCTGGGAGTTAACTTTCTTCAACAGTATGATATCATTCTAGGTAATCCTCCATGGGAGAAAATTAGATTTGAAGAAAAAAAATTCTTTTCCCAGTTTATTGAAGGAGTCTATCAGATCAACTTTAAATTTAATCTAGGACAATCTATAGCTGAGTCGCTGAAAGATAATCCTATGATGCAGAAGTATGTTGAAACTTATAAGCATCAACTAGAAAGCGTAAAACAGCAAATTAAAAATAATGCATTTTTTAAGGACTCGGTGATTGGCGAGTTAAATACATGTGCTTTATTTGCTGACAGCGCCTATAATCTTTTGCGTCAAAGCGGATCTGCTGGACTATTCGTAAAAAGTTCATTGTTTACTTCCAAAGTGAATAAAACGCTTTTTGCAAAATTGAAGAATCGAGCTGTCGCAATATATGATTTCATAAATAGAAACAAAATATTTGACATTGATAGTCGAGAGCGATTTGGCATCCTCTTATTAGGAAAAAATAATGGCGACATCATACGTCTAGGTATGAATCTATTGACAATATCAGATATTCAGTCCAAGGCGGAAGAAGTCAGATATTCAATCATAAATATCTTGAATCCAGAGACCAAGATGATCCCAAATCTCAACTCTGGTAGAGACTTAACAATACTATCAAGTCTATATTCTTCATTCAATATATTTTCTAAAGTTTTCCCTGACGCCAAATTTGGCCGATTAGTTCATCTAACAAACCATATTAAATATATAGACAAGGTCCCCAATAAGAATAACTTGCCTATTTTGGAAGGAAAGTTTTTTTCAATTTTTGATAACGCATATTCTGGTTTTAATGGCGTTTCAGAAGAGGACCGATATAAGAGCAAAGCTACATCCAGGAAATTTACACCTGAAGAGAAAGCATCTGGGATACAACCACTATCTCGTTTTTTTATAAACAAAGATAAGTGGGAGGAATTATCCAAGCAATATAATAGTGAGTATATGCTTGCTTGGCATAGCCTGACGTCAGCAACTAATTTAAGAAGTTGCGTGGCAACACTCCTGCCATTCAGTCCCGGCTCTCAGTCTGTTCAGTTTCTCACTTTGACCAATGATGAAGATTTAATATATTTAGCCGGG
>OHFO01000450.1_pt1 | contig 11108 bp, 10 predicted proteins | sample 1567541 | NCBI WGS metagenome assembly OHFO01 (sample SAMEA3879595, study PRJEB24766) | human gut metagenome | biome: human-associated habitat; feature: feces | place: USA | collected 1985/1987 | reverse complement strand
TGCACTTGGTCACGCTCCTTATAGGTACTTGTGTAGCGGTTCCATATCTTTCTGGTAAGCTCATACTTAAACTCTCTCAGCTGGTCTTGCAGATGTCTGTATAATGGTACTGGCTTCTCAAAGAGATAGTACAGGTGCAGACCATGACCGCTGTTGATACAGTAGGTGCATTGAGGAAGAAATTCATTCTTCATCTGGTAAAACACGTCTCTCAACTGCTCCATTTCCACCCCGTCAAGGTCAATGGCTATCCCATACAGCCACCTTGCATTCTTGGCTGTTCTGTTTCTCCCAGAATATCCGACTGGAGACATAATAGCGAACTCTTTGCCCTTGACCTCATCAACCATGTTCAGCTCGTCAAAAACTATATAGTTTCTTGCCTTTTCTCCCTCTATCACTGTGAGAACCCCATTGCATTTCTCATCTTCTGGGTGTCCCTCTCTCTCAAAACTGCCCTCTGGAAAGACAGCTCTGTAAAAATCCCTCGGTTTCACTTCCTCATAGAACTGCTCCAACCATTCATTTTTCATCTTGAACAACTGCTTATCAGTCGGCTTCTTTGCCATGAATAAACACCTCTTTTCTGGCATATACTTATACTATATCCGCTACCCTATGACTGTGCCCTAAAGGGCTATAGGGGGCTTATATTATCAATAGAGTTTTTGGGAAAATATAATTAAATATAACACCCCATTTCTGGGGTGTCAATTTAGTAGTATCCTCTCGACCTCATACACCCTTTTACATACCACCTTATCAGCACATAAACGATATGTACCAGTATCAGCAGTAAAAGAAGATTGATAGGGATTACCGCCCTTATAGGCTCTGCAAAGTACACCGATACTGCAAGGCTTATGAGGAATACGGCAAGGCTCATGGTGTCCGCATAGTCCTCTGTGTAGAACTCAAACACCTTGCTTGCTCCAAGGAAGATAAGAAAGCCCACACCGATAGCAATACCGCCCACAAAGACGATTAAGAGAAGATAATGCACTATGGTAGCCACTACTGGCTGTGGTATCTTATCTCCCAGTTGTGAAGCCCACTGACCGCCTTTAAGAAGCAACTGGAACGCATTCACAATGAACTGCCATATAACCATGAAAAAGGTCTTAAAATCGCTTACAAAGGCTTCTGAACGTACTGCTGTGAATACTGTGGTAAGCACTCCATACAGTAGCAGACCTAACAGAAAGCTGTCATAGCTCGCTGTCTGGGCTTTGAACTTCCTGTCAAGCTCTTTCTTCTGGTCCAGATACTTCGCTGTTGCTCTCTGCTCTATATCTTCGCTTATGCTCTGCCTTTCGGATTTAAGGCTTGCCGACTGCTTGGCAGCTTCTCCGATTCTGCGGTCAAGCTCTCTGCCCTTGGCTTCATATTCCCTTTTAACGCTCGATACCGTAGCTTCGGCTTCTTGCTCTGCGTTGAGCTTGTCTTGCTTCAGCTTCTCGTTTTGCTTCTTCAGCTCTGCGTTGAGCTTCAGCACGTTGTCTGCTTCGTTCAGCTTCTCTATTTGCTCTGTCTGCTCCGCTATTCTCTTCCCTTGTTCGGCTACTGTCGATACCAGCTCTTGCTTCTCGGATAAGAGTTTCTGTATCTGTATCTCCGATTTCTCGGCTTGGTTCTTCCATTCCTCGGCTTGGCTTATGGCTTCGGAGGCTTGCAAGCCTTTCTTCTGCAAGGTCTTTTTGAGGTTCAGTTGTTCTTCCAGTAGTTTCCGTTCCTGGTCTTTTGCCCTGGTCTGTTCCTGGTCTGCCCTGGCTTTCCATTCCTCGGCTTGGCTGATAGCTTCGGAGATTTGAGAGTCTTTCTTCTGTGACTGCTGTGTTATCTGGCTGATATGCCTTTCCAGTTCTGCTATCTTCTGCGACTGCTGTTCTATCAAGTAGCTGTCTTGCTCTTGCTCTTTCATCAGCTCCGCTATTCTCTGCGACTGCTGTTCTATCAAGCTGTTGTCTTGCACGCTCTGTTGTGGCTGTTCGCTCTGCTTCTCTGCGTGCATTGATTTCAAACCCATGCTCTAAGCTCTCCTTTCCAAAGTCCACTGCATAATACTTTTCCAGTTTATTGTTGCGGACTTTACATTGTTTTTCCCCTTGGCTCTGCCTTTCAAGGTCTGTGAATGTGATGTATTTATGGCTGTCTTTCCAGTCCACACCATAGCCCCTTGCTTTCATCTGGTCTATGAAGTCCTCTCGGCTTGTGGCTGTTTCTCGGCAGTCCATGACCGCAAGGGCTGTATCTTGCACATAACTTTTCACTTCTCCATTCTCGGCTTGCTTCAAGAGGTTGTATGTCTCTTTATTCCACGCAACAGTTTCTTCTCTTTCTTCTCCGGAGAATGTCTTTCCCTTTTCCGGAACATGAAGCCCCTGTTGCCGGCTCTGCTCATTGCACCGGTCTTTCAAGTTCTGCAGATCCGCTTTGCTCCACTGCAACTTGTGACCGTTCTCATAATTCACACTGTTTACGATAAAGTGTGTGTGTATGTGTCCTCGGTCTATATGGGTGGCAATGAGTACCTCATGCCCTTTCCATGCTTCCGTACCCTTGGCAAGCTCGATTGCGTTCTTATGGGCTTGCTCTGGTGTGATATGCTCGTCCTCATGGTAGCTGTGTACGAAGTGCTTATAAGTTCTGCCCCCAGTCTTGCCCCACAGCTCCTTGGTGGCTTGCATTTCGTCCTTTACTGTATCTGGTTCACAGTGCAGACCGCTGACAAGCTTATCTTCCGTCTTTTCCTCTTTCGTCACATAGTCCAGTGCTTGCCCTATGCCTGCTTTTGAAGAAACTGCTTTAATGACTGCCATACCTTATCCAACTCCTTTTGGTTGTCGGTAATAAGATTGTACTGATAGTATCTTCCGCCATTTAGTGCATGTGCTATCTGGTTCAAATTATTACCCACCCTCTTTAACTCTGGTATAAGTTCTTTTATTCCGTCTGTATTGGTTATGGGTTTATTCAGAACGCATGAAAGAATGTACTCTTGTTGGCTCATTCCCGACTGCTCTACTTTTTTTCTTAACTGTTCAGCTTCGGCTTCTGAAATCCTAATGTTTATCTGAACATTTCTCTTTCTGCCCTTAGCTTCTTGCTTCTCTATTTCTGACATTCTCTTACTTCCCCGTTCTTATATTCTACATACATGACACCGCCAACAGTGTCCATAACCTTTGCTGTGTCCTTTCCTGTGTACTCCAACCTTGCACAGCCCATTATAAAATTGTCATCTAACCATTGCTTGATATGATACTGTGCTATTGTCTGCGGTCTCATATTCTCAATAATTCTCTTGGAGTTTTCTTCAAGCTCCCTTATCTCTTTACTCATTGATAAAGTCCTCTCTTTCCTTTACCCACTTCTTAATGAGTTCGATTTCCTCGTCCATGTTCGGCTCTTTCTCTGGCTTCCAGTCCGCTCTCATGTCTTTCAGTTCTTCCAGTGCTTCTTCTAAGTCTGCCTTATAGCTTTCTAAATCTTCTTTTTCGCTTGCTATATATTCATCAACACTATTGTAACAAGGCACACACTCATAGCTTGTTCTATCATCATTGTACTTGTGGTACACAATGTCTTTCCATTCATCACTTGGCTCTGCTATGTTCTGTTTAGTGATTTCAATGTCGGATTTTATTGTCTCTACGTTCTCCAACATATCCAGATAATGCTCTGGTTCATAACCCAAATTCAATAAGTGATTCAGCAGTGTAGGCTCTGGGTACATTCCGAACCAACAACGCTCGAACCATTGGTCAGCATAATCTCTTTCATCACTTCCGTTGGAGTAAGTACCTCCAACCAAATCTCCGACAAAATTCTCTATCAGCTCTCCGATTGTCAGACCATGCTCCCCACACTTTCTCGCCAGTCGGTCACAATCTGCATCCGACAATTTCACTGTGATTTTTCTCTCTCTGATTGTCTCAATTTCTTTCTTCTGTTCTTCGCCCCAACTCATGCTTTTACCTCTCTTTCATCTTGGCTATCACTAAACAAATTTCCGCATATCTGCGGTCATTTCAAGGGGGATTGAAGGGGGGCTTGCCACCCTCACAAGTTCTAAAGTGTAGCCGTTAGGCTATCACTTTAGGGAACTTGCAATATATCCGCTACACATAATATAGCAGAGTGATAGCCACTTGTCAAGCGGATATATTCGTGCGTGGATTTCGCCAGAAATACAGTGGAGCTTACTCCCTCTTGGGTGACTTTGGAAATGGAAAAATGAGATAGTCAAGGGCTTGTTTTTTTCTATGCTTCCATGAGCTTCCGCTTGCGGATCAGCGATTGGCAGCATAGAAAAAAATTGTCGCAGACAACCCTTTACTTTCTCATTTTGGAATGGACAATCGAACCCATGAGGGAGTAACGGAACGGACGGACAAGCATTTTCCCCGCGGACATTGTAGCCAACAAAAAAGAGTATCAAGGGTAAACTGCACAGTCTTGCGACTGCCCTTGACACTCTTTTTCTTATGGCTCTTGGGTAATTAAGGGGAAATGCCTTAGAGGGCTTCGCCCACGCTCCACCACTTATACACTGTATTCTTTGATATGCCAGTATCGGCTATGCAGTCTTTTGGTGTTCCCTCTGGGTGTGCTGTTCGCCATTCTTCGACAATCTTCGCCTTGTCGGGTCTGCCACCACCAACAACATTTTCTCCCATTTGCTCTTTTAATGCTCTGATACCTCTCGCTAACTGTAAATGTTGCTCTTGCTTTCTTCCGTTCCTCTTGTTGGGCGGTACAGATATACCGCTGACACGTTCCACCTCGGCTCTGCTGTATGTCACATAGTTTTCTTGATACATATTCATAGCGTCCAGTACATCACGCTTGGTAAAGCGGTTATGTTCATCATCACTGATATGGTCAAGCATTGGTAACAGCTCCAAAGCATCCGTCAATACCTCATCTTCTGGAATATCGCACTTGATACCATAGGATGCAAGCACCGACAGACACCAGTATCTATGCCCTACGGACACCTCTCCGCTCTGTATCTTCCTAAGCCACCAGTCATACAAATCCCTCTTGATATGCCACCTGCCCTTTTTCTCGCCCCTCACAACCCTCTTTTCATACCATTCTGGGTACTTCTTCTTGGCTTCGGCAAGGCTCAAATCGGACTTATACTTGAAATCCGTCACAGCCTTGCTATCGTCCATGAGAAAGCCATTCAGATACTCTACTGTGACACGCTCCCCAGTTTCAAAAGCTGTCACTGGATACCGCTTCCCCAGTTTCGACTGGGTGCCGACCATTCGGAACCCTTGAAAGATACCTTGATACTGCACTTGCTCACGCTCTGTATAGGTGCTTGTGTACCTGTTCCATATCTTTCTGATTAACTCATACTTGAACTCCCTTAACTGGTCTTGCAGATGTCTGTATAGCGGTACTGGCTTCTCAAAGAGGTAATACAGGTGCAGTCCATGCCCGCTGTTTACACAGTAGGTACATTGTGGCAGAAACTCGTTCTTCATCTGGTAGAACACATCTCTTAACTGCTCCATTTCCACTCCGTCAAGGTCTACCGCTATCCCATACAGCCACCTTGCATTTTTCGCTGTCCTGTTGCGTCCAGAATATCCGACTGGGGACATGATAGCGAACTCTGCCCCCTCGACCTCATCAACCATGTTCAGCTCATCAAAGACAATATAGTTCCTCGCCTTTTCCCCCTCTATCACAGTGAGAACTCCGTTGCACTTCTCATCTTCTGGGTGTCCCTCTCTCTCAAAACTACCCTCTGGGAACACAGCCCTGTAAAAATCCTTGGGCTTCACTTCCTCATAGAACTGCCCCAACCATTCATTTTTCATCTTGAACAACTGCTTATCAGTCGGCTTCCTTGCCATGTATAAACACCTCTTTTCTGCCATATAATATATCTATATCTGCTACCCTCTGACTGTGCCCTAAAGGGCTATAGGGGGCTTATATTATCAATAGAGTTTTTTTACCTTTTCGCTAAATATAACACCCCAGTTATGGGGTGTCAATTTTTTTCTTCTGCTCCTCATATTCTGAACAATGACCACTACGCTTTACATAATCTCCCATGATAATGCAAAACCACTTTTGGTTGTAGACACAATTCTCACATGCTTCTCTTTCCTTTTCCATTGTCTAATAGTACCCCCTTGACCTCTTGCACCCTTTTACATACCACCTTATCAGCACATACACGATATGTACCAGTATCAGCAGTAAAAGAAGATTGATAGGCAAGAAAGCCCTTATTTCCTCGGCAAAGAATATACTCAATGCCAGGCTGACCAGGGCAAATCCCAGGGAAGTATTGTCGGCATACTCCTCAGCATACCATTTCACTAGCTTTGCTATGCCTATCAGCAGTAGAACTACTGCACCGATTCCAACACCGAAAAGGACTATAAACCACAACAACCAGTGTACGATTGTTGCCACTATCTCTTGTGGTATCTTATCCCCTATCTGTGCCATGAAATTAGCCCCATTTTCAAGCCAACCGAAGCAAGTTAGAAGAAATCCCCATACAACCTTAAAAAACGTCTTAAAATCGCTTACAAAGGCTTCTGAACGTACTGCTGTGAATACTGTGATAAGCACTCCATACAGTAACAGACCTAACATACAGCTGTCATAGCTCGCTGTCTTGGCTTTGAACTTCCTGTCAAGAGACCTCTGTTTGGCTTCATAAACGCCATGTAAAGCATTCAATTTGCTTTCAACAAGGTTTTGTGCCTTTTTATCAATCTGACCGCTTAAATCGGCTTCTACGGCTTTCAAGTGGCTTTTCAGCCTGTCGGCTTCCTGTGCCTTGCTCTCTGCTATACGTTCACGCTTTGCACATTCCTCTTTAACGGCTGATACCTCTGTCATGGCTTCTTGCTCTGCGTTGAGTTTGTCTTGCTTCAGCTTCTCGTTTTGCTTCTTCAGCTCTTCGTTCTGCTTCAGCACGTTGTCGGCTTCGTTCAACTTCACGTTCTTGTCTGCCAGTTTCTGCACCTCTGACTTGAGCATTGATACTTGAGAGGAAAGCTCCGATATTGTCTGCTCCTGCTCCGATATTTTGTGTGTCTGCTCCTCTATCAGCTGTAAGTTGCTCTCTTGCTCTCTCGGTTGTCTGCTTGCTTCGTGCATTGATTTCAAACCCACGCTCCAGTTCCTCCTTTCCAAAATCCATATTGTAATACTTCTGTAGCTTGTTATCCCTTATTTTACAAGCCTTTTCCCCTGCGTTTTCCCTGGCTAAATCAGTCCATGTAATATACTTGTGGTTGTCCTGCCAGTCGGTCTTATAACCCCTCTGCTCCATGCGTTCTATAAAGTCCTGCCGACTGGTAGCGGTTTCCTTACAGTCCAGAACCGCAAGGGCTATATCCTGCACATAGCTCTTTACTTTCCCCTGCTCTGCCTGCTTCAAGATGTTATATGTGTCCTTGTTCCATGCAACTGTTTCCTCTCTCTCTTCTCCGGAGAACGTCTTGCCCTTTTCCGGTACGTGAAGCCCTTGTTGCCGGCTCTGCTCATTGCACCGGTCTTTCAAGTTCTGCAGATCCGCTTTGCTCCACTGCAACTTGTGACCGTTCTCATAATTCACACTGTTTACGATAAAGTGTGTGTGTATGTGTCCTCGGTCTATATGGGTGGCAATGAGTACCTCATGCCCTTTCCATGCTTCCGTACCCTTGGCAAGCTCGATTGCGTTCTTATGGGCTTGCTCTGGTGTGATATGCTCGTCCTCATGGTAGCTGTGTACGAAGTGCTTATAAGTTCTGCCCCCAGTCTTGCCCCACAGCTCCTTGGTGGCTTGCATTTCGTCCTTTACTGTATCTGGTTCACAGTGCAGACCGCTGACAAGCTTATCTTCCGTCTTTTCCTCTTTCGTCACATAGTCCAGTGCTTGCCCTATGCCTGCTTTTGAAGAAACTGCTTTAATGACTGCCATACCTTATCCAACTCCTTTTGGTTGTCGGTAATAAGATTGTACTGATAGTATCTTCCGCCATTTAGTGCATGTGCTATCTGGTTCAAATTATTACCCACCCTCTTTAACTCTGGTATAAGTTCTTTTATTCCGTCTGTATTGGTTATGGGTTTATTCAGAACGCATGAAAGAATGTACTCTTGTTGGCTCATTCCCGACTGCTCTACTTTTTTTCTTAACTGTTCAGCTTCGGCTTCTGAAATCCTAATGTTTATCTGAACATTTCTCTTTCTGCCCTTAGCTTCTTGCTTCTCTATTTCTGACATTCTCTTACTTCCCCGTTCTTATATTCTACATACATGACACCGCCAACAGTGTCCATAACCTTTGCTGTGTCCTTTCCTGTGTACTCCAACCTTGCACAGCCCATTATAAAATTGTCATCTAACCATTGCTTGATATGATACTGTGCTATTGTCTGCGGTCTCATATTCTCAATAATTCTCTTGGAGTTTTCTTCAAGCTCCCTTATCTCTTTACTCATTGATAAAGTCCTCTCTTTCCTTTACCCACTTCTTAATGAGTTCGATTTCCTCGTCCATGTTCGGCTCTTTCTCTGGCTTCCAGTCCGCTCTCATGTCTTTCAGTTCTTCCAGTGCTTCTTCTAAGTCTGCCTTATAGCTTTCTAAATCTTCTTTTTCGCTTGCTATATATTCATCAACACTATTGTAACAAGGCACACACTCATAGCTTGTTCTATCATCATTGTACTTGTGGTACACAATGTCTTTCCATTCATCACTTGGCTCTGCTATGTTCTGTTTAGTGATTTCAATGTCGGATTTTATTGTCTCTACGTTCTCCAACATATCCAGATAATGCTCTGGTTCATAACCCAAATTCAATAAGTGATTCAGCAGTGTAGGCTCTGGGTACATTCCGAACCAACAACGCTCGAACCATTGGTCAGCATAATCTCTTTCATCACTTCCGTTGGAGTAAGTACCTCCAACCAAATCTCCGACAAAATTCTCTATCAGCTCTCCGATTGTCAGACCATGCTCCCCACACTTTCTCGCCAGTCGGTCACAATCTGCATCCGACAATTTCACTGTGATTTTTCTCTCTCTGATTGTCTCAATTTCTTTCTTCTGTTCTTCGCCCCAACTCATGCTTTTACCTCTCTTTCATCTTGGCTATCACTAAACAAATTTCCGCATATCTGCGGTCATTTCAAGGGGGATTGAAGGGGGGCTTGCCACCCTCACAAGTTCTAAAGTGTAGCCGTTAGGCTATCACTTTAGGGAACTTGCAATATATCCGCTACACATAATATAGCAGAGTGATAGCCACTTGTCAAGCGGATATATTCGTGCGTGGATTTCGCCAGAAATACAGTGGAGCTTACTCCCTCTTGGGTGACTTTGGAAATGGAAAAATGAGATAGTCAAGGGCTTGTTTTTTTCTATGCTTCCATGAGCTTCCGCTTGCGGATCAGCGATTGGCAGCATAGAAAAAAATTGTCGCAGACAACCCTTTACTTTCTCATTTTGGAATGGACAATCGAACCCATGAGGGAGTAACGGAACGGACGGACAAGCATTTTCCCCGCGGACATTGTAGCCAACAAAAAAGAGTATCAAGGGTAAACTGCACAGTCTTGCGACTGCCCTTGACACTCTTTTTCTTATGGCTCTTGGGTAATTAAGGGGAAATGCCTTAGAGGGCTTCGCCCACGCTCCACCACTTATACACTGTATTCTTTGATATGCCAGTATCGGCTATGCAGTCTTTTGGTGTTCCCTCTGGGTGTGCTGTTCGCCATTCTTCGACAATCTTCGCCTTGTCGGGTCTGCCACCACCAACAACATTTTCTCCCATTTGCTCTTTTAATGCTCTGATACCTCTCGCTAACTGTAAATGTTGCTCTTGCTTTCTTCCGTTCCTCTTGTTGGGCGGTATTACAACTTTCGTCTGCTTCTCTATCCATTCTCGGCTTGCCATAGTCGAAAGTAGCTTGTTATCAGCTTTGAGGGCTTTCAGTGCGTCCTTTACGTCCTCTCTGGTAAAATGGTTGTCCTCATCATCTGTAAGGCTCTCCAGATGCTCCAAAAATGAATAGGCATCTTGCCTTATTCGTCTTTCAGATATGCCACATTTCAAGCCATACGCACACAATGCCATGATTGAGAAGTACCTACCGCCTACCTTTACTTCGGTAAAAATCTTGTTCTTCCACCACTCATAAAGGGCTTCATTACATACCCATGTGCCTTTTTTCTTCGGTCTGCCCTCTACAACTCGCTCTTGATACCACTCTGGGTACAGCTTCTTTGCTTCGCCCAGTGACAGCTTACTCTTTTCTTTCTTCGGCTTCTCTGTAAGTACCGATAAATCAACCTTACAGTTCGGTATGCTGTCCTTTATATCTTCCAAAGTATAGCGGTTATCCGACATCTTATAGGCTTTCACTGGGAAGTCTGCCCCCAGCTTGCTCTGGCTCCCAACACACCTAAAGCCTTGATAGATACCTGTTATATCTGGGCTGTCTGGTCTGATACTGCTCGTATCGTTCCATAGTCTGCGGATAAATGCTTCTTTCAGCTCCGCAAGGGTATCTTCCAGATTATGATACAACTGCACTGGCTCTTTCAGAAAGTAATAGGCATGGACACCCTTTCCAGAACTCACAAGGTAAGTCGGTCGGAGCTGTACTCCGTTCCCGAACTGCTTCAAGAGGTTCTTCAACTGCTGTTTTCCGACATAATCAATATCTATCGCAACCGCATACAGTTCATGTGCGTTCTGCTTCGTGTGTGTCTTGCCATAGAACGTGATAGGCGGTATCAGTCCGAACTCGTCCCCTATGACCTTATCAAGCATATTCAGACTATCATCTACAACCCACTGCTTCGTTCTTCCCTTTCCAGATGGTCTTATCTGGGTTGCAATCAAATTTCCTTTTCCGTCATGCTCTGCACTCTGCAAGCTCCCCTCTGGGAACAAGTCACGATAGAACTCATGGGGGCTGACCTCTGGAAAACCTCTCTCCAACATCAGCTCCTCTTTATCCCTATATGCCTTTCTCCATTCATACATTGTTTTTGTATTTCTACGCATATTTTTCACCTACTTAGATATATTATATAATATACTGCCCTTGCTTCGCTTGACCGCTAAT
>OHFO01000449.1_pt1 | contig 11112 bp, 8 predicted proteins | sample 1567541 | NCBI WGS metagenome assembly OHFO01 (sample SAMEA3879595, study PRJEB24766) | human gut metagenome | biome: human-associated habitat; feature: feces | place: USA | collected 1985/1987 | reverse complement strand
ACATGAAGGCTTGGGTTAACCGGTTTTCCGAGTTCGATAGCCATCTTCATGAGCTTGCCAACACCAACCTGATCCAGTTTTGCAAATGGATCGTTCTCGAAGATCTTAGCATCATAGTAAGCATCTAAGAACTTACCAGCATCATCACGGGAGAAACCCATAAAGGAGGTATCACAGCCTATAGGCGTGAAGTACCAGACACCCCGGTGAAAATCACAGTTGCCGAGCTTCCGGAAACTACCGTCATGCACAAGAAAATGTCTGCGCCAGAAGTCGGACGGCACAATTTGCAGACTGTCAAAGTCAGGAATCCCAGCATCAGGCCGAGGGGAGGACAGAAACACATTTGTAAATGCAGTTGAAGCCATAATAATCCTTTATCAAAACGAACGCAACAAAATAAAAATTTTGTTGCGTTTAAAGCGGATGTATGCTATAATGATGGCATCAATCAAGTTTACAGGAGGTTCTTATGCAGCGATACCATGATTGTCCCCAGGTGCTGCGGGAGTTTTTGATCTACCACGAAAATATCAAGGGTCAGTCGCCGCTGACAATTTCGGAGTACTATCTGGATTTGAGAATGTTCTTGCGCTTCATCAAGCTTATGCGGAATGATATGCCAATGAGCACGAATCTGGATGACATCGATATCAAGGAAGTTGACATTCAATTTATCCGGGATATCGACACATCGGATATTTTCGACTTTCTTTCCTATTTGGCCAATGACCGGGCAATTAACCCGGATTCAGCTGCTCCGGAGTACGGAATTTCCCCTGCCGCAAGGGCCAGAAAGCTTTCGTCCATTAAGTCCTTCTATAAATATCTGACCACACGAACCAAGCAGCTGCAGGAGAACCCTGTGGCAGATCTGGAATATCCAAAGCTTCGCAAAAGTCTCCCCAAGTATCTTACCATGGAACAGTCCGCCGCGCTGCTGAAATCGGTGTCCGGGCAGAACGAAAAAAGGGATTATGCGATTTTGATGCTGTTTCTCAACTGCGGGATACGGCGCAGCGAACTTGTGAATCTGAACCTGTCAGACGTTTATGAAGACAGAATCCGCGTCATTGGCAAGGGCAACAAAGAACGTGTTGTTTACTTCAATGCCCGAACTAAACTACATTTGCAGCAATACCTTGATGAACGCACAGATGACAATCCTGCTTTATTCGTTTCCCTCCACTCACCTCATACTCGCCTAACAATTAGCGGTGTAGAAGTAAGAATCCGGGAATTAGGAAAGTCCCTTTCTATGCCTAAGGTTCATCCGCATAAGTTTCGTCGTACACTTGCAACAATGGCTATTGACAAAGGTATGCCCATTGAACAGGTGCAACGTCTGCTCGGTCATGTGCGTATAGATACTACCTTGCATTATGCCATTGTGAACCAAAACAATGTAAAGTTAGCCCATAAGAAATACTTGGGATAAGTAATCATGCTGGATTCTGCTTGAAAATGTGTAACTTTGCATCCAAATAGGATGCAAATGGATAAACAGAAACTGGGAGATATTGCCACTGTAGAAATTAGTGGGGTTGACAAGAAAACAAAAGACGGCGAACAAGAAATCCGGCTTTGCAACTTTGTTGATGTCTATTATAACTGGGCTATAACCACAGCTCAGCATGATGGCTTTATGTTTGCGACTGCCCGTCCCAATGAGATTTCCAAGTTCCAATTAAAGAAAGGTCAAGTAGCTTTAACCAAGGATAGTGAGACTCGTGATGACATTGGTGTTCCCACTTATATTGCCGATGATTTTGATGATGTTATCTTGGGGTACCATTGCGCCCTGATTACTCCAAACAAAGATATTTTAGATGGACGTTACCTAAACGCCCTTCTGCATACTGACTATGCAAAGAAATATTTCGCTTGTAATGCTTCTGGAAGCGGACAACGCTATGCGTTATCCGTTGAAGCGCTCAATTCGTTTCCAGTTCCAATGATTCCATTACGTAATCAAGAGCGAATTGGCGAAATATTCTCTGCATTGGACAAGAAAATTGAACTCAACCGTCGGATAAATCAGAATTTAGAAGCGATGGTGAAGCAACTCTACGACTACTGGTTTGTACAGTTTGACTTTCCCAATGAAGAAGGCAAACCCTACAAGTCAAGTGGTGGTGAAATGGTCTGGAATGAGAAACTGAAACGAGAAATACCCAAAAGGTGGAAAGATATTACACTTAATGCCTTTATAGATAAGAATAAAGGTGGAGATTGGGGATATGATACGTCTAAAGATGGAACAATCAAAGTAGGCTGTGTGCGTGGAGCTGATATTATTAAGCTAAATGATGTGCCCACAAGACATATTACATCGAAACACTCTGACCGACTTTTAGAAGATGGTGACATTGTGATTGAAATTTCTGGAGGAAGCCCAGTCCAAGCGACAGGTAGAGTAGCTTTGATAACAAAAGGAGTTATAGAAAGAAATGGAGGAGCTCTGGTCTGCTCTAATTTCTGTCAATCATTTAGTATGAAGAAACGAGTGCTTTCAGAGTACTTTTATTATCTATGGCAAAGCCTCTATGATAATGATAATATGTTCAATTTTGAAGGTAAAACCTCTGGTATTAAGAACTTTCAAACAGATGTATTTCTGGCAAATCATTGGTTTGAAGCTCAAGAACAACTAATTGAGAAATTTCATGCTATTGTTTCTCAATATCACTTAATGATTGATAAAAATATAATTGAGAATAATAACTTGACTAAGCAGCGAGACGAACTATTACCACTTTTAATGAACGGTCAAGTGTTGGTAAATTCTGATTTATCGCTCGGTTAAGTTCTATCTTGCGGTCAATGGAGCGCAATAACTTACCGATGCGTTTTTGCTCAGATAATTCGGGAATCCACACTGTGCAATCCTTGATTTTATCAGGTGAAGTGTGACGAATTTTAGTCTGTTGGGCAGCAGCACTTAGCTGTTGCTTAACGAGGGCGGAGGATATGAGATAAAATGCGAAATCCTTATCTAACAAGTCTTTCTTGCAGATAATCTTTGCTACATCTTGACTTTGTATGTATTTGCCGCTTTCAGGAATAATGGCAGTAGAACCAAGCAAGCCTATTGCCTGTTCTGTCAAAGGGGTAATAATATCTCCCTCTTCCATTAGAAACTCAGATTTGAAGTCTCCGACATAATAAAGATTGTCCTTGGACTTGTTCTCCTTAAAACAGTTGTTCTGATAGTCGAAATTGCCACAAGTCAGACGGATATATTCACCCTCAGTGGCGTAATACTCGCCACTGAGACTTGCACCTCTTGTAACATCAAGGATTTCTCCCAATTTATATTTCGTCAAAATCATAATAATCTATTTTGATTTTTTAGATATGATTTGGCTTCATGTTCAAAGCAATTCAAAAAGTATTCTTGTCCATTTTTTACATCTTCTTTATGCTCTGTAGTCCAATATGGATTTTCTTCAACTTCTTTTTTCATCTTAGCTTTTAGCCATTCTACACCATCGTGCAAGTCTTTTTCGGATATAGAGTAATGATTGCCTAACATTTCATTTATCGCAAATGCAGACAACTGAAAACCACCATTCACATTCAATCCCATAGTGGTCATATATTCGGTTATTTTATCATAATCTATCATATTTTTCTTTCAACTTTTATCTTTATTGCCCAATTTTGCTTCTATCTCTTCAATCGTTGGTATTGTTCCATCCACCTTTTTAGGATAGAGTTTAGATAACTCATATTCAGATATTCCTAAAGGAAGATTACTTCCCTCCAATGCGTATTGCGCAAGTAATGAATCCTTTTGACGACAGATGAGTAAACCGATTGTAGGATTATCTCTTCCCTCTTTCTTGAGGATATGATTGCATGCAACCACATAACCACTTAACTGACCCAAGTCTTGAAAATCAAACTCACCAATCTTAACCTCAATTACCACATAGCATGATAAATTTATGTTGTAGAAAAGCAAGTCAATAAATTTTTCCTTTTGTCCTATCTGAAGTCGGTATTCTTTGCCAACGTATGCAAATCCCGTACCGAGTTCCAGCAGGAATTGGGATATGTTGGCGAGCAATGCATCTTTGAGAATTTGCTCATTGTAGGGTTTCGTTATTCCTGTAAAGGCAAAATTGTAAGGGTCTTTCGTCAGTTCTTGTGCGAGGTCGCTTGCCTCGTCTGGCAATGTACGTGTGAAGTTTGTCAGGGCCTTGCCCTCTCGTTCATATAGTCCTGAGTCCATAAAGTTGAGAAGCACATCACGACTCCACCCCTCTTTCATTGTCTTTTTTACATAAAAGAAAGCCTTTTCTGGTTCAGTTCCATATCTGTCAATCAAATAACGATGGTGTCCCCAAGGTATTGAAAAAAGCATCTCTTTCAATTGTCCCACAGGCTGTGGGACAACTTCAGAAGAGTCTTCCGCAGATTGTGGCCCATTTTCATCCTCTAATTGTCCCACAGTTTGTGGGACAACCTTTAGGTGTTGAGAATAAAGCAAATAGAATTTTTTTGCATAATAGATGTTAGTACGAGAAAGCCCCGTTGAATTCGGATTCTTGAGTTGTAAATCCACAGAGAGATTCTTAATGACACTCTGTCCCCAACGCTCTTCAACGTGCATTTCTTCTATGTCTCGACCAAGTTCCCAATAATACTTGAGCAATTCTCGGTTTACTCTTACGGCGGCTTTGATTTGACTTTGCCGATAACGCACACTAAGATTTTCTACCCACTGGGTATAGTCCTTGTCTATGATGGTCAATCCTTTACTCATTGTCGCCTACATTTACGTTGAATTGCAAAGCATTCAACTGTTTCATGATTTCTTCTTCCAACCGATGGCTTTCTGCAAATTGTTCGGAAAGGGTTTGCTTATAGTTAGCCATACGTTGGTTAAATTCCTCCTCGGTAATATCTACATAATCAATCTTGATGTCGAAATATTGTCCGGCTGAGAGCGAATATCCTTTTTCCTTAATCTCATCGTAGGTAACGGCTACAGAAAAATCATCTACGGCCTCCTTGCGTTGGAATGTGCCGACAATCTTTTCTATCTCTTCATCGTTTAGACGTACTTTCTTCAATCCGTTGGCATCCTTGTATTCCTCACCCAATTTGCTGGCATCAATCAGAATTACCTTATCTGTGGTTGCCGACTTGTCGAAGAATAACACACTTACATTCGTACCCGTATTGGCAAATACATTGCTTGGCATGGAAACACAGCCATATACAATCTTATCATCTACTATTTTATGAAGTATCTTGTTCTCAATACCACTTTTAGCTGTGATAAATCCGGTTGGGATAACAATCGCACCCTTGCCTGTCTTTTTCAGTTTTTTCTTAGCAGGCACATTAGGCACTCCTGCCCAGAAACGTGCAGGCATGGCAGCTATCTTTTCTCTTGTATCTGAGAAATCCATCTTGAAGGGCGGATTGCTGACAACAAAGTCGAATTGGCGCAGTTGCTGTCCGCCATCGCTCTTATGATAAGGATTAACAAGGGTATCACCTTGAATAGCATTGTCAAGTGAAGAGACAAGCCCATTAAGCAGCAGATTCAGCTTCAGCATCTTGTTGCTTCGTTGAGAAATATCTTGCGAGAAGATGGTACAACGGTCTTCACCAATCTGGTGACTAAGTGCCATAAGAAGGGTTCCTGTTCCTGCTGATGGATCATAACATTCCATACTATGAAGGTCAGCATTGTCACCCACCAAAAGACGGGCCATAATCGTGGCAATAGCATGAGGAGTATAGTATTCCGCGTACTTACCACCTCCGGCTGTATTGTAGTCCTTTATCAGGTACTCAAATATACTGGAGAAGAAATCGTAGTTTTGAGCAAATGCCTCTTCAAAAGAGAAGTTCACAAGCTTGTCCACCAAAGCACGAGCGAATGGCGCACGTTGTGCCGTGTCAGTCACAAACGGTGTTAAAGCCTCAAACAAAGGAATCTTTGTGTTGGCAGTTGTTTGCGTAGAGAAAATATCCGCATTTTGCTCCGCAATGTCTGTCATCGTGGAATCAAAGATTGTATCGAAATCCCCTTTACTTTGCTGGTTCCAAAGGTTAGCTATCAGGTGATAAGGCTCAAGCATAGGAACATCGGGCGAAATGGCACTTTGGATAAGCATACGCTCATCATCCGAAAGGTTCTCGTATGCCGTTTCCCATTTCACATCCCCTATCAGTTTCTTGGCAATATCGCTTTTGGTGTTTTTCAACTCATAGCCAAACTTGTCGTTCAAGAATTTATAGAGAAACACCTGAGTGATTATCTTATATTCGTTGCCATCGTTGCCCATACCGTAAGACTGGCATGTCGCTTTCAGTCCGTCAATGAGCTTTAATGTTTTTTCTTTTATATCTGACATAATTCCTTCTTTTTAAGCCATGCCGTATGTGGCATTGTATTGGTTGATATATTGTTGTGAAATTCGTTGCTGGATGAACTTATAATCGTCCATTTCCGGCCTTATTTGTGGAAAATGATACAAGCACCCATTGATAAGAGCCATTACCGTGCGCCCGAAGTATGCATCTTTTTTCAAAATATCGTTACGGTCATATACTTTGGCATCCACATCCTCTTTGATAATATTGAGAATGGCTACAATCTCATCATCAAGGAATGAGAACATCGGCTTCTGCCCTTTCTCTTCTCTTTGTTTGTTGACCTCACGGATGCGCTTGTGTACTCGGGCAAACTTCTCATCCCCTTTATATTTCTTTACCAAAGCATTATTTCGTTTTTGCAAGTCCTGCAAACGGGTTATGATTTCATCCAAAGCCTGAGTCTCTTCGTTGAACTTGGCTATGCTGTCAATCACAAAGCCATGCTCCTTGAAGCGTTCCATAAAAGCATCACGCAGCGACATAAATTCAGGATCGTCTTGGTCGAAGTTCTGGGTAAACGAGGCAATGGTGCGTTGCCATTTCTCTTTCAGCTCCGCTCCACCCGAAATAAGGCGCATTTCTTCCTGTCCAATCTTAGAGAAGGTGAACTCTATATCCATCATCGCCTCATTGATTAGTGTCTTTGTTTCATCACCGATGCTAAAAGCTTCCTTTTGGTTGATGATGCCAATACGCCTTTGTACTTCGGAAAGCAACTGAGGCAACTTCGTGATTTCAAGTTTAGCGAATTGTTCCTTCATGTCCTCATCGCCGAAAGTACGCACGAGGTTTGCCATATTTTTCGCAGATTCCAAAGCCTGTTTTAGGTCAAGCAGAACAGCCTTGTCTTCTTCCGTGGAAATCTCCGAAGAAAACTCTTCCGCATTATCGTAGGAATAATCGAAGAGGGTCTGGCGTACTTTTTTCATTTGTGCCACAATCTCGTCCTTGTCCTCAATCACTTGAGTGAAAGTGTCTGTGGCATTGCCGTCACCAGTCTCTTCCACATCGTTAAAACGATTCAACTCTTGCAGATAAGCCTCGTTTGTTTCTTTGAAGTTACGTTTAATGTCGGCAAAGTCAATGACAAATCCGTAACGCATTCCCGGATATGGACGATTTACACGGGTAATGGCTTGAAGTAGATTATGGTCTTTCAGCTTACGACCGAAATACAAACGCTTCAAACGAGGTGCATCAAAACCAGTCAATAGCATGTTGAAGACAATAAGAATATCTACGGTCATATTCTTTTTGAAATCCTTGACTGTCTGTTTTCTTGTTTCCTTGTCGTCTGTGTCGTGGAGAATGATTCCGGCTTTCAGTGGTCTATACTTTGATTTGTAATCCACTTCGGGTTCACCTACCACAAACGTCCCGTCAGGGAGCTTAATCTTGATAGGCTTTGGTTGGTATTTCTGCCACTCCTCTTGGAATACATCATAAAGCCGTCTTGCTTGTTCACTGGTTTCGCAGATGACCATACCGCCTAATGTATCGTCTCCTTGTATCTTACGGAACTCTTTCAAGTCCTGCATGATATAGTGAGCCAGCTCGTTCACATAGCTGGGGTGCTCTATGATTTCCGATTTGCGGATGTCTTTCTTTTGCACCAATGTGTCCAGCTTGTCGTACACGTCCGAAAGTCGCTCTTTGTAGGATGTTTCTATATCCTCACGAATGATTTTCAGCGTATAACCGTCTGCAATGGACTTGTCATAATAATAGGTATGCAGGTAAGTGCCGAAGACCTTGCAACTTGCACGTTCCTCTTTTAACAGCGGAGTACCCGTGAGAGCTATCTTTATCGAATCAGTGTCCGCATCAAAAAGGTTGGCAAGAAAACATCCACCGGGTTTATAGCCACGGTGTGCTTCATCGAGAATGAAGATACGTTGCAGATTTGTAGCATAGTCATTGATGCGTACTTTTTCCTTATCCTCTGCAAAGCGTTGTATATTCACGACTGTAATTTCAGCTTGGCCGCTTGTTCCTTGTTGTGCTTGGTTGCTGCGGAACTGCTCCATCAGTTCCGCCCTTGTGTTAGCAGTTGAAACCACCAGTCCACGGGCTTCAAATTCCTGTGTGGCTTGCTCCAATAAATCAAGGCGGTCAACAATGAAATAGAATTTGGCGACCTTGTTCTGCTTAGAATAGAAGTCATTGAGAATATAGGTCAGATAATAAGACAAAGCTGTCTTTCCACTACCTTGTGTATGCCAAACAACTCCTGATTTTATTCCCTCGGCAAGTTTCTTACGAATAGCCAATGATGCAAACAATTGCTGGTAACGCATGATATGCTTTTGGTCGGTAGATTCAATCTTGCCGTCCACCTCTCGCTCCATGCGGACGTAAGCGATACCATATCTAATGATATACAATAAGCGTTCTGGCGAACACATGGAAGTCAATATACGGTTGGTGGGCGTATTGAAATCGAGGTTCGTTTGATATTCGGGACTGGTATGGATTACCTGACAGTTGTAATCAGACAGTATTTTCTTTTCCGCTACCCTGTCAATCTCCTTATATGGATAATCATGATGGTATGGAGCAATTTTCTGGCCGCTTGGGTTTTCCTCACGAAAGCAATTGAATGGAGAATAAGTGCGTGCGCCTGTACAATAGAAAGCCCCTTGTATGGGTACGATACCACCCAACGCATCGTATTCCATATTATTACTGAAAATCATCAGTTGGGTTATATTGATGAAGCGACGGAACTTCTTATTCGGGAAACGCTCTTTGTTCATCCGTGCGCTTTCTGCCAGCATACCACCATGATTATTTGGTTTCTTTACTTCTACGAAGCAAAGCGGCAGTCCGTTTACAAACAGGGTGATGTCTGGCCGGAACTCATCCTGACCATTCTTGCAAGTAAACTCAGCTGTAAAATGGAAAGTATTGTTTTCGATATTGTCAAAGTCAATCAGTTTTACAGGAGATACGACTTTAAGGCGGTTGTAAAAGCCACGTCCAAGGTCATCATCGTTCAGTTCTTTGCGGATGTCTTTCAGCACTTGCATCCATTCACCCTCATGACCAGGGTTCAGTTTTTTGAACTGTTGCTCAAAAACAGGTAAAAGAATATTCGTGTCACCGTCATAGACTGTGCCGTTCTTATCTTCACTCAGCTTACCAAAGTAAGTATATCCTATTCGGGTAAGATGAACCATTGCAGGCATCTGTACCCGAGTCGCTTCAGAAAACTGCTTCATGCCTTTTGAGACAATATATATGATTTATACTCGCGAACTATCAATTCTTTAATATCTACTTCCAACAAATCTGCAATCCTTAGCAAACTGGTTATATCTGGCTGCGATGTGTTTGTACACCATTTTGACACAGTTGATGGATTAACCCCCATTTGTTCTGAAAGCCATTTGCTGGTACGTTTTTTCTCTACTAAAACGAGTTTAATTCTGTTTACGTCTTCCATTATTGCATCTTTTGATTGCAAAAATAATGATTATTTTTCATTTTCGTTATTGTTTGGAAATAAATTTATTAACTTTACACTCGAATATTTAAATCAGATAGGCTATATGAATATTATATTTACTGCCAAAACAATTATTGATGGAAACTTTGCACTGAAAGAGCCAGTACAGATATTATATTGTTTACATAAAATTAGTTTATATCTTGAGGGCGGAATGTACATGTTATCTGTTTCCAAAGAGATTAGTATTGAGCATTCAGATTTAGTCGAATTGTCTAAAAATGGAGAAAACAAATCATTTACCATGAATGTGGACAAATACCTTGACAGTAGGATGCTTGATATATTTCGTAATATAGAAGTTTATGGTGGATTTCAACATGGCATAATGAAAGTCTATTATAATGAATACTTAGACTTATCATGGACAGACAAGGCTAAAAACGAGTTATTGTTTTCTATGAGAAAATCATTAAACAAACAGAAAAAGGTATTAATTACTAGTGACAATTTCTCTAAACTAATGCTTGATAAAACATTTATACCAGAAGCCAAAGTTCCATATAATTTCTTTCGAGAAGCTAATAGCTATCTAGACAAACTAGATTATATTTCTGCTTATATTCATTTTTACATGATTTTAGAATATTGTTTTGCAAAGGGTAAATTTTCTGGAGAGCAAAAACAGAATTTTAAGAAATCTAACATGCTTAAATATGCTGTATTATCGACAATAAGCATGATTAAAGAGCGGAACTATGATTTGTATTTAGAGATTAAACAGGAATGCACCGATAAACACAAAGAACTGAATTTTGATTCTCTTATTGACATAATGTATTGTTATCGCGGAGAATTGTCACACGCAACGAAAAGAGCTGTTTATGAAGAAAAGCAAGAATTGGTAAAACCAATAACACTCTTCATTTCATCTGTTTGCTTTTCTGTTTGTGGCAACATAAAAGTATATTGTGATAAATTTGTTTCGGAAGATACACGAAAACGCAGAGTGAATGATCACATTCAAGAATTAGAAAAGCGACTTGGACTTGAATAACATCAAATTCTACCCAATAACAAATAAAATATCACAGAGATTAACTAATATTCTATTTGTAATAATGTGAAACTCAAACCTTTTGTTTTCGCATTGTTTTCGCAAAACGAAAATCAGCGATTTACGCACAAACGTAAGTCGCTGATTTCTAAAGTGGACCAGCCTGGGCTTGAACCAGGGACCTCCAGATTATGAGTCTGTTGCTCTA
>OHFO01000442.1_pt1 | contig 11280 bp, 8 predicted proteins | sample 1567541 | NCBI WGS metagenome assembly OHFO01 (sample SAMEA3879595, study PRJEB24766) | human gut metagenome | biome: human-associated habitat; feature: feces | place: USA | collected 1985/1987 | reverse complement strand
CCCCTTACCGGCATGCACATCAGGCATGATACGGATCTGGGAACCTTCTGTCATTGCATAATCACACATGCGTCTGATCTGCTCTATAGCCTCATCCTCTACTACATTTGCATAGCAGAGAGCCGTATTTACTTTTCCCTTAATCTCTAATGCATTCATTTTTATTTTCCTTTCTGATTCTACATTGGACAAGTGCTCCTCATGGGATTTGAACCCACAACCTACCGGTTAAAAGCCGGTTACTCTGCCGATTGAGTTAAAGGAGCATAAAAAATACCGCCTGCCTTATCATCTAAGGTAAGCGGTACGCTAAAACATGTTTATCTATTATACCCCTGTCCGGCTATGCCTCCGGTTCAGGTGCAGTATCAAAAACACAATTTTCTCGTTTATGCCTAGCCTTAAATGAGCGCATGTAATCAAAGCCCCACTCATGATCTTTAAGCAGTGCTAACGATTTACGTTCACTATGAAGCTGGTCAAAACGATACATTGTTGTCATGTCTTTTTCCTTTCTGTGGAGTTCTCTGCCTCCGCTTATCTTCTTTCTGTAACCAAGAATAACACAATTTTCTGCGGTTGTCATTATACCTGTGGTATAAAATTTATAACTATTCAGAGCCATACAAAATTGCTTTCTGTGAATGCCAGCATACATACAGAACAGCAATTTCATATGACAGGATAACTCATGGGCAAACAGAAAGCAGGAGCTCTCACCGAAAACAAAAATTCCTCTTCCCAAAACGGATTTCATCCCCGGGTTCCACCTCCACCATTTCCTGCGGCTGTATTCTCAGGCCGTTCTTATGTCTTTTTGTTAACAGGGTCAACCTCTAAAACGCTTCGCACTTCTTCAATCGCAAAACACTGACAGAATATGGCGGTGCCTCGTATACGAACTCTGAGGAAGCGCCATGCATATTCACGGTAATATTCTTCACCTTCTCCGGCTCTTCAAAGCTGTTTTCATCCCCCTTTTCACCGCTAAGAAGTGTTACGGTATAGTCGCCCTGTACCTGACAGTCCAGTGTAATGGAAACCGGATCCACATCTCCTGCAAAATTAACCGCCTTAATAATGATTTCGTCCTTGGTGTCAGTTACTACCGAAACAAAAGCAGGTCCGTAGGGAATCGAAATTTCCTTCTGAAGCTCACCATCAACATACAGGCGAATCTGTTTTCCGTCCGTTTCATATCCAAAGCGGTGATATTCTCCCGGTTTTACTGAAATAGCAAAGTCCTCAGTCAGCTTGTTGTCATGCATAAAGCCAAACTCTTCCAGTGAACATTGTCCTCCATTAACCTTCCAAAGGAACGGACGCACCAGAGCTGCATCCCATTCTTTTTCCACTCCGGCCGTAATCACGAGCTGCTCCTCATAATAGGAACGAACCACCCTGGCACTGAATATACCCAACTCGAAGTAAGCATTTTCCTCAACAAAAATATCGGTCTCAAATCTTCCATAAGTCTGGTCTTCTTCTCCAAATACCACAAAGCTCTTGGTCTCATCAGCCCATTCCAGAATACTGTGAAATTCCTTTTTCTGCTCCTCATCCGGAAGCTGAAGCAGGTGACCATCCTCTGTATCCTGCACATGTCCCATTAATTCATGAGTAATCTTTGCTTCTTCTCCATTCCAAATGGGATTTCTGAAGCGAAGTTCCTTATTGGATTTTAAAGATGCCATTCCGGTTCTCGGACGATAAACACGTCCTCCCTCATCTTCGGATCGCACCACATATTCTCCGCGATTTTGACCGAACATTTTCCAGACATAATAAGTAGGAATTCCAAGGCTCTGATGATTATTGAAACGAATCAGATTAGGATACCACGCTCTGTAATTTACATTTTCAAATAATGGAGCATAAGAGGCCAATGTTACGATATCCTGATTTTTCTCAATACCCATAAGGAAAGCCGCTTCTCCCAAAGCCGCATACAACTGTCCCATATAGTTGCCTTCGTTTACAGCCACCTCTCCTACAAAGATTTTTGGTCCCTTACGATCGTAGTCATCATAATAATTTACACGTTCTGCAAAGAACTCTGTTGTATTGTAAAAATGTTCATCCACGCACTCGGCAGGACAACCATTTTTCTCTACATGCTCATTGGCTATGGTTTTAATCTGGGGATACAGTTCCTTTACCTTCTTATAAATCATGTTGTATCGCTTTTCATAATCCGGACCCCAGTTTTCATTACCAATTTCCAGATAGGTCATTTTAAAGGGTTCCGGATGCCCCATAGAAGCACGAAGCCTTCCCCATTTGCTTTCCTTAGAGCCGATAGCATATTCAATGGCATCCAGTGTATCCTGTACCATTTCATCAAGAGCCTCTCCTTCCAGAAGGACACTCTTTCTTCCCTGACAGGTCATTCCGCAGTTACATACATACAGGGGCTCCATCCCCAGATCCTCGCAAAGCTGCAGATATTCATGAAAGCCAAGTCCTAATGTACTTCTGTAATGCCATACAAACAGCTTACTGGGTCTTTCCCATGCCGGACCTACCGTATCCCGAAATCTCATCGCTGTGGACGGTGTCGTTCCTTCCACAATACAGCCTCCGGGAAAACGCATAAACTTTGGACTCATTCCCTTAAGCTTTTCTACAAGATCTGTTCTGAGTCCATGCCCCATGTAGGTATTGTCAGGCATTAGTGAAATAAATCCCAGCAGAACCTCTCCGCCTTCTTTGCAGGAAATAGTAAGCTGTGCCTCGTGACAATCCTCAGCTGCTGTCAGCTTCATGTCATATCTTGTATACTCCTGACCGGAAACCACCAGACTGTTTCCAGTCAGTACTTTTCCCTGGTATTCGATCGCTACGTCCAGTCCTATTTCTTCCTTTGCTTTTGCAAATAAATACAAAGAGTAACTTTCTCCAGCCTTTACGGATATACCGCAGTAACCGGTATTAGTCAGAGATCCGTCCTTTTCAAACTGCATACGCAGAGCTGCGTCCCGATGTTCATTCAGGGTATCCGTCAGTTCCAGTTCCATCTTTGCATTGTGTGTATACCATGCCGGTATTTCTGTCTCCGGAATATTGTTGCCCTTTACCCAGCGGCATAAGCCTTCTCCGTTGCAAAACTCATCCAGCCATCCGGATACGGTTTTTACATGGATGCCATCCTCCTGCTGTATATAACCCTCCGGTAAAACGGAATCTTCGAAGCTTCTGTTTCGAAGCATTTCCGGATAAAGTCCTCCGTCTCCGGCACGGTTAATGTCTTCAAAAAAGATTCCGTATAAATCCCTGGCTGTCTCAAATCGTCTTTCCTTTGTTTTAATCTTTAACTTGCTCATTGTAGTCTCCTTTTTTTACATTCCAAGAGTTTTGATCACTACCTGTCGAAAGGGTTTTCTTGATCTGTTCTTGTAAAAATTCCTTAAAGGGTGTCACCCCTCCGCAGTTCACTACCGGTCTATCTGACATGAAGATCATCTCACAGGGCTTTTCTTTTTCATATGGATACCAGTATGGCATTGGCTTTCCGTCCGCATCATTGCCGTTTGGATCACCTGTTTTTATGAAATTCACCCAGTAATTGCACATCATTCTGGAAAGATCGTAATGCCGCCCCACAAAGGGTCTCCAGCATTTCGCCAGTGTTTCAAAGAAAAACCATAAATCTACAGAATGGAAGGTTCCGGCATTATCCCATCCTGGAATATCTGAATCAAACCTGTAATAATAGTAGGGCTTTTTTTCACCTGCACTTTTTTTATCTGAAAAAAGACACTTGATCGTACATTCAATTCCGTTTACCTTCGCATACTTTCCATCAGAATCCTCCCGCATTGCCTCGGGAAAGCGCAAAAAGGTCTCAGCATTCTTTCCGAAAATCTCTTCTGCTTTCTTTTTCAAATCTTCTTTTGAGGAAGCTTCTATATAACTGGGAAATTCATCTGAAGTATTTCCAGACATAACGGGAACATTTACATGCTTGCCTTCCATGAAAAGAACCATTGGGTCACCTACACAGAACTTGTGATCCAATACGGTAAACATAGCCGGAAATATTTTGGTATATTCCTCATACTTGTCACGAATCGTAGCCGCATCCAGCTTACGAGCCTGCTCAATAGTTGAGCAGCCCATGAAAGAAAGAAAATGCTGTCCATTTTCCTCAGCATGCCACAATTCCTCCGGCACTCCGATTCCTCCAACCTGATAAGGAGAGCGAATCATTGCACTCATCACTACTGCACGATGAAATAAGCCTTCATTATCCATACATGCCATCTGGCTCATAACACTTCCGCCTCCGGCTGACTGTCCTGCAATGGTCACATTACCCGGATCTCCACCAAAGAAAGCAATATTTCTCTGTACCCATCGAAGTGCTGCCTGCTGATCCAGACTTCCAAAATTAGTCGGTGCGTCAGGCTGCTCCTCTGTCAGCTGAGGATGTGCCAAAAATCCAAAAACATTAACCCGGTAGTTTACCGTTACAACAACCACACCGCGACGTGCAATTCTCTCTCCGTCAAATTCCATTTCGGCAGGATATCCACACTGGAGTCCTCCTCCGAAAAACCATACCAAAACCGGCTGTTTTTCTGTTACTTCTTTAGCACCTGTCCATACGTTCAAATACAGACAGTCCTCATCCATGGCAATTTCCGGATCCACATGCCACTCACGGATATACACGTTATCACCGATTCCCGGGACGCTCTGCATGGAAATCGGAGCAAAGCGATAGCATTCACGAACTCCATCCCAGTCTTCACAGGGCTGGGGTGCTCTCCATCTGTTCTCTCCTACCGGAGGAGCCGCAAAAGGGATTCCCTTAAATGCAGTTATCCTAGGGTCTGCGGCTTCAATACCTTTCACCCATCCATTTTCTGTCCGTGCTGTTCTCAGCATAATTCCTACCTCCGCTAATTTTATTACAAGTTACTACAGCACATGCAATAACATAGATTATGATAACTCAAATGATCTTAATGCAGCATTTCCGTTACCGCGATAGGTCAGGTAAAGCGCCTGTATTCCATCCGGAATCGTAACCGGTGCGGTATACTTTTCCCAGACATTGGTATATTGAACCTCTAATGTCGCCAGTACCTCTCCATCCCATGCTGTCTTTACTTCAAAAGTGCCATCTGCATAGCCCCGGATCCAAATACTGATTTCACGAATATCATGGCAGTCAAAATATTTGAAGCCGATGGTAGTTGAATCTGTAATATTGGCAATATATCCAACTTCTTCGTCTCCATCCCTGCCGTCCTGCATTACTCGTGGAAAATTCCCTTCGCCCACATAAACTGATGGGGTATCGGTAAACAGATTACATGCAAGATAAGCGGGGTATTCGCCTTTACCCTCAAGCGGACCTCCATTTAAACCGCAGGAGGTAATTTTTACCTGTGGAATACTGCCGTCCGGCATAATCTGCAGCTTTTCAGCACATCCCTGTCTGCTGTACCAGGTATTATTGGTATGCCTGTGATAAAAAATGTACCAGTCCTCTCCGATCTGCACAATACTTCCGTGATTATTGGCACCGTAAGCTGTTGGCATATCTGCCGGCTTGTAGGTATCGATGTGCAGATCACAATTGCTGACAATAACTCCGCCATAGACAAAGTCCCTAGTAGGATTCTTGCTGGTGGCATAACATAATTCGTGCATTAATATGGATGAATAGACAAAATAATAGGTGTCACCTACTTTACGGATGGAAGATGCCTCAAAAAACTCATGTCCCTCAAATCCGGTACCGGCACCATATTCACAGCCGGGGGCCACAAACACCGGAGCTTCCCTGATCGTCAGCATATCTGCTCCCAACACCGTAGCCATAGCTCCGGTACGGGATTTATCACCTTTTCCGCAAGCTCCGGTATAAAGATATGTCACATCTCCTTCCGTCAGAACCCCCGGGTCAAACTGGGGCTCATCACCTTCCTTTTCGCCCAGACGTGTGCCATCTTCATAATGAACATAGCCATAAAATTCATACTTTCCTGCCGGAGTATCACATACAGCAACTGAAACTACCGAAACCTTGTCCAACACGTAATAAAGATAGTACCTTCCGTCCGGTCCCACCGTAACATCCGGGGCATACAGACACATTTTGCCTTCCGGGTTCAGCGGATCGGCTGTCTTCGGATAAATCACACCCTCATATCTCCAGTTGCCCAGGTCATCGACCGGAGCTGACCAGCACACATAGTCTCCCATGCAGAAAACATATCCGTTAAAGTAATCATGGGATCCGTAAACATATACGCGATCGCCAAAAACATAAGGTTCTCCGTCCGGAATATACTCCCAGGACGGTAAATATGGGTTAAACGCCTGTTTTTTCACTTTGATATCCTCCTTTACAAGCCTAATCTATGTACATTGTTTCATAAAGCAAATTACTGGGTGCTAGTTTAAGCCTTCAAGCTGACCACACGATCATAGTCATATCCTCGATCCGGATTCACCTTTCCGGCATTCAGTTCGAAATAAACCACACCGTTTTCGTTTACAGGAAGCTCTACGCAGATATTTCCGTCCTCCTGCTTTTTACGCTCTGTTTTTACAAAAGGTCTGGATGATTCCCGAATCAGCTTCGTCTGTTCCTCACTCAGATTGGCAGGTTCTCCCATATCATGCCATACCTTCAAGGGATTACATGTTTCCTCATCTACCGTCTTAGTCAGGAAGCAGTACTCCTCCTGTTCAGCCGGAAATGTAAACTCCAACAGCATTTTTTCTTTACCCTGTTCTGTACTTTTACGGGCAATATTCCAGGCTACACCTAGATAATCACCGTTTGCACGTTTCAAAACGACAATATTGTCATCCTTATATACACAATTGGCTTCACTTTCCTCAAGCTTTTTGTAAAAAGCAAATGTCCAGAAGGTCGGCTTGGTAATACAGCCATTGGCAACCAGTCCAAAGCCGCCGTGGAATGGTGTAAAAGGAACTCCCAGCTCTTCAAACACATCACCAAATGTCCAGTAGGAATAGGATTCATTCACATCTCCCAATCTGGAAAGCTGCTGTGCTATAAGGGCCGCATTCAGGTTTGTATCATGAATGACGCCCTGAGGAGTATAGGAGCTGTTGAACTCCGTGATATGAATCTGCAGACCCTTATATTCCGGGAAACTGTCAATAATATCTCTGGTTGTTTTTAAATTGGCAAAGCCGTCCTCTGCCTTCATCAGTTCAGAATATGCATAATGTCCAATACATTCCGGCGGATCAATGGTGTAATGATGTCTGGTTACGAAATCCACAGGTATGTGATTCTCATGGCAATATTCCATAAATGCCTGAATCCATTTCTCATCCGTTCCTCCACAAACAGCAGGGCCTCCTACACGGAATCCCGGATTCACTTCCTTTATGGCATCAAAGGTTCTATGGAACAGCTTAAAATATTCCTGCATATCCGCATTTTCCCAGAAGCCGCAAAGATTGGGCTCGTTCCATACTTCAATGGGCCATTGAATAACTTCCTCTTCTCCATAGCGTCCCATCAGATGCCGCAGCAATGAATGCACCATATTACACCACATATCATAATCTTTTGGAGGAGTGGTATTTCCCTGCCAGTAAAAGATAGTCTGGCTTCCACTTGCCAACTTTTTAGGCATAAAACCCAGTTCAAGAAAAGGTCTCAGCCCCACCTTCTTATAGGCATCCATTACTCTATCCAGATAAGTATAGTTGTACTCGACCCTTACCTTACCATCCTCCTCATAGGTCTGAAAGATCGCCATATCATCACAGAATAATCCATGTCCCCGGATATGCTTAAATCCGATTTCCTTTTGAACCAGGCGCAGCTCCTCCTGATATTCTTCTGTCAATGCAAGCCCCATTCTTCCGGTTCCCACACAATAATCTACATTATTGTGAAAAAAGGCCTTTGAATCCTTTGTAATCACGATCTTTTTTCTGTCATTCTCTGTTGCTCCACCCAAATTTACCATGCATGTATCTCCTTCTTCTAAATCATGTTCCTATGCAGTCACGCATCAGATGTCTGACCGCTGCACGATCCGCAGCTCTCTGATGACGATTGCCATATCAATCTGATACTATCGCATTGATCTAAAGTTTCCAATGATTTATACTATAAGAAAATTGATATATCCTCTGATGTATCAGAACGGAGATTCCAGATGACTGAAATTGAATTTGTCGGCTACAGTGCCGTTCACCCCTCAGATTTTATATATGATGTTCCGAATGGCTTTACAGGCTATCTTCTGCTTCTTTTCGACTCTCCCTCGGAGCTGCTCATAGACGGAAGACTAATGCGGACAGCCGCCAATTCTGCTATTCTGTATACACCAGGAAGCAGGATTTATTACCGTGCTGCCGGTGAAGAATACCGGAATGACTGGATTCGTTTTCGTTCCGATCACTCCTTCGTGAAGCTGTTTCCGTTAACAAACACCCCATTTCCCGTAACAGATCCGGAATACTGTCATCAGCTTTTTAAATTACTAACCTGGGAGTCCGCCTTTTTCTCCTCTGAAAGCGAAGCAAACATTACTCACCTGCTGCGGGTTCTGTTCTCCAAATTAAGAGAAGGAATCCAGAATGAGTCCCCGGGTATTCACGATCATGAGCTGGTTGCATTGCATAAGATGATCTACAATAATCCTCAGCTTCCATGGAATATAAACATGATGGCTGCGAAGCTTCACTTAAGTCCCAGTCATCTTCAGACTCTCTATCACCGCCAATTTGGCTCCTCCTGCATGGACAATGTCATCGAAGGACGTCTGCGCCGTGCACAGGATTTATTAGAGTACAGCGAATACTCCATCCGCGACATTTCCGAGCAATGTGGTTATAATAATGTAGAGCATTTCTGCAGACAGTTCCGTCAGCATAACGGCTGTACCCCTGGACAATACCGGAAAAATGCATCAGCGGGAAGCAACAAAAGACTTCTCACCCACAATACCCTGGGAGGAAGGGAGTTTGAGAAGATTAATCGAAATATCCGGAAATAGTGTTTCGGTAGCTGCTTTATTCAGCATTTCCTTAAGCGTTCGCTTCTACCTGTAAATAAATTTCAGCTTTCCGATACCGATTTCATCTCCTGTGTGCCCCGATTCCAGCTTACATTTTGTACCGGAGCTTCCCGGCTCTGACTTCCCTGATTCCGGTACGAATTCTGCGTCTGCATATTGGGGTTCCAGTTGCTTTGCGCCATTGTTACATTCTGTTCATGGATCCTCTCTTCCATCTGTTCTATCAGACTTTTTATTTACAGTTGTACTTTCGTTTCATTTCTCGTCTTGCCTTAATCTTTCCTAAAAGCCCAGAAAGATACATTGCAAGGACTATTAACATACCACAATCTAACCCAAGACCTGCACTTGCTACTCTTTCATAGACACTTCCAGGTGTATCTAGTCCTGTAAATTCAATAATCACAAACGCAATCATTCCTATTATTGCAATAACCGTAAGTACAAATAACCTTCCTTTAATTTTTTGATTAATTGTCTCTGTATAATCAGATAATTTCAATACTGTTTCTTTTACTTCTTCATTCATATTCTCGCTTTTCCTTTCTCCATCAATGATTTCCCGGATATCAACTTCATAAAAATCTGCAAGTTCCAACAGCATGCTGATATCGGGCATATTGCTTCCCGTCTCCCAGCGTGACACCGTGCGGCTTGTGATCTGAAATTTTTCCGCAAGCTGCTCCTGCGTCAGCTTCTTTTCATTGCGCAGTTGTTTTAAAAAATAACCTGTCTTTTTCTGATCCATAATGAAATCTCCTCTTGCTTTCCATCCATGTAAATCTGCTCCTCCTTTCGCAGATTACAATACCTGTTTTTTCCGGCAAAAACCACGACATAAAGCGAGAACTGCCGTATTTTCTGCACCGGACATGAAATGTCTGCCCGGAAATCCCGTTTAATTACAAATCATACCTATCTCTTCTTTTTGCTGCCTCGTTATAAACCTGTTCATCCGTTCTGGCAGAAACAACAATAATTTTCATAACTTTGCCCACTCTCTCAACCTTATAGACAACCCGTATCCCCAAATCTCTGAACTTTATCTTCATAAGATTGGTAAGGTTTGTTCCACTTTTATTACCCAATGGTTTCCCATATCCACCTTCCCTCACTGACAACGGATTCTGGCTGACTTTTTTAATTCCTTTTAACACCTGTATCTGAGCTGAATGGTCAAGTTTTTTCATATCCTTTTCCGCTTCCTCTAAAAACTCAATACTCCATATCATTCGATATCTGCATCCTCCGCTTCCAAAAGTTCTGCTTCACCGATGCCCAAATGTTTCATCACTGAATCATATGAAACAGTCTCTTTATTCCCGTTATCATCCAAACGTTTATTTGCTTCCAACAAAAGAAAATAATCTTCCTCAATCTCTTCGGGTGACAGAATAATTGCAGAAGGCTGGTTATTTTTTAAAACAATCAGTTCTTTTTCGGAACGAAGTCTATCAAATATCTTTGCAGCCTGCCCTTTGTTAAATTGTGAAATTGGAACAAGACTCTGTAAAAAATCAGATGCAATTGCCATAACAGACACCTCCATTGTTTAATTTCACTTATATTATATGCAGGAACAAGCCAAGAATCAATATAAAAATTGTATTATTTTCTTTATAATTTTCATTATTATTTATTGTTCTTATTTCATGTTCACAGGACAATACACGGTATATGTATACGTTCCATCCTCATTTTTCACAGTAGAATCTCCATTGGGCGGTTCACTTTTTCTTGCCCTGTGACACAAATTTGCATATACTTATTTTATCAAATAACATCAGGAGAAACCCATGATCTATTTAAAAAATCCCCTGTGCCTTGGCATGGAAGAATCAGAATATAAAGAAATGCTCGCTCTGGGCGGTATGCGCCAGAAACATTTTGAAAAAAATGAAGTGATTTTGTCTGCCGGATGCACCACGCACGAGATCGGGCTGGTGCTGTCCGGAAGCGTTAATATTGAAAATCTCGACCTGTGGGGCAGCAAAAGCATTTTGAGCAACATCGGTGCCGGACAGGTTTTCGGGGAAACCTATGCATTTTTCCGCGAAACACTGATGGTCGATGCGGTTGCTGCCCAGCAGACCGATATTCTATTCTGGAATCTGGATATTCTCGTCCACACGCCGCATCCCGCAAGCACCTGGCAGCCAAAATTTATCCGGAATCTGCTACAGATCTCCCTGCGCAAAAATCTCGCGCTCTCCCAGCGGCAGGACGGAGGTATCCGCCTTGCCCGCGCTGGCGG
>OHFO01000438.1_pt1 | contig 11351 bp, 16 predicted proteins | sample 1567541 | NCBI WGS metagenome assembly OHFO01 (sample SAMEA3879595, study PRJEB24766) | human gut metagenome | biome: human-associated habitat; feature: feces | place: USA | collected 1985/1987 | reverse complement strand
TTAGATTTATTTACTCTTCACACGATTTAAATTCAAATGCCTAAACTCTTAAAACCATTAACAAAAAGAGAAATAAACAAACTGCCTGACGGCAGATTTGCGGTTGGCGGAACTGCCGGTTTATACGTCGAAAAGTCAAACGGAAAGATTGTTTGCTGGATCCTTAGGGACCGGCTTAAGGGTCGGCATCAATACTACCCGGGCTTCCTTGCGCTCGATGCCGTTCGTCTCAAATCTGCAAAAGATAAGGCTTCTCTATTTTTAGGAATAGATCCTTCGGAAGAAAAAAGAGCGTTGAAGAAGAAACAAAGAGACGAAAAGAAGGGGCGCCGCGAAAAAGAGAAAAGACCGACTCTAAAGCAAATTTATTCTTGGTGGGTTCTAAATGAAAAGAAAAATGGTCGATGGGCCAAAGGAACACGAGCGGAACAGGATCATAAACTGATGGCCTGCAAGTATTTTTTGGATTCTTACGGTGATAAAAAGCTTTTTGAACTGACTGAAGAAGACGTTACAAATGCCGTCTTGGTATCTTACGGCGCAGGCGTCGGAAGAGGACAACGCTTCTATGGCTTCCTCAAAACTTTCTTTTCCTATTGTATGTTGCACCCTGAATATGGAGTTGAGGGGCCTAAAATTACACCGGTATTGGAGTTGAAAGTAAAAGAATTGAACCGTTTCAACAAGAAACCACCGCTGAACAGGGCCTGCCCTCCTTTCGAGGATATGCCCGAGTTGATGAAATTTTTATTTTCCATTCAAAAGACATGGGCGCATCTTTTCATTTTTGAAATTTTAACTGCGTCCCGCCAAGAAGCTGCGAGAGGATTACGCTGGAAGGACTTGGATTTTGAAAAAAAACTCTGGGTTATTTCAATCGAGACTGACAAACTGCATTCTCAAGACCCGAATAAACGTACTATCGTATTGAGCGACAAAGCGATTGAATATCTAAAATCGTTGCCAAGAGGAAAAGATGAAGACCTGGTATTCCCCTTAGATTACCTCATAACAGGTGAGACTGTCCCCTTCAAACAAAGTAATCTTTGGAAAAGTTTCAGTCGTTATTGCACAAAGCGAATTGCCGAAGGAGCTAAGGGGCTGAAAACAGATGACGGTAGATTTTTTTCTCCTCACGCGACTTCCCGATCAACTTTTAAAACGTGGTCAAGAAGTGAGCTGGATGACAACTACAAGCGCTTCGATCCGCAAAGTGTGGAACATTGCCTGCTACATTTCCGGGACGCCTATAGGGGAGCTTATGACCGCTCCAACTTGATGTCTCATCGAAAATTCATCATGGACGAATGGGCTAAGTTTCTGTTGCAGAAAGTTGATCTTTGATCAAGAGAAGTGTCAGCGTAGGTTTCTGACATCCGAGGTCAATTACCATTTCGATTCCAACGCTGACAAACATGATAATTGCAAAGATCGATGAGATAAGCTTTTCAGATTTCTGCAAATCAGCAAAATTTGGAAAATAGAAACATCCTGAAGAGAGCTGTTCGGTCGTCTTCTTGTGCCTCCTCAGCTACTACGGTAGCGGAGGTTTTCACTTTATTAAACTTTTGGAAACTCTTTCGTTTTAGCCTCAAAAAAACCCACTGAGGCCGGAACGAAGTCATATTCTTTGCCCTCAAAAGTTTTAAGCAAGGCTTCCAAAATCAATTGAGCGCCGTCGCAGGGAACCGCCATACCGATCTGCTTTCTGACCGATTCTTTGGAACCGAGGAATACAAAATCATCAGGGAATGTTTGCAATCTTGCCCGCTCTCTGTTGGTCAAAGCTCGGTTCTCACCCCAATGGTAGATGTGAGTACCGCCGCCGCCAGAACCCGTAACCGTGTAAGCCGGCTTGTCAGGATCAAGCTTTCTGTAAATCTGCGACAGCCTTGCTCCCTTTACGTTAAGCCTTAACTCTTGCGGTAATCGTTCTTCCGCCATCCAAATATTCTCACCCGGACGAATGAAGGATAACCGTTTCACTACCGTTGAACTTTGTCTGGTCGGTTCCTGATTGGCCGCAGTCGGCGGAATGTCTTTCAATGCTTCCGAACAAGATTTGAATATTCCGGACGGTTTGGGAACTTTAAATTCCAATCCTAAATCTCCCCTGAAGCCCACCAAAATATAACGGTGTCTTGCTTGAGGAATTCCGTAGTCTTCAAATTTGTAGAGATGAGCTGTAATGTTGTAGCCAAATTGTCCTGCGTTGTTCAAAGAGGCCAAAATAGTTTCGAATGCCTTGCCCTCGTTGGCAGAAGACAGACCGGAGACGTTCTCCGCCAAGAAAAACAGCGGATTAACGCGATTGATGTAACGAACACCATAGGAAAAGAGTCCTCCGAAGTGCCCTTCCAACCCCTTGGATTCTCCTACCAAGGAAAAGTCATTGCACGGGAAACCGTAAAGAAAGCCGTCAGCCTCAGGAAGAGCATCAATATCAAGCTCACGAACATCGGAGAGAAAGAACGGAGCATTAGATTCTTTCAAAACATTGGCTTTATAGGTTCTCATTGTATCGGCGTCGTAATCAGTCGCCCAAACGTGGTCAAAGCTGTATTTCTCCGAGTGTGTTCTATTCAGCGCAATTCCGATTCCTCCTGGGCCTGAAAACATTTCGGCGACTCTTAAAGCCCCTTTTTCAGGTAAAGAAGGAAGTCCGCTTGTCGACGGCAAACCCGTTTTTTTGCCAAATTCTTGAGAAAAATCTACTATCAATTCTCTGGCCTTTACTGAAGGTGCCACTTTTTCGTCTGCGCACTTTTTGGTAAAAGCGGAATTTTCCTGTTCTGTAAGGCGCACTTTCAATACACAGTTGCGCATATTAGGACCCTCTTTTAAGCAACGGAATCATTATAATGCTAATAGGTAACCGAGTCGGGAAGTGGAATAAAAAAAGACCCGCCGATCAATTCAAAGATATTTTTGACCGAAATCTTGCTACTTCTGCGTACATTGATATATGCGTAGGATTTTGCGGAGTCGATATTTTGAAACAGTATTCCGCTAAGTTTCTGTCAATGGCTCGAGCCGGGAAAAGAGTAAGGCTGATATTGGGAATGTATTCTCACGCCGGCTCTTTTCCAAAAAATCTCTACAGCGAGCTGTTGAAGTTGCAGAAAGGTTTTCAAAGCACCGGCAGCGGTTCAGGCGTATTCATCTGCACAGAAAGCTATCATGGGAAAGTTTATGACTTCGGACAAGAAGTCTGGCTGGGATCGTCGAATTTCTCAAGGACAGGTTTTAAGGATCAACTTGAAGCCATCGTTCAAATTAAAGACAGCCAGACAATTTCTGAAATCAGAGAGTATATAAACGACCTCTGTGCTCCCGAAGCCAAGAGAATCGTTTCTGTGGATAATGTAGTTCTTGGCAACAAATACAACCGTACTTTGCCCACACTGAAACAATTTAGCCGCTTGCCACATTATCTTTCTCCCGATCATATATCCATGAGCCTGCCCTTACGAGTTGAGGTACAACCTCAAAGCGGCCTTAATTTAAGCCGAGGTAAGGGACGCATCAGTAATGGAAAATATAAGCCGAGACCCTGGTATGAGGTGGAAATTTCATCCGATGACGTGACGCGAAGCAATCCCGTTTATCCGAAAACACCGAATACTGCGCCGACGATAAAACACCAAAAAACAACAAATCAATGTGAGTTCACTGCACTTCTCTTTGACGGTTTATGTTATCGGGAATGTGAGATGCAAACTTATGGAGATTACAACAAAGCGATGGGAAGCACACCGAGGACGATATTGGGTGAGTTTCTTAAAGGACAGTTGGAAAAAGCCAGAGTTCTACGTTGTCCGGAAGAGATAACGACGGAAACACTTTCCGCCTACGGCAGAAACGATGTAACCCTAATCCGATACACCAATAAATTACTTCCCAACACCGACGATCTCAGTAACAAAGTTTTTGTTTTGGATTTTTCCAGACCGAAGCTAAGCGGAACGCGCCCCTTTGCTTCAGGGGTTTTAACTCCTGATGAAGAAGAATTAAACGAAAATGAATCCTGAAACGGGGTCAATCCCGTGTTTAAAGGAAAGATCCAGACGCTTTAAAAACTAAAAGCGCCTGAATCTTCCCTCTTACGAGGGAAGAAAAAGATCAGTGGTACTGCTCCAAATCAATGGCGACAGCTTCTCCGCCTGAGAAAGCGAATGTCAGCCGCCACGCGCCTTTCACGGTTAGGGAATATCTTCCGGACTGACAGAGAAAATGGCATCGCCATTTAGGGTCAAATCCTTCAGGTTTTCCTGTGAAACGCATTACCGTGAGCAAGTGTGCGAGATTCGGAATTAAGTCCTGGCGTATGCCTTTCGTCTTTCCATAAACCACAAACTGCTCAAGGTTTCGATTTTTGAAACTTCCGAATCTCATACAAGCGCTCCCTGATCCAAACGCCCACGGCGGGCTTTGTACAAAAGGTCGAGGTTTGTATTGATGGCTTCGCAGAGTTTCCGAGGAGCTTCTTCGCACAAGGTGATTCCCGGATCAATGTCCAGCAATAAGATTCCGCGAAGGTCCGTATCCACGTCTTTCAACAGTCTGACGGCTTCGGACTTTGAGGTGCCGGACAATGCAATAGCCTGCATTTCCCGAGCCTGTTCAATCTTGTAGCCGATAAGAGAGTTCAGTAATGTTCTCGAAAGTGTCTTTGTACTCATTTGCTTTTCCCTTAAAAAGAAAAACGGGGAGACACTTTTCCCCGAAGGAGAAAAATATCTCCTCCGTCCGGGGGTTGAGAATGTTTAGACTCGTTTAAGCGGGAAATACCCGTTGTTCACAAGCACGTCGTTCCAGTCGATGCCTTTGACACCTTCCGAAATTTCTTCAAACGGCAAAAGCACGATTGCGTGGTAGCCCTCTGAGGCCAGACGTTCACGAGCTTTTTCCGCAGCCTTTTGACCGGTTTCCGAAGCGTCTTTATCCGCGAAGATCAAGACCACTTTGGCTCCCGTCGGGGGCTGAAAACTTACGACTCCGTTTGCACTGATTGCGGCGAAACAGGGATAACCCGTCGCTTCAACAATGCTCAAAGCCGTTTCTATGCCTTCGGCAACACCGACGATTGATTCATCTGTATTGCCAAAGCCTATTGCAGAGCCGGAAATGGAATTGCCTTTCGGCAGTTTCATCAGGCGTTTGCAATTTTCCATCGGGGCCTTTTTTCCTTCTTCCGTTAGAAACGTTCTGTGGAGAGTTATTAACTTTCCGCTTCTGTCTCTGACCTCAGCCAACATAACGGGCCACTCCTTTCCTGAAGCGAAAGAAACGGACTCGCGAATGTTGTTTTGAATTGAAGAAGACCGTGGATTAAGACCGCGACTTTTAAGGTAATTCCACACAGGGCTGCCAAGAATCGGCTTTTTGCTCTCCTTCCACATCTTTTGAATGCTTTCGGTGAGTTCAAGCCTTTCTTTTAATTCCTGTGCTTTTATTCGTTCGATTTCCTGCGGAGTCAGCAGCACCTCAATCCGCCATAAGGCGGTGCGGTAATGCCTTCCTCCGGAAAGATTTCTGACCGAATCTGCGAAGTGATGAATGCTGATCCGTGATCCGACCTTTACGCCCTTTCGGGCGACTTCGGCACGGATACGCTTTCCCCAGAAGGTAGCCACAAGTCCGTCTTCTTTCAGAAGCTCAAGACAAAAAACTTCCTTACCTTTGATAGTCACTGTCTTCAGAATCTGGACGACTCCGATTTCAGGCTGATGATCCGCATTAACGACTTCCGTATTACCGTTGTTGGGATCGAGAAAACGGGCAAGCTGTTTGACGGCTTCTCCGAAATTCCATCCGTTAACGTACATGAGCGTAGCCAAACCGTCGGTAAATGTGCCTTCGGCGTTGGAAACGCTCCCTCCGGTCTCCTTCCAATCGGAAAACAATCTGAAGCGATCTTTTCCTCCTGTTACGGGACTCGGAACGTGGGACCCGTTTGCATCCATTGCCTCGCCGAGCTGTGGAGCAAGTGAACGGAAAATCGCGTCCCATCGACCTCTTGCGAAGTCTTTCAGAGCTTTTACGTTTTGCATGATTAACTCCGTTTATGCAGTCGAGGTCTCCTCCCTGACGGGGCTGGGATCCCCGACAGGGTTGAAAATCATCAGGCAAATCGAAGCGCAAACAATAGACCCGACAGCTTGCTGTCAATTAGGTCGTGATCCGCCAAAATATCCCTGATGTGGTAAGGAGCACCGTTTATCCCGTGACCGTTGGAACCTATCCAGAGGTAGGTTTCATAATCCGGGTCGTATTCCTCATAACAGTCGCGGACCTTTTTACAAAGGTCGTCATAGTTACGAACGTCTTCGATTTCCAAGGAATAATCCTTGTTTAACGAAAAGCGGGGAGTAAACGTTGCCGTGACAGTAGAGTTTTCCCGCGTCAACTTCATTTCCCAATCGGGACTTGAATGGAGCACTCGCCATTGGTGCGGGGAAAACATTTTTCTGTATGGTCTGTACCGTCTGTACATAAAGCATCTCCAAAGAAAAAGGGGATGCTCTACCCTTGCGGGGAAAGTATCCCCGTTAGGGTTAAAAATCGGCTAGGCTGTTTTAAGTTCGTAGATTGTTCGGAAGTCCTCCTCTTTGTACTTAAAGTCCGGGTATTCTTCCAATGCAAACTTTACAGCCTCTTCTTCATCCAAGAACCACCCGTGGCGACAAAAATCATCGGATTCAGGCCCGCAGACTTCAAATAAGTCTCCGTTGATCGCCTTCTCAATGATCTCTGCCTCCATCTTGAGCCTGTTCAGAACTTCTTCTTCCGTTACAGTCTCTCCCGGTTTCCCAAGAAAAGCTGCGGCATCCTTTTGAGAAACAACTGCAATGTTTCCTTTAAAAGAATCCCATCCATCCATGAGGGTGAAGCCGGAAAAAGATTGAAAGTGAAACCAATAACGTGAATGATTCCCGCAGTTGATTTCGAACAAAAACATCTCGTTCTTCTGAGCGTGTCTGATCCGCTTGCGAATCTCTTCGACGGAAGACGCATCCACCTGCATCCAATTTGCAACTTCCAGATGCAAGCAATAGAACTTGAATCCGCTTGATGTCAGACATTCCACGGACTCCTGCAAAGCATCTTCAGGAAAGTCGCAGTAATCGACAGTGACGGATTCAGTGTGTGAACGATTGAAAAACGTTAGCATTTGAGTCTCCTCATAAAAATGCGGAGACCTCTCCCCTGCGGGAAAAATCCCCGCAAGGGTTAAAAATTAAAAAGCAGTTTCTAGTCTGTCGGCAATAGAACTTCAGCCGGCCAGGATTTTGAGGTGTTGTACAGAATCACTCCGTATCCGTAGCCGTCTTTACTGCAGCCAGCCAGAAAATCGGCCAATTCGTGGGTTAAATTCACGAAGTTGGAAGACCCGAAATATCTGAGGGATTCAAACAGTCCTAACGCACTTTGGATATTCTCGAAAGTGAGTCCCAGGCAGGTTTGACCGTACATATATCTGCCGGAATAAGAAACGTCAATGCCGATTTCTCCTGAACTTTCGTCCGCAGCAGAAACCAGAAATTCGGCCAATTCAACAGAAATAGCATTACTCATAAAAATCTCCAAGAAAAAAACGGAGACTTCCCCCTCACGGGGATCAGTCCCCGCAAGGGTTAAAAGTAAAGTTAGTGAAAAGCAGGATTCCTGATCGGCCGGTATTCCGGCCCTACAAGAACTGCGCAGCCGTCATCTGAAACAGATTCCCTGAATCCGGAAACCTCCAGGTGGTAGGGCATTTGCTTTCCGGTCAGCTCTTCAATGCAGGTGATAAGTTCGTCGAAAAAGATTCCGACTTTCCTCACTTCGCCGTCAACTTCAATGGAATAAGAATCATCCCAATCAAGCAAGACGGTAAAGTTTTTCCCTTCATAGAAAAACTTAAGACCGTAATTACAAAACGCATCCTCCTCATGGGCCTGACGGGGAATCCTATGACTTGATCTGGACACTGCCAGAATAGTCGTCGGATCGACGCCAAACTCAATGAGATTTTCAAAACCGCCCAACTGACAAACCAAGTTCGAGACGACAGTTTGTAGATTCAACATAAGTTGCTCCGTTAAAAAACGGGGCACCTCGCCCTTGCGGGGAAGTGTCCCGCAAGGGTTAAGAAAAATGTTGTCCGAATCAATTCCGTCCGTAATCAACGGCTGAATCCGAACTTCTCGTATTCCTCCTCCCAATCATCGTCGTCGGGGAAGCCCGACTCCGACGGCTCCATAGGAGTACCTTCACCGGGAAGGAACTTTTCTGCCCAACGATCAACCAGACAGCATTTGATGTCGGACAAAATGTTTGAAACCGTACTTTCGATGTCATCATCATTTACTTCAGCATGAACAAGGGTCTTGCCCACGTTGTTGTAAAGATCATCGACCATAGATTTCAATTTATTGATGTCTCTCGCTGTAACGGACAACAGAGAATCATCAGGTTTTTTCTTCATAAAGCCTCCGAGTAATTTAAGCAAGCGTTTCTCCCTTGCGGGACCGAATCTTTGTAAAAAGCTCGGGAAACACAGCTTTTACAAGTTTTCTACCTGCTCGGGTTTCAGCACTTTGGTAGTCGGTAGATACCCGACCGACACCGGAGAGCTTTAAAAAGTAGAACAAACCATACACAAGAGGACCGAAACCTACGGCATGATTCGTTTTACAGAAGGAGAAACTATCCCCGTCAAACGGAAAGTAGAAATCCTCCGAAGGAACAGTTTCGTAATCAGGATGAATGCAAATCGCATTGCATTTTTTCCATAAACCAACCAACTTCTCTTCTCTGTTGTCATCAGATTCAAGAATTTTCAGTTGGATATGAGAACTATCCAGAAATTCATCCCAACAGCCTGAATGTTTCTCTTTCTTTGCAAAAATTTCAGCACTGTTGCGCGTGTGGTCAAACCAATACGTCACAATTTTGGCGGCATTTTCACAAAGCCGAATGGCCTGTTCCTCACTCAAGGAAACAGTCCTACTGAAATAATGGGTGTATCCCATGTTAAGTCTCCATAAATAAAAAGCGGAGACTTCCCCTCGCAGGGATTGTCCCCGCGAGGGTAGGAAGAAAAAGCTTAAGGGTTTCCCCTCTAACTTAGTTGAAACTGCCGATACTTTCCTTCTCTACAAATGCCAGGAATGACGAAAAGCATCGGCTAACAATGAATCTCTATTTTTTGGACTTGGTGAAGCACCACAGAGTGAATCCAAGCGCCAATGCCAGAAATAGTGCATCAAAACACCAAAATACGGCGGTCATTTAATCACCCTTAAGTTAGTTAGTACCAATGATACCAACGCAAACATAACTGAGGACAAACCGGCCAAAAATGCTGTTTGCCCTTCAGACTGAAAGGCCGCAATAAGGAAAGTCGCGACGGAAGCTTTTTCTGTCATATCCGACATCCTCCTTACAGTCCTGTCAAAGTCAAACTCAAAGTGACAATTATGGATAATTTTGAATCTCCTTTAAAAAGGGAGACTCTCCCCTCACGGGGAAAATCCCCGCAAGGGCAAAATTTGAAAGCTGTTTAGCCGCCTTGTTATGCGGTTGTCATTAAGCTCTTCTGCCTCACATATACACCAGCCAGCCGAATTCACCGGCTGAATGACGCAAATGTTTTGAGGCAAGATTCACAAATAACTTCATATCCGAACGTCCGAGATTGGCGGTTCGGAAACGGTTTAACGTTTCCTGATAAGCACCAATTTCATCGAAACGGAGATGACGTTCCAGCAACAACGCGGATAACAAAAGCAACAATGAAGAGAAGCCGCCTTTGGATTCAAACATACCGGCTCTTATCTTCATAAGGATTTTTGAAACAAGTCTCATGATTAATATTTCCTAAAAAATGCAGAGACTTTTCCCCTGCGGGAAAAATCCCCACAGGGTTGATAATTTCAAACGTTAAGCACTAGCTGGGGCCAACTTTGCACGCCGACCCAATCCTCAAAGTGAGTGCAGTTCCAGCTTTCCGAATAGCCTGTTTCGCAGGCTTCGGCAAACTGAGTTCTTTTCTCTTTGAGGCAAGACATCAAGAAGGCAATATCCGGATCTTCCGTGTACCACTTTATTTCGCGGCAAACATAAACGAACCAGGTTTCTCCCTTACCCTCAACTGTTTCGATCAGATCGAAACAATCCAACAGCTTGGATTCGGGGAAATGCTTTTCGAATGCTCTTTCAAGCGCTTCGTAATCCTCTTTGCAGATAACGAAAGCGACATCACTTCTAACTCCCATAATTAATCTCCAAAAAAGGAGATCTTTCCCCTCACGGGGAAAAATCCCCGCAAGGGTTGGGCGGAGCGCCCCGCTTATTAGGCGGGGCATAATTTACGTTACCTCGAATGCTTCATAAATATCAGCAGTAACAAAAGGAAAAAATACAATTCCTTCAAGTCGCTCAGAGATATAATGAAGTCCAAGGAAACGTTGATTATGTTGAAGGTCACAACGTTTCTCCCAGAAGCCCCCGACTGCGAATCGGGGGTTTTGTTTATCTGCCGGTTGCCCGGGCCCTTGTATAAAACCTCAAAGCAATTTTGAATTTGAGAGGTTTTAGGAAATCAAGGACGGAGAGCGTTATGAAAGCCAAACGCTCCAAAAAATGTCTTTAAGAAACGGGAGCAGTCTCCCCTATCGGGATGATCGCTCCCAAGGCAACAATTGCCTACCTGCCCAAAATGTCTCGGATGACTTTGCCTAGAACTGCGGAAGTCACATCTTCTTTACGATGAAAGACACAGGAATAGACCAATGACCAAATCACCCAAAAAAGATCTTCGTTCAGCATGAGGACAAAAAATACGACATCCTCCCCTTCAGAGTTTTTTGCATCAAACAAAATCCCCGGATAAGGATATTCTTCAGATTTTTTTTCAAAAGAAGAGACACTTGAAGCAACGACTCCGATAGCCAACAAATTTGAATAGCCTATCTTGGCTACGATGATTTCCTTTACTGCCATTTTTAGCCTTTCACAGGAAGGGCCGTAACCCTGTCGGGTTGACGACCCACAGGGTTAATGAATTAGTTAGTGCCCGTCAAATTGACGAACACTCTCTAATTTTGGCAATAAAGGTTGCTAACTAACCGAATATCAAAAGTTGAAAAATTCGGCTTGAACGTAAATTCAAGCGTTTCGATTTGATTTGTTTTATTCACTAAGCCTCCTTTATCGGTAAAAAAGGGGGCTCCCTCCCGGGGTAAGCCCCCGAGCGGGTTAAAGAAATAAAATTTTCAGGCAGCTTGTCTGCCAAGACGCAATGAGATCTTTGCGAAATTACTCAAAGTCTGTGCCAGGGCCGAAATATCGGGAATCGAAAAGCA
>OHFO01000436.1_pt1 | contig 11382 bp, 10 predicted proteins | sample 1567541 | NCBI WGS metagenome assembly OHFO01 (sample SAMEA3879595, study PRJEB24766) | human gut metagenome | biome: human-associated habitat; feature: feces | place: USA | collected 1985/1987 | reverse complement strand
GTTGTTTTAATAATTTTTATAAGTTCATCCGACTCCATATCTGTCGTTTTAAATATAAATATTTTCTTTTCATTTGTTATGAAAAAAAAGAAGTTTTTATATAAGAACATTCTATCAATATTTTTAAATTCATAAATTTGATCTTCATCTATTTTAATTGCGTTTTCATCGATATCCACCGTTTCATATCCTGATCTACCCCAGACAAATTCATGAACATTTTTTTCAAAATTTTTACCAATCATTTGATACCAAATAATCCAAGCCACACAAGCCACACAAGTTCCAATCCCTATTCCAAACATCAAATAACTTTCCGACAGATAACAATTAATCGACAGTAAAAATTCTACAGGTGTAAAAATATAGATAATCATTCTACTTTTCTGTCTTGTTTTAAATAATTGATTAGGAATTATAAACCCAAGCGAAAGCATTCTTTCTAATTCTTCCCTATCCTCATCTGACACAATTGATTTAATATGCATTCTTCTTAATCCTCCTTTTGCCAGAGGTCCTCTTTATAAAATCGAACCTCTGGCCATTGTCTCTTTTATTCTTTTACAATTTACAGCGCTTGAATCAACAAACCAAAAACAGTACCTGCTCCAGCTGAAAATAAAGCAATAATTGACGGAATTGCATTTACAACTAATGCACCCGCAAGAACTAATATTACGGCTCCTGCCAGTATATTACTATGCTCTTTTGTGAATTCTACAACATTAAATTCAAGACCACTATTAGAATTTAATGTCATTGTAAAAATCAAAGCAACCGATATTGTCCACTCTTTTTCCTCTTCTGGCAGCAAATCTGATGTACTAAATACAATGGAAAACTCTACACTATTGGCAAAAACATTATTTATTTCAAAAGCAATATTACCAGATTTAACCGATAAAGCAATTTTTTCTATCGTATTTCCAAAGTTATCTGCTCCCTCTATACCTGTATCTGATAAATTTGATGAAATCTCCATAATTTGATTTTTGCAAGTTTGTGTCAATTCTCCATCATTTCCTATATCCACTTTTATATTATAAATTTTACCAGTTGAACTTTCAAGCGATGTGGATATTTTAGTAGAAATATCAATTGCTCCTTGAGGACTCATCATTGTTCCCAGTGAAATTTCCTTATCATACTCCACACCCACATCCATAATTTTATTCAGATAACCAAGCGGCTCCATTACATTATAGACATATTGATTTCGTGCTATTTTTACCTTTGCCCGAAGATTTTCTTGCGCTATTTCCTCATCTGTTTTTGTCGATACGGCATCGAACTTTTTAAATCCAGTATCTCTCCCTGAATATGCATCTTTATCCAGTGGGAACGAAGGTGATGAAGAAAATGAGTTCAACTCACAAAATTGATCAAATGCCCAGTTCTTCGGCATCGAATATCCCAAATTACAGCTAAATCCAGTTGACATATCTGCCACAAATGATTTACTTGCCAATCCTGCTTCATAAACTTTAGTACATACATATCTTGGTGCATAAATGCCGACTTTATAATTTTTATCATTTGTCGAACTGAAAAAGATCATGTGAATCTGTTCAAAATAAGGTATAATAAATGTATCAATCTGATATGAATAACAATCAAAATCCACTGCAAAGTATATAGTCGTTCCACTTGGTATACCGATTCTCTCGGCTGCTAAAATTGCTGTCTGTGCATCAACACTTCCCTGGGACGGATCCTTAAAATAGTTTAATTCATATCCTCCATCCTGATATATCGGGAATACCGATAATCCTGCATTTTCAATGTTTTTCACTTCTGTTGATGTCAAATATTTCGGTGTATGTTCTTTTCCAACAGAACCTGTCAGATAACGTCCTACATGAGTATACCCTGCATTTTTTATATCTAATGCCTGTTGTTTATTTAATACTGTTGCACAGTCACACGCTTTTGCTGCCCTGTTTGTATCGCCTTTACTCGTAAGCAATGATTTCATAGTAGAAACATTTACTTTTCCTTTTGTTACAAGTCCAATTCCTGTCAGACCATAAAACTCCTGAAATTCTGACACCTTTGACTCTGTAGTCGAATCAAACACGCCATCGAATCTTCCCGGATTATATCCGTTAAAATATAGTCCGTATTGAGCAATCTTATTAAATGGAACATATTTCGTCGAGTTCTGTCCGTTCTGTAATGTACCCGGAAACGCATTTGTTGTTGCATCGCCAAAATTAACTGAATTCAAATCTGTAATTAATTCAGTTGTAACTCCTTCAGCCGCCTGCAATGCACCAACTAAAGACAAAATTGTCTGTCTTGAGGCAATTCCATCACAAGGTCCAACACCAATAACATCTGACCAGTCACTATTTAATTGCTGTTGAATAAGAACAATATTGGAATCCCCACCAGAAACCTTTGTAAACCAGTTTAGGGATAACAATCCAGACCAAACTTTCCAATCAATTTTGCCCGTAACTTCCAGTCCTGCATTTTCCTGCATCTTTTTAACTGCATTTACTCCTGATGTATAATAAATTCCAGTAATTCCTCCAGCAGCATATCCTTTGCAAAACAGAGCACACTGAATCAAGCATACATTAACCTGCGGAGTATCATTCGGATCCATTTTTGTAATAATGGCTAACTTCTTCATGGTATTAATAGTAAGTGGTCCAACCGTTCCTGTAATCGTTGAGATTCCATTCTGAATCTGAAATGCACGAATGATTCCCTGCATCACGGCTGTTCCGGTCTTTCCATCTTCATCCAGTTTTACCCAATCCTTATGTCCACCAAACATCGCATTTAAATATTTTTGTGCTGCTTTTACATTCTGATCACTCATATTCACTACCTCCTAATTCAAGTCAATTATAAAGATTTCTAACTCTTTATATGTCTATCACTAAAAGTTACAATAACAATTTATCAATCAACTGTGCCTATTTTGTGACTATTTTCTAAAGGATTCATTAACTCCCTTATAAAATCCTTAACAAATTATGAAAGAAACCATCAATTTATCACCCCATATCCCATTATAGAACTGTAATCTACTGCATAATTTCTCTGCCGTACCTGATCACTGGAATTTCCCTCAATCGTGTAAACTCTTCCACCTTCACACTTTTCTACTATTCCTACATGATCCGATGTTCCATCATGATCCCAGTCAAAAAAGATGATCATTCCAGCTGTCGGAGTTGTTCCGCCACTCTGCCACTTATTCTTTCCCTGAAACCAGGACACTCCATCACTGCACAATGAGAATTTAGGAACATTCCCACTTGCAATCAGACCGCTCTGATCCGCACACCAGCTTACAAAACAGGCACACCATTCTACCCGACTGTCAAATCCGTACCAGCTCCAGAACTTCTGACCGCCACTGTTTCCAAGCTGCCCCATTGCAACCGACACAATCTGCTGATTACCAAACAAACCAGCAAACAGGCTGCCACCGGAATAATACCGCATCACATGGGGAACGTATTGGGGATCTCCGTAACTGCTCCATCCATGCGAAGCTGCCTGTTCCTGTGAAAACTGCAATGCATTGGCTTCTGTATAACCGCCTCTTTGCAATGCCCATCCTATGTAGCCATTTCCATAGTTATATCCCTGCCATGCAAGTTTCAGCTTGTCCAGATCCTGTGGACTGCTGCATCCTGCCTGTCTGATACAGTCTGCAAAGGTCTGTACTCCAACCTCTATCGAATAATCCGGATCAGTAATAGAACCAGGAGTGTGTGGGAATCTTGTATTATATGGACTTTCCGAACACTGCATCGGGTCTGTTCCCCTGCCTCCAGATTCCTGCATCATGATGGCCTGTATCGCAGACACATATTCCGGAATGCCGTATTGGGATGCATACTGCTGTATCACAGAAGTATACGCAAGCACTTCTTCACTTAGGGATTCGGAGCTTTCCGAATTACTGCTGAAAGCTGCTCCTGCAATGATTCCCACAATCAGAATAAATACCAGAAGAAATGCACTACCTCCGGCAGCAATCCATTTTCCCATTTTTTCAAGAGCTACTACCCCTTTTTGAATCGCTGCTGTAATTCCCTGTACGGATAACTTTGAACCCTTTCCAGTTACCTGAAGGACTGCTTTTCCACTTTCTGCCGATGCCTGTGCTGACTTTCTTGCCATCTGGGCTGCTCTTGCTTTCTGCATCGCCTGAAGACTTTTTTCCATCTGCTGTTTCTGCATGGATGCCTGTGTCTTTATTTTTTCTTGAGACAGACCGGATACTTTTACCACTCTCGGTGCTGCTTTCACCTGCCGTTTACCATTCTCCTTGGCAAGTGCTGCCTGCTCCGGTTTCAACTTGATTAATTTCTTTCCGCTTTCTGCCCCCTGCTCCATTGCTTCTTCGGCAGCTTTCGCTTCTTCCTGTCTGCTTTTTCTTTCCTTTATCTTCCTGTAGGTCACTCCAGCAAGTTTTTTTCCACCTTGATATGTGGTTTTCCCTATACTTTTTCCTGCCACACTCGCCGCTCTGTACTGTACGGATTCTATTTTTTCAGTTCCATACTGTGTTGGGGATTCTGACTGCCCACTGCTTTTTTCATGTAGTTCCCTTGGCTTTTCTTTTGCTTCCAGAACCGCTGAGCGAACCAGTTCTTTCGGAAGTCGGGCAGCCGGATTTCGAATCTTCGGATTCTTATCCCTTACCCGTTCCTTGATATCTTTCATCCGGTCACCCTCTTTCCGTATCTCTTATCTCATCGGGCAACATCCCGATGTTTCTTTTTTTCCTGCTGTTTCTGCAACTGCTCCACCTGTCTGATTGCCTCATTTACCAGTGGATGTTCGTTGTAATATGGCACAAGTTCCAAGTCTCCCCTGTCTTTTGATGACAACGGTAATGGATATTCCATGTCTGAATAAATTGATTCTGGATCATGAATAGAAAACTCAATAGCCGGACACATATTGGCAGATGTTCTACAATATTTCTGGTACTTTTTATATGCCTCTTCCAGCGTTCTGCATTTTGTATATTCTCCTAAATCATGGAACTCACCGCACTCTGCAGCATAAAAAGTTATCGTTACTTCTTCTTTTTTCTTCATTATGATTCTCCCGGTTTTGTTGTCATTAGTTTATAAAGGTCTGTATTCTTTGGGAACGTATTCTCAAATGGTACGATATTCCCAGAGCAACGGATTAGGCCACTGCCAACCGATACATTTGTAATATAGGACAGTTGGTTTTCGGAAATATTCAAAAGAGCTGCCAATTCTTCCCTGTCTGTACTTGCCTGATTCAAAAGAATCAAAAACTCACTGTTTGCCAACATCAGTCTTGCAGTGTCCGATTTCAGAAGTTCCTCAACATTTTGGGTTAAACCTGTCACGAATCCATTGTATTTTCTGATTCTCTTGTACAGTCGGTAGAAGAAATTTGCACTGTATTCATAGCGGAATAACAGATAGAACTCATCGGCAAATATCCATGTCGTTTTTCCTTCTTTCCAGTTCTGAATTACCCTGTTGAAAATACTGTCTAAGGTAACCAGCATTCCCAGTGGCATAAGCTGTTCCCCCAGTTCCCGGATATCATAATCCATGATCCTGTTCTTCTTATTCACATTGGTCGGCTGTGCAAAGGTGTTCAGGCTTCCATTGATAAAAAGTTCGGATGACAGTGCAAGTCCCCTTGCCTCTTCTTCCGGCTGTAACATCAACTGTCGGTACATATCTTTCAATGTCGGAACTTCTCCGGTATAACCACTTCGGATATAATCCCGGTACACATCTGCAGCACAGCGGTCCAGGATTGACTTTTCTTTTGCTGACAGGTTTCCTGCTCCAACCAACTGTTCAAATACAGACAGAATAAACTCCGATTTTTCAATCAGTGGATTCTTTTCATTGCCGTAGGCTGCGTCCATATCCATTGCATTCAGGTGATTGTCTGATGTCGCAGATACTTTTACAACCTGTCCACCCAGAGCCTCTACTAATTTTGTGAATTCGGACTCCGGATCAAGAATCAGGATATCGTCATCGGTACTCAATGCCAGATGCACAATCTCTTCTTTTGCCGAAAAGCTCTTTCCTGATCCACTGACGCCCAACCGGAAACTGTTTCCATTCATCAGTTTCTTCCGGTCGGCTACCAGAAGGTTCTTGCTGACTGCATTCTGCCCATAATAGATACCGCCCGGCTGCAGGATTTCCTGTGTATGGAACGGGATTAAAACAGCCGTTGATTCCGTTGTCAATGTACGCAGGGCATTGATCTTTCGCAGTCCGTAAGGAAGCACTGTATTGAGTCCGTCCACTTGCTGCCACTTTAATGTTGCCATCTGGCACAGATGCTTTCTTGCTATCGACAATAATAATTCCGTATCGGAATCCAACTGTTTTTTACTGTCTGCCAGATGTACCATTGTCAAAATTCCGAACATCATACGCTGGTCTCTGGTTGTCAGATCATCGAGCATTTCCTTGGTTTCTTTTCTCTGAAGTTCCATATCGTATGGTACGATTGCCGAGAAGTTATTATTAGCGTTCTGCCTTCTCTGCCAGTTGGTCACGTTGGTTTCCACACCAAGCAGTCGGTTCTGGATTTCCCTTACCGCTTCATCCGTAGGGACTGGCAGGATATCAATCGACAATATCAGATTCCGGCTGAAGTCACACAGTTCTGAAATCATGTCATCTTTAACATAACTTGCATAATCCTGCATATACAGGACTCTTCCGTACCTGTCACCGATTTTAAAATGGTCACGTTCAAATTCCATAGAATCCGGACACATCCAGTCCTTGAAACTTGTTCCCTTCTTGGCAAATTGTTTCAGATCAAACGGAAATGCCTGTGGGACATCTCCCTTGAAGAAGTCCCTGAAAATCTGGAGCCGGCTCTCTGCGTCCAGTCCTTCTGCTGTGGACGATAACTTTGCCAGATGTGTTACGATGTCTGTTCCGATACGTGCAAAATAGGTTCTTGCATCGTCAATCGATCTTTTATGTACACTGACAGTCAGATACCGTTCCTGATAGATGCTGTTGTTTGTTCCTGTAATCTTAGACAGGAGCATTTCGTTGTATTCTTCCCGATAGTGGTCCAGTCCATCTTCCTTCATTGGAAGCAGGATTGATTTTTCAAATTCTTCTTTATTGATTCTCCGGTTATTGATGGTAATTTTGGCAGAAATGCCGGAATCCAGTGAATTTAAGAGTTCGGAATAATCCAGAAACATTTCTGTCTTATTGTCCTTACTCGCAATATAATAGTTGATATCTGTAAAACGATATGTTTTTGAGAATTTCGTTCCCTGTTGAAAAATTCCATCCGGCCAGATTCGCTGGATGGGAATTGCCTGTTGGACTGATTTCGGAACTTTGAAGCGTTCCTTATCCATCCGAAGTGCCTGACTTAAGGTTTTAATCAAAGGCATCACTCCTTCCCTTGCGTTTCTTTCTCTGTTTTGCTTCTGCTCTTTGCTCCCGCTCTTTTATGATTTCCGCTCCATCCTTTTGATTCTTTTCTCCCAGCGAGATGGTCTCCTGCATGCAGGAGTAGTGGATATCTTCCGACTGAAACACCAGTTTCTTCGGATACAGCAATTCGGATTTGATCACTGCCCATAAAAACTGTTCGGCTGTCATACCATGATATTTGAAAAAGCCACAGGCAGCAAATGGAGTAGCACCAAGCACACACAGCCATCCGGTTATTTCCTGTCCGGTAATTTCACGCATTCCAAAGTAAATTCCGATTGCTGTAAGAATCGCAAGAACAGAACACACACATTGTCTCAGGTCCAGTCCCATAAACATGGATTCCTGATAGTCCCGGATTTCTTTATTCATCTTGACTTCCATAACTTATCGCTCCTTTCCTCTGCTTTGTTTCTTCGTTTTCTGTGGTTTTTCTTTCGGTACTTCTATCCCGGCAAATCTACAGTGTTCTGCAACGCCTTCCGGATCAAATTCCGCAAGTCTTGCTAGATCAAACGCTACCTTCTGATAGGTTGCATATCCTGATCTTCCTGTTTCATTCAACACTTTTCCTAGTTTATGTTCCTTGATAAAATGAAGCATATCCTTGGTAAAATCTCCTGTTATAAAAGCCTCATTTGGCTCTAAGAACTGATAGGGCAGATTAATGGTTACATCTCCAAAATCTTCCCATTCTCTCCCTTCCTTATGGCAGAGTCCTACATATAAATTTCCATTGTTCCGATAAGAGCTCACTCGTATTGCTACTGTCTCACGTCCAAATTCCCAGTTATATCTTAATGTTTTCTTTATATCCATATTTTTAACCTCCAAGTCCCATCATTTCTCTGACAATACGGTCAGATGCCTTAATTGCTCCAACCAGCACCAGTAAATTAAATACCAGTTCTCCGACATAGTTCCACACGATTGTAACTGCACTCAACTCCGTATCTCCGACAGCCGGAGGGCTTGCTGCATAAGCAGAAAAGATAATACATGCCAGTGCAATAATTGCCCCTTCCAGACATACGCCTACATAAGAACGGATAAAGTTCTTTCCAATGGACTGCGTGGGTTCTCCTGCAAATGAGGAAATCGGAATCGGGGCGATTGCCGTATACATATAGATTTTGAACATTCTGCCATACACTGTCAGGATCATTACAAATGACAATACAGTGATCAGCAGACTGCCAAGCAGTGTAACAATCCACAACGGAATGGATTCCAGCATTCCCACGCTCTCAATCTTATCTACAATCTCCGTTGGCAGTTCCGTCACGCTTCCTGCCATACTGGAGCCACTCATTACGGTTGTCACGATTCCCTGCACAATGGAAAACAGTGCCTGCATAAGTTCCATCCCGTATGTAATTGCTCCCTGAGCAAGTGCAAACCGGATAAATGCTTTTAGCACATGTTCCGGCTTTTTCAGATCTGTAAAACTGCCACACGTTTTTATAATTCCGGCTGCAAAAAATAACACCAGTAATCCATAGGCAATGGCTGTCAGTGCATCATTAATATTTACCATAATCCGCCAGATGCCGCCGCCCTTAAAAGTTGCCGGATTTTCGGTCAGCAGAGTCCACAGTTCTGCCATCTTTTCACTCCATGTGGATAGTGCTGAGTTTAGATTCTGTACAATCCAGTTATCACTCAAAAACTCTCACCTCCTTAAACATATTTTTGAATACAGGAGTACCTTCCGGCACTCCTGCTGTTTCCTGATATATTTTTTCAAAGAGGCTTACGCCATAATCAAATCGAGGATTTCTTTGGCGAACGTAATAATTACCCCTCCGGCCAGTGTCAGAAATCCATTTGCCCTCTGGCTTGGATCATGGCTTTTTAAAGACAGACCAACCTGCACAACACCAAATCCAAGCAAAATCAAACCGATCGCACGAATCAGAGAAAAAATAAAGGTAGACAGGTTATTGATAACGGACAACGGATCTCCGGCTGCGAATGCGGTCGTTGCTCCAACCGTTACGGTCAGTACCAGTGCCATATAAAGGCTCATCCACTTTTTCTGTTTTCTCCCCAGAAAAACAGCTTTCTCCTGACAAAACAACCATTCTTGCCCGACAGTACTGCATCTTTTATCTGTATCTCCCATAATTCTAAGGTATTATATTACATATCAACCTCTAACTCCCGGCTACCGTCAGCCAGTTCCCTAAAATAACAAGCCACCGTATCTTCCGGCAACAATTCGGCTATTTTCTCCGGCCATTCGATATAGCAAGGATTCCCGCTGAAAAAGTATTCTTCATAACCGAAATCCAAAGCCTCCGATATATCTTTTATACGATAAAAATCAAAATGGTATATCACTTTTTCATTTTCTGTCTGATATTCGTTCACAATAGCAAAAGTAGGCGAACTCACATCATCGACGACACCGCTGCAACCGGCTATGGCTTTTACAAAAGTCGTTTTTCCGACACCCATAGCACCATATAAAGCAAATATCTTCCGGTCACCGACATAGTCCAGAAATTTCCGGGCTGTCTCATTGATCTCTTCCAAACTACCGATAGTCCATTTCATAACTTTATCTCTGTATTTTTACATCCCCGCCCCCGGTCGTCCCACATTCAAATCATTTAAAACACTGTTTATCATTTACGATTTTTTGACCTTCTTTTAATCTAAAACCGGAACACCTCCATCCCCTTACAAATGCTTACCTGTAGCTCAATCGCAAATCAATAATTACACAACAAGTCCGTCCCAGTGTGTAATTTTTTACCATCAACTCCAAACAACACCTCCATCTGCTCCAACCCTGTATTTCAATCAATCTGAAATCGTAAATCTAAAATCTAAAATCGTAAATCGTAAATCGTAAATTATCCCCCTTTTCCCAAAAGCCAGCACAAATCCTCCCTCACCCCCAATCGTAAATCTAAAATCGTAAATCTAAAATTCTTTTAGGTCGGCCTGTGGATTTAATCGTAAATCGTAAATCATAAATCGTAAATCTATATTTTATACCTATCCTTTTATCCTGTCCTTTTTTTTATTATTATTGCATAAGATAGACTGAACCTCGATATATCCCCGTAAACCGGGACCTGTATTCAGATGAAACTATCCAAGTTAAAAACCAGTCATATCCTTTCAAAATGGAAAAAATAATTGTTACGATCGGCCGGCAATTCGGGAGCGGAGGTCGGGAAATCGGGAAAAAATTAGCAGAAAAACTGAATATCTCATATTACGACAAAGAGTTATTACAATTGGCAGCCAAAGAAAGCGGTTTGTGTTCCGAACTTTTCGAAAAAGCCGACGAAAAAACATCAGGCGGCTTTTTGCAAGCCCTGGCGATGGGTTTTTCCATGAACGGAGCCATATATCAACCCAACGACTATTTCACGGATGCGACTTTATTTCAGGTACAATCGGACGTTATCCGTAAATTAGCCACAGAAAAATCCTGTATCATTGTCGGGCGGTGTGCCGATTATATTTTACAGGATGAAAAAAACTGTACGAACGTTTTTATACATTCCAACATGCAGGACAGAGCCGAACGGATAAAAAAATCTTTAAACCTTCCGGAAAAAGAAGCTTTGGAACTCATTCGTAAAACAGATAAAAACCGCTCCAGCTATTACAATTATTATACAGACAAAACCTGGGGAGCAGCCTCATCCTATCATCTAAGCATCGATTCGTCGATACTGGGGACGGATAAAACAACAGAGCTTATCGAGTTCTTTATCCGCCAGAGAATAAAATAACCAGTCGGACAATACATGCATAACGGGAAAAAATGTTCAGCGCTTCTGCTTATTGCTTTTATAATAGCAATAGGAATGGTCCGTTTCTTCCCCACCGCAGGAGAGTTTTATGCCCGTCATATCTATCCGGGTATTACTACTGTCCTATCTGCCTTTTCTTCTGTTTTTCCATTTTC
>OHFO01000431.1_pt1 | contig 11402 bp, 10 predicted proteins | sample 1567541 | NCBI WGS metagenome assembly OHFO01 (sample SAMEA3879595, study PRJEB24766) | human gut metagenome | biome: human-associated habitat; feature: feces | place: USA | collected 1985/1987 | reverse complement strand
GCAAGCTGACAGACAAAGATTTGCGAATCCCTGCCCGCAGCTCGTCCGGCTTTTTCAGTTGGCCAAATTGACCAACTGATTTTGCCTGTTCCTAAAATGGTAACAGGCAGATAGACGGTCTGATAACGGCCATCTCACCCTGATTCCCATTTTGGGGATTTGGGTGGATGCTGGCAAGTGCCGCTTTCCGGCACTTAACGCTATGGGGTTGGTTGGTGGTCGTTTTGACCACCAACCAAAGCCCCTTATATGGCGCGTTTTCGGTCAATCGCTGCGTACGTGCGTACAGAGAAAGCCGACTGCCGTGTACGCACGTACGCAGCAAAACGCCCAAATTCTCCTTTATAGGGGGTCATGCCCGCCAGTTATTGGGTGCAAGGTCGGGCTGCACAAGGGCTTCAATGCCGACAAAGCCCCGGACACGCCGTCCGGACGAGTTGACGATGTTGTTGGTGGATTCCAGATTATACCTGCGCTGGTTGGCAATCAGCGCATCGCTGAACCCTCTGGCCTTGATCGCATTCAGGCTGTTCTCTTCGCACCACATCCGGTAGACCTCATACAGCTCTTTCGAGCTGGTACTGGCATCCGCTTTCAAGCGGATGTAGCCCTCGGATTCGAGAAAATCGAACACATTGTTGTTATCCCGCTTCACCAGTTCCCGGTTGCGCTTGGCACGGTCACTCTCGGTGAACTGGAAGCCGTTCTTCACCAGCCGCTGCAAGCCCTCAAATGCCCACAGCAGGATGCCCTCGACCTCTGCCGCCATCTTCTCGGCAATGTCCGGGTCATCTACACGGGACTGGGGCTTGTCCTTGGTGGTCAGGATAAGCTGACGGCGGAAGAAGCCGTCCGAATGGTCGTACAGCGAAGTCAGCGCACCGTTGCCGAAACAGAGGAACCGGGCGTAGATGTCCCGCTGGTAGCTCTGGACACCTTTGCGCTCCAAGTCCAGCTTGGCCTCGGCGGTCACGATGGTCTTGATATAGTTGGTCTTGGGCAGGGCGTTCATGTCCATGTCATCGTCGATCATCAGCAGGCGGCGTTCCAGATCGGCACGGGCAAAGCGGTTGTTCTCCACTTTCTGGACGCTGCCGTTGCTGGCGGCATCCCCCATGAGCCGTTTCAGCACCAGTCCGATGCGGGACTTGCCCTCGCCGCCCTTGCCGACAATGAGCATCATCTTCTGCCCTTTGGTGCTGGGGATCAGGCAGTAGCCCAGATACTCCTGCAAGGTGGGGATGTCGGCATCGTCCAGCAGCTCGTGCAGAAAGGTCAGCCAGCGGTCAGGGCTGGCGGCTTTGGGGTCATACCTCACAGGCAGGCGGTTCTGGCAGAACAGGCGGCTCTCCTGAAAAGAGCCGTCCGGCAGATGGTACACGCCGTTCTGGAGGTGGATGCAGTCCTGCTCGATGGGGAACGGGTCGGAAAAGGCCAGCAGCTTGATGGTCTCCAGAATGTTGGTGACCTTTTTGGACAGGCCGGAGGTGACATATTCCTCGATGTTCTCCAAGATGCGCTGCTTGATCTCGCTCTCGTCCTCCACCGGACCGTCCAGCGTGTACAGCGTACCGTTGACGCATTTCAGCGGCCACTGTTCCAGAAAGGCACGGCCAAACTGGACTTCATCGATCTTCTTTCCGTTGTACCAGTCCGGCCATAAGGGGTTGCGGGAAATGTTTTTCTTCATGTGGTGGTTCTCCTTTAAAAAAGTAAAGTGGTGATTATCATAATGATAATCACCACTTTAGGTGAATGAATCGTCAGGCGCACTTTGCCAGAGCAAGGCGGTCGGTGCGCTCCTCTAACATCAGCAGGTACGACCCGGACAGCAGCTGTGCGGCGGCAGCGGCCTTCTGCTGGGGCGTCCCAAATGCAACGCAGTCCGTCAGGTGTTCGATGGTCTCGGTCGTGTGGAGGGCTTCTTCAAACCGTGGGTCATGCGGCTCCTCCGGGGTGGCGGGCTTGTAGCGCTCCTGCCAGTCGTGCAGCAGGTCGAGATAGTCGGTCAGCACCCGCAGGCAGTAGGCGATGTCTGCCCACTGCTCGTCCGTCAGGCCACGCTTGGGCGGCGGCAGAGCGATGGCATTGGCGGGCGGCTTGTCCGGGTCAAGCCCGAAGTCAGTTATCAGCTTCTCGGCGGCTTGCCGGGGGTTTAGGTCGAACAGCTTGGCGGTGAGGTCGATGGCATCTCCGTTGGCTCCACAGCCAAAGCAATAATAATAGTTGTCGTTCAGCTTCATGCTGGGGTCGCTGTCGGAATGGAACGGACAGCACACCATGCCATGGCGGTCGGGCTCCATGCCGTACATCTCTCCCACCTGCCGAACGGTGATGGCGGACTTGATCTTTTGATATAAACTCAAAATTTCTCCTTTGGTCAAAGGCTCTGGCACGGATCATTTTGATCCCTGCCACGTTCAAAGTCACCGGTGTTCCCCAAATGGGAACTTCGGTGAAGCCGGTCTCCCTTGCTGCCTCCCGACAGGAAATCTTTTTGGACTCTGTGTCGGCCCCATGCAGGGCGCTCGCTCCCCCGATGGGAGGTCTTGGCGGTCTGGGCAGTTCGGACGGTCATTCGGTTTTCAAGGTCCTGGTATGAAAGATATTTCAGAGGGCTTTCGCGGGAAGCCCTTAATATGTTCGCTGCTGGGGAGTTAATATGTTTTCTTTCTGTCTATAGGATAGCACCACGATGGCCGCTGTGCCGTATATCCATAATGTCGGAAAACAGGTGCAGAAACTGCAAAATTCCACGCTTATGGACAGGAACCGCCGGAAGTGGTATACTGTGCAAAAAACATCGGAGGTGCGACCATGAACATCAAGCTGACACTGGGAGAACGGCTCAAAGACCTGCGTGTGGAGCGGAGTCTGAAGCTGGAAACGCTGGCAGAGCAGACGGGTCTGTCCAAATCGGCACTGTCGAAATATGAGAGCGACGATGTGACCGACCTCAGCATTTATGCGGTGACAACGCTGGCTGAGTTCTATGGCGTGACCACGGACTACCTGTTGGGCGTGACGGAAAACAAAAAACGCCCAGATGCAGTCCTTTCGGACTTGCATCTGAGCGATGGCGCAGTGGACGTATTAAGGAATGGGAATTTCAATCATCGGCTGCTGTGTGAACTTTTGGAACATCCCGATTTTTCCCGGTGGATGACCGACCTTGAGATCTGTGTGGACGGTCTGGTCAGTGACCACATCCGGGATATGAATGCCATGGTGGAAGCCACCCGGCAGGAACTGGAAAAGCGATACCATGCCGATACAGAGGACCTGACCATGCGGACGCTGAAGGCGGCGCAGATCAACGAGGACGAATATTTCGGGCAGATCCTCTATGATGAGCTGGCGGCGATCCTGAAGCAGATCAAAGCGGCACATGGGACCGATAAGACCACGTCGGACGGCGCAGCGGTCGAGCAAGCGAGGAAGCAGCTTGAAAATGCACAGAAGTTTGAAGGTTCTCCGTTGGAAAAGAAGATGAATGTCCTGATGGGACAGATCGGCATCGACTATTCCAAGCTGACGAAAGAAGAACAGATGACCTTGCTGCGAGTGTTCAATAAATCCTCTATGTTAAAGCACCGCACAAAGGCCGGGATGCGGGGCAAATACAGACGCTGATTATTTACCTTGTGGCTTATAGGGAAAAACGCTGCTGCGGCAGGAAGGAGAACGTACACCATTGGTTCCTCTGCAAGCCTGCGCTGGGTGGGCAGAAACCATTAGCTGCCATCCCCATCCGCGCATCCTTCTGCCGCAGAATAGGTGCTTGCCGGAGCTGCTCGCAGTCCCTTTTCCGCATCAGCCGGAACCAAGGTGTAACACACTAGACTTTGCAAACAAAGTCGTGTGCCACGAAACCCCGGCACGGTTTCTTTGGATTCTTCCGGCTATTGCGTTGCTTCCCGGTTTCAGACAATAGAAGATGCGGGCGTCAACTCGTACACATGATCGAACTGGGCTTTACGTTCGTCGCTCAGGTGATGGCTAATCAGGATCAGGGTCAGGTCAGGGTTGGACAGCAGGCTCTTCTCCACGATGTCGGCGTTCTTCTGGTCCAGGGCGCTGGTGCCCTCATCCACCAGCAGGATGCTGCGGTTATGGATCAGAGCACGGGCGATGGCCACGCGCTGCTTCTGGCCGCCCGAGAGGGCGTTGCCTTCCTCGCCCACCGGCGTATCCAGACCCTTGGGCATATTGGCAAGGTCGCCTGCCAGGGCGCTGTCACGCAGTGCCTTTTCCATCTGCTCGTCGGTAAAGTGCTCACCCAGGGTAATGTTCTCACGGATGGTGGTATTGAACAGGAACACATTCTGTTCGATGTAGCTCATTTTCTGCTGGAGCTGCTCGGGCGTGTAATCCCGCACGTCTCTCTCGTCATAAAGGACCTTGCCCTGGTAGCCGGGCAGCCAGCCCAGAAGAATCTTCAGCAGGGTGCTCTTGCCGCAGCCGGAGGGACCGGTGAGGGCGTATTTGCCGCCTTTCTTGAATTCCGCGTTCATGTGGACCAGGATCGGCTTCTTTTCATCGTAGCCGAAAGAGACATCCTTGACCGTAATGCCTTCCTGCAGGGTAGGCAGACCGAAATCAGGAAGCTGCGCCTCGCCGGCATGGATGGTAATCTTATCGAAATAGGGCTTGCTGGCCGAGAAGGACACTGCAAGTTTGGACACCTGGTTCAGTCCATTATACACGCCGGCGCAGATGGTACCGGTGCCCATAAAGGTGGCCAGAGGAATCATATCATTGAGGATCAGGACACCCAGCAGGATGACAACGGCCACTTGGCAGACGGCGCTGACATAGGCCAGACCACAGCCGATGCCGTCCTTGTTGATGGTCAGTTTGTACTTGGCCTGCTCCATGCTGTCGCTGGCTGCATCGACTCCGCTGGTAAACCGTTCATCCTTGCCAAAGAAGCGAAGCACATCGTAACCTGCCAGCAGATCCTTGATTTTACTGACGCTGTCAGCCTGGCTGGCGGCACAGGCTGTGCCAACGGTTCCCAACCGTTTGCTGAACAGACGAGGAACGAAGATCATAACCAATGCGATGACCAGAGAAATCACCAGAAGCAGCCAATGAATGGATGCCAGTGCAACGATGCCGAACACCACCTGTGCCGCAGAACCCATGATGGTGAAAAACGGAGTCCAGGCCATCTGCTCAATCTGGTTCACGTCGTTGGTAAACTGGGAGAGGTACTCGCCGCTCTCCTGCTTATGATACTCCTGATGGGTCTTGTGCAACAGGCCCGCTGCCATATCCCGGCGCAGAGCGTTGTTCATCCGGCGCACGGCCCGGCCCTGGAAGAAGGTCTCTGCAATCAGGCAAAGGACCACGGCCAGCCAGGTCAGCAGAAGAAGAATGATCCGAATGGTGAAAGCCCGCAGATCACCGTCCAGCAGTCCCTGGGTGATCTGAATCTGTACCAGACTGGTGCAGACCTGCAAACCATAGGCAACAACCATACAGATGGAGGCCGCTGTAACAGTGGGCCAGCACTTTTTGAGATAATACTTCATGATTTCCACCTCTTCTGTGATCGTTCCATCTGTCTCTATGAACAGTGGATTGTGTGCTTTGCTCTTTCTGATTCAAATTGTAGCACACAGGATGAGGAATAAACATATCGTTTTGCGTTAGTTAACTGATTACACACATTCTGATTTTCTATAGAGGCAAACTGTCTTTCCATCAATAATTTCAGACTTTTTGCACTGCATATTCATGCAGCGCAAAACATTCCGGCAGCTACGACACTCGGGCTTCAGATCAGAAAAGCTCCACCGGCAGTTAACCTCCGGGTCGATCACAATACCTTTTTCGGGATCAACCCAACCTAACTGGTTTTGCGGGTGGTCAAGCGCCACAGTGCATTTGCCAATTTTTCCATTGGCCCGGAATACCATGCTATGTGGATAGGAAGCGTAGCACACCTGTGCAAGGGCTCCGTTTCTGTGGTTATGACACGACATCCCGATCTTATCCAGATATGCAACATGTTTTGCTACCAACACATCTTTTGTATCCTGATGAAGGATGGATAGACTGTGGACGCCTTCACCACCCCAGTCACCAACAGCACGAACAAGTACGGCGAAGCGTTTGTCATGCCCAAACAGACGGTACAGATAATCATACCAACTGTAGTCCTCATCGTCGGCCAGAATATTGTGGCGCAGCGTGATATGAAAGGAATACTCTGCCGGCGGCAACTTGGAAAGAGAGGCCAGATTGTTAATGATGGTCTGCAGGGTTCCTTTGCCGGATACATGGGGCCGAGTCTTGTCGTGATTCCAACCATCAATTGTAATTTGATAGCTGGTGATCCCTGCCTGATAGAACTGCCGAAATAGCTTGTCATTCAGCAGATAACCATTGGTGGTCATCTTGGCAGTATACTGAAAGCCATGCTGTTTCTGCAAGTTCTGAATCATTTCAGAGACTTCCAATACAGTGTCTTTGCAAAGGATCGGTTCGCCTCCAAGCCATGCAAGCACAACCTGCTTATGCCGTGGGGCCTGCGCAGTGATATACTCTTCGATCTGATCCAGTGTGTCACGGGTCATACTGGCTGCCGGGTGGTTTTTGTGGCAGTATGAACACTGAAAATTACACCCTTCAGTAGGAATCAGTGTGGCCATGAAGACATCCCAATTGAATTTTTGAGGTAATATTGGCTTGGGTTGAATACAACTGAAATTTTCTCCTAGGCAATCGGAGATGTATCCAGACATCATATATAAGCCCTCTTGATATTGTAGACTAAAATTAGTTGCCGTTCTTTTTTTCTTGAAGTGAAAGCAACCATGCGCTCTTCACAGAAAGACAGATGCCAATTCCAACTACGGTCATAAAAGCACCGAGGATGACAAAACAAGCCGTTGACCCGGCGCTCACCAGTAGTGATGAGCCAAACAGATAAAAAATTTCAGTAACATTGACGCCCATGTTGAAGACGGAAAGCAGCTCGGCGCGATTGTCTTCCCTGCCGGCAGCATCTACAATGCTGTTTTGGACTTCTCCCAGCAGATAGGATGGAATATCCAAAAAAAGCGGAAGGATCAGCATAAATAGGATAGTCCAAACCGGCACATTGACCAAGCCCAACACACCAAGGGCTATTCCACTCAGAATGAAAAACAGTGCCATCATTTGATTATAGTGTTCAGGCTTGGTACGGGCGAGAATCCGTTCGGACAGCAACTGAATTGCAGAATAACCCATAATAATTGCGGCGAGCCAGGTTTCATTGATCCCGCACAACTGCAGCTTCTCCGCATAGAAGAAATTGATCAGAATGCGGCCAATGTTCAAAGCTGCCAAAATCATTAGAAGCATCCATATCTTTTTCTGCTGAAACAACTGCGGATAGGGAATGTTTTTCTTTTGGCGCGTTTCACTTCTGGGCTGCACTGTTTCCTTGGGGATTTTTAAAGAGGTAAAGACAGCAACAAGGTTTGCGGCAATCGTTGCCAGAAGCAGACCCTTGATGCCAATCAGCGTGTACAGGACCGCATAAGCTAGGGTACTGGCAAAAAATCCGACAGTTCCATAATTGGCGACATGTGCAGATTTTTCAGCGTAATGTTCCTTTGAAAACATAATATAAATATAGCCGCTCTGCGTCCCAGAAGAAAAGGAAGCCGCTGTGCCTTCGAGGATAGCCTGTAAAATAAACAGACTATAATTGCAGCTTACATGAGCCAGCAAGAGGCAGGTTCTCGAAATGAGCAGCGCGATCTGGTATAGTACCAACGTGGATTTATAGCCAATGCGATCGGTCAGCTTTCCGAGAGGAATCTCTGTGAGGAGGACCATAGTAGCCATAATTGCTTGCAAAATGAAGAATTGGCTGAGAGAGATTCCTGCAGTGGTTCGTACCAGTAGAGAGACTGGGGAGAAAAACACCAGCCCATTGAGCAGAGAGGTAAGGTCAAGTGCATCTGTTTTCAGCTTTGCGTTCATTTTGATTCACCTCGTTATATTTGGATTTAATATAAGGAATAAACAGTGTTTTCATGAAGTGAGAAAAAACTTCTTCTTCATATGTACAGCACTTTTTGAAATCGATTTGGTGGGACAGCTGACATCCGCCACCGCAGAAGCCACCGATTTTACAATCCTTACACTCCGCATAAGAATTGCAGGTTACAGCGACGGGCCGATAATTTGTTAAATTTTCATAGGAAAAATCAAAAAGGCTGTACCTAGATCTACCAACTGTGCAAGTACAACGATATGTTTTCAGATTCATATCAACATAAAAAACATTACTGGATGACGAAGTGCTCCAACAATAACTATGTGTTTGTTTATGCTCCCGCAAATTCAACTTTAGGCCCATTTTGTCGGCAAAGTTATAGCAGGTCTTTAAAAATGCCGCGTGAACATTGTCCGGGAGAGGCTTGCTTTGAAGCTCAGCGAGAATCTCACTTTCCATCATGATGTCAGGGAAATTTGTTTCATACAAACGATCATCTACTCGACCAATAGTCCACGCAAAGTTTTTATCCTGCAAAAGCTGTAACTTCTTCAAGTCATCCAGTGTATTCCAGATTTCTTTATGATTGTGCCTATCGATATTGGTTCCTAAGTCCACATGGATGCCGTAATGCAGAAGTGTCTTAATACAGCACAGGAGTTTGAAAGTTTCATTTGTATTGTTCCGGCTCGGATCAAGATCGTATCGCGTCATATAATTTAACGCCATACTGTCGATTGTGGGATAAATACCGCTGATGAAGCGACGATTGATGATAAATTTCTTCAAATAATACGAAAGGAAACTTCCGTTTGTGGTGATATGAACAGTGGTTTTGTGCTCTTTGCAAAATTGGAGAATTTTATCAATTACTTTCTCATTCTCGATCAGCAAGGGTTCGCCACCAAATAAACCCAGTCGAACGGTCTTGTTCGGATTTGCTTCCATATACTGTGCAATGATACTTAAAATTTTATCCAGAGTTTCATCACTGATAAGTTTCTTTTCCAAGGTTTTATCGTTTTGCTGATAGCAGTAAGTACAGTGCATGTTGCATTTATACGTAATTGTTAAGATGAAAGTGACTTCTTCGCTTGACTTGTTTGAGTCGGTTTCATCGCTATCCAGCATTTTGTGGTATACTTCTTCGCTCACACCATGGTGGAGGAGATCTTTTGAGATGAGGAAACATCTATTGCTGTACGTATCAACAATAACACATTTTTCGGAATCAACATCTTCTAAATATTTATTTCCAAGGACCTGTGTCAGATCAAAATTCCCCTGTGCGTCTTTGGTTTCCACAAGCGTTCCGTTTTTCAATTCATAAAACATGGTTCCATTATACAGAAAAATCCCAAGAAGCAAACATTTGCTCCTTGGGAAACCGTCACTGATCAGTAGAGGCGGTGCCCGTTGTCATCATCGCAGCTAACGATAACAACCGCGTCGTTTGCCTTCATCTCTTCCAGCTCTTCATTGGAAAAAGTTACGGTATACATTTTCTGTTTCTCCTTTCTTTTTTCAGCTCTGGATGTTTGGTTCATCGCTGTGACTATATTGTAGCAGCACGACGCACTTCTGAACATATCGTACCAAGTTACTTTCAAATAACACAAAACGATAAGTTGGATTCCAATGAACTTATTCCTTTTTGATTTCCAGCTATCAACGACTGGAAAATTAGCTTGATATCCTTTATAATTATAAGAACTCTTTATTCAATCTGGGGTGGTTTCAATGAAAAATGTTTTTCTTGGAGAATATATCAAACAGCGGCGGCTGGATCTGGGCCTGACCCAGGAGCAGCTTTGCGATGGAATCTGTGAACCGATGACCCTTTCCCGACTGGAAAATGGCAAACAGACTCCCAGCCGCAATCGGATCAATGCCCTTTTGCAGCGGCTGGGCCTGCCGGATGACCGCTATTTTGCACTGTTGAGTAAAAATGAGCTGGAAATGGAAGCCCTTCAAAAGGAGATTGTTGCATGCAATGCTAATCATCGCGTGGAGGAAGGCTTTGAAACCTTAAAAAAATTTGAGCAGATTGCAGACCATGACGATCAAATCGCGCAGCAGTTTATCTTACGCTCTAAGGTGTTGTTGGGGCGTTTGGATCAACGATATACACCACAAGAACAGATTGACCTGTTGATGCAAGCAATTCGGCTGACGGTTCCCCGCTTTAATTTGGATGAGATTGAGAGGTTTTTTTATTCGACAGACGAAATCAAGATCATCAATCAAATTGGAATTGCATACTCCGATGATGGACAAAATAAAAAAGCAGCTGATATCTATTACCAGCTGCTGAAATATGTCCGAAAGCATTTTGAAGAAACAATCACTTCGGTTGGTATCTTACCGATGGTTTATTTTAATTATGCCCGTGTTCTGGATTTGTGCGGTCGCTACGAGGATAGCGCAGAATGTGCAGAAGAAGGCAGGAAGGCTTGCCTCAAATATGGGCACTATCAATATTTACCACATTGTCTTGAAATCCAAGCTGAATGCGCTCATTTCATGGGAGATGACAAAAAAAGCGCGGATCTCTATCGTAAATGCTATTATCTGTGCCAGGTCATCGAATACCAGGAAGGATTGGAAATTACCAAAAAGGAAGCAAAAGAATATCTGGGCATGGAATTTGAAACTTAAAGAGCTTCACCGCCCCCCGGAAACGCGTCATATAACTGCATACCCGATTCGTCCGGGTCTTCGGGCTGTTCTGTTTCGGTCACGCCAGTCTGAGGCGTGGGCAAGTCTTCAGGTTCAGCGGCAAAGCAGGGGACAGCCAGCAGACTGGTGGCCAGAACAATAGAAGTAATCAGAGTAAAAAGACGTTTCATAATTTATTTTCCTTTCGTTTTATGTTGTTTTGGTGTTGGCAAAAGGATACCACTACAAGGCAGTACAGACCATATCGTGTCGTGTTGCTTTTTTCTAACATAAAACGATGGGTTTTCCTGAGAATAAGATCAGATGCTTTCCAATCGGCTTGTGATGCAGCAAGTACTAAAATAAGAGGATGGCCACCCAAAACAATGCCGTCAAGTCATTTGTGTGTGAATTGCTTCCGAGTTTCTAAAATTGTCCTGCACGGTTTCTGCACGGAATCTGCACGGTTTCACCCTGTACAATGGTTGACAACAGGTGCAAAATTTACCAGTGGACGTGAAACATGAATTCGGATAAATTACTTATTATCGATAAAATTTTATGTTTTACGGCAGGCGGCATAATGGAGGAATTACCCCTGACTTGCGCTACGAATCAGTAGGCCGGGGGTTCGAGTCCCTTCCATCGCACCAAACCATGAAAATCCGAACCTTTTCTCGATAGGAGAAGGGCTCGGATTTTTTGTTTTCTTCGGAAACGAGAACAATGGCTCTTCCCTTACGGC
>OHFO01000421.1_pt1 | contig 11539 bp, 10 predicted proteins | sample 1567541 | NCBI WGS metagenome assembly OHFO01 (sample SAMEA3879595, study PRJEB24766) | human gut metagenome | biome: human-associated habitat; feature: feces | place: USA | collected 1985/1987 | reverse complement strand
GATTTTGTGAAGGATGGCTTGGGAGTAATCGATACGAATTCGGAAGCATATGAGGCAATTTATTTTTCGGACTGCTATTTTGGTTCAGGTGGTTCGCTGGCACCAATCTATGCAGTAACCGGAAAACCGATTTTAATAACGGCATATAAATATCCGGACAATATCAGCAGCCAGCAGGCTACGATAGAGATGCTGCTTAAGCAGACAGAGAGAAGTATGTTTTTCTCGGAACGATATGAAAATTTTCTGGATTTGTTTTTAGATAATATTGATTTGCTGACCAGCTATAAGGAGAAACGGTTTGAATTTCTTTCGAAGATAGTAGACAGCATTGACGGAACAACCGGAAATAAAATTATGTTACAAGTAAAAGATATGCTAAATAAAGAAAGGCGAGGATAGAATATGAGTGATACAAAAAACAAAGTAAAAGAGATTTTCAGAGAATATTTAAAGGAAAACTTCAAACAGAATGCGGAAAATTTAAAAATATATATCTATGGTCATGAACTGCAGATATGTGGTGGTATTTTAAATTTTGAGGATGAACTTGATATAACACTGATTCATCAGGATCTTAGATTTATCGGTTATGAGTACTCAGGACATAAATATGAACTGGCTGAAAGCGTAGTACCATTTCCAGATAATGCAGTAGTATTGGTTTCTTGCATATATCCATACCGGTTCGATAATATTACAAATAATTTAATGAAATTGGGTTTAAAGAGAGAGCAGATTATTCATATAAGACCATTGGCAGAGAAGCTGTTAAATGTTTCAGCAGATTATTTTTCACAGAATGGAATGGATAAGAAAGTAAAAACTTTGTTTGACAGCATTGGAAGAGATATTTCAAAAATAAGATATTTGGATATTGGTTCTAATACATGGCTTCTTTACAACAATTCATATATGTTTTATCGTGCTGGCTCAAATGGTGTGCTGGTAGAAGCAAATCCTGATTTTGTGGATGAGATTAAGAGGAACCGTCCGAGAGATAATGCGATTATGTGTGGCTGCTCTGATGTAAGAAGTGAGGAAGAATGGACTTATTATAAGACCAAGCATGCCGGATATAATACCTTTGTAAAGGAAGTGGCTGATACATATGAAGGCAGAGGGCTGGAAGTTCAGGAGATAAAGATTCCAATGAAGTACATTGGTGACATTCTGGAAGAGAATTTTAAGGACGGACATATTGATTTTATGTCGGTTGATGTGGAAGGCATGGGTGCGCGTATTGTGAATGCAATTGACTTTAACTGGTATGATATCGATGTAATCCTTTTGGAAATGGACTTCAATAAGGAAGAGTCAAGAAAACTTTATATGAAATTATATGAACTGGGATATACCTCAAGGTATAGAGGAATTGGAGCAGGAAAGGATTTCCTTTTCTTTAAAACAGATGTTTTTGATGCCGGTTTGTTAGAATAATATAAAGAGGAAGGGAAAATGATAGAGGGAATCAGTAAACAGACAATTGAAAATTTTAACAGAATGTCTGAAAATAGAAAGATTGTGCTGGTAGGACTGGTCAATGAGAATGTGAAAAAAGCAATGTCTCTTTTTGACAACATTGAGTGTATTATTGATGGTGATACAGAACGTTGTGGCTTGCGGTATGAAGGCTTGCCGATTTATTCATATGAACATCTTTATGCACTTAGTCCGGACACACATATAATTCTTGTAACTGCCCGCACCGGTGGTGTGTATTCCGTTACAAATGCAGTCAAAGAAGTTGATACTTTTAATATTTTTTATCTCAATGTTATTGCGGATAAGTTTTTTGGATTTTTTTCCAATGAACTTTATAATAACTATGATAAAATCAGAAAAATGGAAGCAGCACTGTATGATGACCGGTCGAAGAAAATATATCGGGAAGTGGTAAGACGCAGGATAATCGGTGCAACCGGAGAATATAATAAATTAAAAACAAGAATAGACCCGCAATACCTTTATCAGGATATGTATAAGAATGTAACCGGGAATGAAATCATTGTTGATTGCGGCGGTTATATTGGAGATAGTGTGGAGAAATTTGTCTTGGCTTTTGGCAATAAAGTTAAAAAAATATATTCTTTTGAATGCTTTGAAGATAATATTTTAAAGATAAAGGAAATGGGACAGACTCTGAAAAAAGAAGGCTGGTCGGGAGAACTGGTTGTTGCGCCTTATGCAGTGTCCGATAAAACGGATAAAATTATTTTTAATGATATTGGAAATCCGGACAGCGGTTATTTACCGGACAGCCGTTTGACGGTGCAGTATAATGAAAAATTAGCACCGATTAAAACAATTGAAGTTGAAACAAGAACAATCGATGGTTTTATACCGGAGGATGAAAAAGTTACCCTGATAAAGATGGATATTGAAGGTGCAGAGTATGATGCATTAAAGGGTGCGGAGAAAACCATAAAGAAAGATAAACCAAGATTAGCTATATCCATATATCACAATCCGAGTGATTATTGGAGAATTTATGAATTAATCCATGAGTTTTCAAGTGAGTATAAATTTGCAGTAAGACACCATCAGAATAACCATTTAGATACTGTTTTATATGCATGGGTGGAGGATTAAAAATGTTAATGGTATTTATGTCACAGCCGGATTTCGCATGTAATTGTCATGCGTTATGGAAATATGTTAAACAGCACACAGACTTTGAAACAGCCTGGATTATAAAGAAACCGGCATATTATGAAATATTGAAAGAACGTGGAATAAGATGTGCTGTTTATGATACGGTAGAGGCTAATAAAATAATAGAGAAAGCAAATGTCCTCATTGCCAATTCGTATACATTTCTTAACATAAATAAAAGAGAAGACCAGTTGCTTGTGAATGTGTGGCATGGAAGTGGCGTAAAAGCCCATGATTATTATGACCATAATTTGAATCCACGTCATCTGATAAAACTGAAAAATTATTTTGGAAAAGTTGACCTTATGTGTGTGCACAGCCTGGATGACCGGTTTAAGCTTGCGGCAATGCTAAACTTTGACTTACGAAAAATTTATGTTACAGGGCAGCCCCGCCTGGACTGCGTGAAAAAGTCAGATGGAAAAGGGATATTAAAAAAAGTGTTGGGAGAAAAGATATCGCGATATGAACATCTCATCTTTTTTGCACCATCCTATCGTTCCAACATGAGCTGCCATGCCGGAAAGATTTTTTCTGACAACATTTTCCGACTGGATGATTTTGATAATCAGGCTTTGGATGAATTTTTAACCCGCAATCATGCGGCACTTATATATAAGCTTCATCCGATTGAGCAGACAGCATTCTTAGGCAGGAATTTTGTGATGTCGGAGCATTGTTACGAGCTGACGGATGAAATGTTATTTAAAAAAGATGTCAGATATGATGAATTATTAAACAGCTTTGATGTTATGGTAAGTGATTATTCCTCCATTGTATATGATTATCTTTTACTGAACCGGCCGGTGGTATATCTTCTTCCGGATTTTGAAGAGTATAAAAATTCAAAGGGATTTGTATTCCATAATATTTCTCTTTATATGCCGGGCGAGAAAGTATATGATTTTAAAAACCTTCTGCGTGCATTGGATGAGGCATTTGTAAATCCGGATAAGTATATTGATTTAAGAAATAATGTTCTTCTGAACAGATTTGATTATACCGATGATGGTTCAGCAGAACGCTGTTTTCAGCAGATTATGAGCTTTAAAAAGCTGAATGATGAGTATGTTCCTTATCAGAGTGATCCAAAGACCGTGCCGCCAACCGTTACGGAACAGATTGCAAAATATGTTGACAGTAGTAAGTATTATCTTATCGACAGCAGAAAAATATATGACGATAAAGAAAAGCTTCTGGATGAAATCAACAGCGCAGAAAAAGTATATTATATTACTTCGGAAATACCGCCGGAATTCAGAAGCGTGAGTGCAAAAAATTCATACCGGATTGTGGATATTGAATTATTTGAGGAAATGAAAAATAATCCGAAGGTGAATATTGCACATATTATGGGCGGTGTGGATTACGAAAAGTTCTGTGTGGAAAGCACAGCCACTGAGAATAAAAAGAAGAGAATCGGTTTTGCGGGAACGATTGATAACCGGATATATTTTTCGATGGTTCAGTGTATCTGCGAGGAGTTTTCCGATTGCGAGGTTATATTTGCAGGAACGATCATAGGAGATTATCCGGCATGGCTTGGTGGTTTTGACAATCTTACCTATATCGAAGCGGAATATGACAAATTACCTGAGATTATCAGCTCCTTTGATGTTGCAATTCTTCCAATCTTTGGAGGTCATAAGAAGACTGTTCCGGTAGAACTGTTCCAGTATCTTGCCTGCGGAAAGAATGTGGTAGCATCAGAGATAGAGAATTTACCGGAATGTGAAGCTATTTTCGCAAGTAAATCAACGTCAGAGGTAATCGATAACATAAGCCTCATATTGTCGGGTGATTTGCAGGAGAAGAACAGAGAGAGTGCAAAGGCGGTTGCATTGGAATATGACTGGGAGAAAGTTGCCAAAGATATGACAGAGGATAAATACAATTACAGCTTTGCGGAATAAGGATAAATGCAGATAAGTATTGTTTGAATATGTATATGGAGGGGAAAATGACAGATGTGATTATACTTGCCGGAGGAATCGGCAGCAGATTAAAGTCGGCGGTACCAAAACAGTTCATAGAGATAGATGGCTGTCCGATTATTGTACATACGATAAAAAATTTTCAGGACAATCCGAATATTGATCATATTATAATTGTCTGCCTGGAAAAATGGATTGAGTATACGAAAGAAATTGTAAAGAAATATCATCTTGATAAAGTGACGGATGTTGTTCCGGGAGGAGAAACAGGACATATCTCCACCAGAAACGGAGTCTATTTTTTGAAAAACAGATTGTCGGAGGATGACTATGTAATTATCCATGATGCGGCCAGACCAATTGTATATCAGGATATTATCGATGATTTGATTGAAAAAGCAAAAGCCAATGGAAATGCCTGCAGTGCTGTCTCCTGTTACGAAACGGTTGTCCTGACAGAAAACCGGACATCAGGCAAAGAACAGATAGACCGTAACCGAATCGTAAGAGTTCAGACACCGCAATGCTACAACTACGGACTGATAAAATCACTCTACGAAAAAGCAGACAAGGACAATCGGGAAGACTTTGTTTATGCCAATATTCTTGCGATGAACTATGGCGTAGAGATTTATTTTTCCAAAGGAACAAATAACAATATTAAAATTACAACCAAGGATGATATCGCATTGTTCCGTGCACTGCTTTATTATATCAACAATGCCGAAGGTGAGGAGAATTAAATGGTATTAAGTTTACTGGAAGAACAGGAGTATAAAAGATACATAGAGGCATTTGATTTTTCAAAATATATGAAAGATAAAACCTTTCTGATAACCGGAAGCAACGGAATGACCGGACAGGCTATGGTAAAGTGGATTTTATACTTGAATAGCAGATATCAGATGAATGCAAAAATATTTGCATCCACCCGTAATCCAAAACACATTCCGGATTACATGGATGGCTCTGAAAATGTAGTGATGTGTGAGTTTGGAAAAGAGGAAGAAGCCATTGGAGAAGAGAAGGTAGATTATATCGTTCATGCGGCTTCCCCGACAGAAAGAGATTTTTTTCTAAAATACCCGGTTGAGACCTATAAGGTTATTGTGGATGGAACAGCACATATGCTGGAACTGTGTGAGAAGAAGAAAGCGTCCTTTATACTGCTTTCGTCAGTAGAAGTGTATGGTGCATACAACAGTAAGGAAGCAATTGATGAAAAAAAGGTCGGAGCGGTTGACAGCCTGAATATTCGAAGTGGTTATCCTCTGGGGAAAAAAGGAGCAGAATTTTTAACCTATTCTTATTGCAAAGAATATGGCTGCAATGCGAAAATTGTCAGAATTTCTGCAATTCAGGGACTTTACCAGCCATACAATGAACTGCGCATCTATAATGAAATAACAAGATGCATCATGGAAAATAAAAATCTGATTATGAAGTCTGATGGAAAAAGCAAGAAGAGTATTATTTATACCTTGGATGCGGTTTCCGGAATTTTTAAAATCTTGTTTGAAGGTGAAAAGGGAGAGGTCTATAATCTAACCAACCCGGATACCTTTTTAACAGTAAATGAATTTGCGGAAAAGATATTTGAAAAATTTAATGACAAAGTGCATATAGAATTTGACATAGGCTCAGAGAGTGAAACAGGATATCTGCCGCATTTGGAAATTCTTCAGGATACAGAGAAAATATTAAAACTGGGATGGAAACCGATTACAGACTTGTACAGGATTTATGAAATCGACCTGAAGAGATGGAATTTTTCCTGGGGAGAAAAGTAAAGAAAGGATTTGCCTGTGTATATTGAAAAGATAAATACTCCGGAAGATATAAAAAAATATAACATAAATGAATTAGAAGTATTGGCACAAGAATTAAGAGAAGCAATCATAAATAAGGTGAGTGATTGCGGCGGACATCTTGCTTCCAACCTTGGCATTGTAGAGCTGACCATAGCCCTTCATTATGTTTTTGATGCACCAAAGGATAAGTTTGTGTTTGATGTTTCCCATCAGACCTACTGCCATAAAATGCTTACCGGAAGAAAAGCCGCTTTTATTAAAAAAGAAAATTATAAAGATGTCACAGGATTCAGTAATCCAAAAGAAAGCGAGTATGATTTATTTGCCCTTGGACATACTTCTACTTCCGTTAGTCTTGCGTGTGGACTGGCAAAAGCAAGAGATTTAAAACACGATTCGGAAAATGTGATTGCCGTTATAGGAGATGCTTCATTGGATGGCGGAGAAGCATTTGAAGCACTTAATTGTGCAGCGGAAATCAACAGTAACCTGATTGTGGTAATTAATGATAATGAAATGTCTATTCCGGAAAACCACGGAGCGTTGGGACGGCACTTAAAACAGTTGAAAGAATCCGCTGGAAAGCAGAAAGATAATTTCTTTAAAGCCTTGGGATTTGAATATCATCTGATTGAAAACGGAAATGACCTGGAATCCGTTATAAAAGAATTGGAAAGCGTAAAAGACACCAAAGTTCCTGTGGTTGTCCACGTTTGCACCCAAAAGGGAAAAGGCTATAAGCCGGCGGAAGAAAATAGTGAAAACTGGCATTGGGCAAGACCTTTTGACAAAGAGACCGGAAAAAATAAGAATGCCGGAATAGGCGAAAACTATGGAAATATTGTCGGAGAACATTTACTGAACAGAATCCAAAACGATCCGGAAGTTGCAGTAATAGCAGCATCCACTCCCATATGTATTGGCTTTGATAAAACAAGAAGAGAACTTGCGGGAAAACAATATATCGATGTAGGAATTGCAGAGCAGAATGCGGTTACAATGGCGGTGGGAATGGCAAAAAGAGGCTGTAAACCGGTATTTGCAACGAATGGTACTTTTATCCAAAGAGCATATGACCAGATTGAACAGGAAATGTGTATCAATCAGATACCGGCAACGATGATTGTAACCCATGCGTCTGTTTTCGGACACCACAATGACACACATATTGGAATTTTGGATATTCCATTACTTGCCAATATTCCGAATTTAACTTATTTGGCACCTGTGAATAAGGAAGAATATCTTGCTATGCTGGATTGGAGCATCGACCAGAAGGAGAAGCCGGTAGCCATAAGAGTGCCATGGACCGGAGTTAAGCACAGCGATTATGATGTGGCAGAAGAGTATGATAAAGTGTCCTATATGGTTATGCAAAAAGGGCAGGATGTATGTATCCTTGCACTTGGCGGATTTTATGAGCTGGGTGTTAAGACGGCGGCATTGATAAAAGAAACAAAGAATATACAGCCGACAATTATAAATCCAAGATTTATTACAGGCCTGGATGAGAACAGACTTGACTGGGTACTTGAGAATCACAAGATTGTTGTAACCATAGAAGATGGAATACTAAGCGGTGGTTTCGGTTCAAAAATTGCGCAGTATTATTCGGACAAAGATATTAAGGTTTATAATTTTGGATTTTCCATGGATATACCAAGGACATATGAGCCGGCTGAACTCATGGCTGAAAATTCGTTGACGGAAGAAAAAATCGTTGAAAAAATATTTCACCGGTAGATTCATTGGAAGGCATATCATAAAATGCAGCTCCTGTGTAACGCAGGAGCTGTTTTTTATCACTTCTGATTATTTAATTGATTTACTTCTTCTATCGAAAGATTGCAAAGTTTTGCGATTTCCTTTGCATCAAACTTTCCTGTTTTTAAAAGACGAAGGGCAGTATCGGTAGAAGCTTGCTTTAATCCCTGTTCAACACCGGCGTCAAATTCAGCTTTTCTCAGTTTTTTCTCTTCTTCAACTTTATCATATTCAAAAATACTCATAGCAATTACCTCCGCCTGATTCTTCCTAAGAAAATCTGCCAGAATATTTTCCTGAATGCATTCGGTGACAGCCTTTTGCACGGCATCATCCAAAGGCATCTGTTCTGCAAGGGAACGAACCTTTGCAACATAAATGGAATATTCCTTTAATATCTGGCAATGGGACATTAACTCGGTGTTGTGTCCTGCGTTTACATTGAATGTAGTAACAATAAGTTCTAACGATGGATTGTCAGTTACATGATAAAAAGCATCTGACAAACGGCTGGTATAGCAATCATCTATCGGTGTGCTTCCATTATAAAATACAATAAAATGGGGATTTGGAATTTTCTGTAGTGCAGAAGAATACAGGGATTTCTTATCCACAAGCTTCTGGTATTCCGCTGCGATGTAGAATAAATCCCGAAGCGGAATGTTTGGATTCATTGTGGACTGATGCTCGTATAGATAGAGATTCATGTCCAGAATAAAAGCCAGATCGTTCTTCATTCCCATGTAAATGGCATTTTCCAGGGTTACAATTTCAAGTGCACAAGAATCCGTGTAATGGCTGTTATTAACTGCATTATAAAGGGATAATAGTGCTTCCTTATCCGAAAATAACATCCGGAAAACAGTGTCCTTAAATTTGCGGTTCGCCACCGGTGTGCGTTTCGTTGTTTCATTTGCTTCATGTGCTTTTCCTGTCATAGGCAAGTCCTCCTTGTGTGTGGCAGGAGGATAAGCAGCAATAGAAAATAAATATCATATCCAGTGGCAAAAGATTACCTGCTATCGAATAATGGTAGTTATTTCCATACTGTATCGCTCCTGCTTTTTAGTTAAATAGTGAATCAAAAGCATAGATAGATACAGAAATGCTGGGTTCTAAACAGAACCGGATTTGAACTATAGAAAGTGCCATATAGATTGTATAATATATGCTTTTTCACATTTTAACATAGGAAGAGGGCAGGAGCAAGACAGAAAAATTATTCCGCGTCCATTTCCGCCTTAATTTCATCTTCGGTTGCCGCCATTGCCTGTAAAGTCATGGTAAGCAGTTTCTCTAAATCCCAGTCAAGCTGAGCGGCACCGCGCTCGATGACCTCGCGGGAACATCCGGCAGCAAAGCCTTTGCTTTTATATTTCTTCTTTAGGGATTTTAATTCCATATCTTTCGTGCTTTTGGACGGACGCATCAGTGCAGCAGCCCAGATAAGACCGGTTAATTCGTCTGTAGCAAATAAGACCTTTTCCATTTTGTGAAGCGGTTCCACATCAATGGTTGTGCCACATTCTACGGTAATGCCGTAGCCGTGGGAGCAGACCGCATGAATAATGTCATCCGAAACGCCGCCATCCTTTAACAATTCCGGAGCCTTAAGACAATGCTCGGCAGGATATAATTCGAAGTCGATATCGTGAAGCAGTCCCACGATACCCCAGTATTCAGCATCCTCGCCATAGCCTAATTCATTGGCATACCATTTCATAACAGCTTCAACCGTAAGCGCATGCTGAATATGAAAAGGGTCTTTGTTATATTTTTTCAGTAATGCAAAAGCATCATTTCTTGCAATGTGTTCCATTTTTTCGACCTTCTTTCTTTTGTCAGTTCAGTAAAAATATACACCGGATAAAATAAATGTGCAAATCAAATTTGTGTGGAAAAAGGGCATTTTTTGCATATAGCATCATTATCCAAAGAACTGCTACAGGGATTGTTAAGAGGAAAGCTTGGTTTCAACGGAATGATTACTACAGATGCCACCAATATGGTAGGCTTTGGCTGTGCCGGAAGACGTAAAGAGCTGCTTCCGAAATCCATCAATGCAGGCTGTGACATGCTTTTATTTACGAAGAATCTGAAAGAGGATTACGAGACTGTTTTAGAGGCAGTTAAGAGTGGCATAATTTCAGAAGAACGTCTGAATGAGGCGGTTACTTATATTTTGGCAACAAAAGCATCTTTGAAGCTGCATGAGAAACAGAAATCGCATACTCTGATTCCGGATGAGTCCGCCCTTGATATTTTGCGTTGTAAGAAGCATATTGACATGGCATATCAGGTATCCGATAAAGCAATTACACTGGTAAAGGATGAGCAGAATCTTCTGCCACTTTCTAAGGATAAATATAAGAAGGTACTGACCATCGTATTAGGAGATGCCATCAGTGCCAGCGGAAAACCGGCAGTGGGAGACCACCAATCGGATATAATGCACCTTGAAGAGAACCAAAAAGAAATCCTTTTACTGGTACAAAAAAGTAATCGAAAGTAACGGAGAAATTCTAAGATAAACGGCTGTTATTATCTTAAAAAATATTGCATATTTACGAAAAAATAGGAAAAAAAGTAAAAAAAACCCCTTGTTCTATCGGAAAACCTGTTTTATAATAGAGGGAAAAATGAACAGGCAATACGGAGGAAGAAGTAGAAATGAACAAGAAACTGATTATCGTAACATCACCGCCAGCTTGTGGGAAAACATATATTTCAAAAGAACTGGCAAAGAGATTAAATCATATTGTATATCTGGATAAGGATACTTTAATTACATTATCTAAACAGATTTTTGTAGTGGCTGGACAGCCATATAATAGAAGCAGTGATTTCTTTGAGAAGAACATTCGTGATTATGAATATGAATGTGTCGTAAATCTGGCACTGGAGGCATTGGAGTATGAAGATCTGGTTCTTATCAATGCACCATTTACAAGAGAAATCCGTGATATGGAATATATCAAAGGTCTGAAAGCCCAGCTGGCAAAGAAAGATGCTACATTAGTAACAATCTGGGTACAGACAGATCCAGAAATCGTTCATGAGAGAATGATTACCAGAGCATCTGACCGTGATGATTGGAAGTTAGAGCACTGGGATGAATATATTGCATCCTGTAACTTTGAGATTCCGGAAGATCTGCATGATCCGAATGTAAAAGATGATTTACTGATTTTCAATAACAACAATGATGAAGAGTTTGAAAAGTCCATGAAAGAGATTACTGGAATCTTAAATGAGACTATCAATCAGGACTAATTACATAGTTTAAAAGTGGAACCCCGGGCAAAATGCTTCTTATGGGAAGAGAAGTATTTTGCCCGGGGATTTTTTACTTTACAGAAAATTGCTTTCCTGTAA
>OHFO01000419.1_pt1 | contig 11551 bp, 9 predicted proteins | sample 1567541 | NCBI WGS metagenome assembly OHFO01 (sample SAMEA3879595, study PRJEB24766) | human gut metagenome | biome: human-associated habitat; feature: feces | place: USA | collected 1985/1987 | reverse complement strand
CAAGAGAATCGCTGATCTGGGCGTAGACTTCCTGGCAGCTGGTATCGGCAATATCCACGGCAAATATCCTGCAAACTGGAAGGGTCTGTCCTTTGAAACTCTGGATGCTATCCAGCAGCTGACTGGTGATCTTCCTCTGGTTCTTCACGGCGGCACAGGTATCCCGGCTGACATGATCAAGAAAGCAATCGCCCTTGGCGTTGCTAAGATCAATGTTAACACCGAGTGCCAGCTTGCATTTGCTGCAGCTACCAGAAAGTACATCGAAGAAGGCAAAGACGAGCAGGGCAAGGGTTATGACCCTCGTAAGCTGCTGGCTCCTGGCTTCGAAGCGATCAAGGCTACTGTAAAAGAAAAAATGGAACTGTTCGGTTCTGTAGACAAGGCTTGAGCATCAGCCGAGTAACAGATCATTCAAACAGATCAATCAGGACGGTCGGAATCTTCCGACCGTCCGTTTTTATTTCATAGGAAAATGCGTCCTATGAAATAAAAACGCTCCGCGAGGACACATAAGCGGCGTTCATTTTTTATTCATATTTCTTTAACGGAATGTTTTTCTGCCCATCACGGTTTCGTCACTTTCCGTTTCTATACTAAAACCATAAGATACAGCAAGCCAATCAATGACAGTAACACAACTTTTCAAATAGCTTTTTCATAATAAATGCCAGGCGACATCGGGTTGCCTGGCATCCTCCCTTTTCTGGGGTATTTTTCACAAATAAGTGTTGGAGCAGAATAGATATCAACAGGTTCCAGGGGTAAAAGCTTTGTCGTGCGAGCCCGACCGGCTTTTGAGCTTTGGCATTTCAGCATATATCAATGAAGCACTCCATGCGTGTCGCATTCCGCAACCCTTCGGAATACGCGGGGGACCTGCGTAAATCGCAGCTTGAACTGACAGTACACTCATGTTAAGATAGCGAAAGAAGCTTTTGCAGCGGATGGCGGAAAGCGTTCGGAGCGTGGCAGTTTGACAGAAAAGGAATGGAAAGGAACGGGTAGACAAAATGAAGATGCGTACAGAACAAAAGACAGCGGTAAAAAACAGCATTGGAAGGCTTGTGTTCGTTGCGCTGTCGGTACTGTTACAGGTTATATGGATTTGCGTACAGGCGATGAAATTAAACCGATATTCGACATGGATTTCGGTTGCGACCAGCGTGCTTACGCTGGTTGTCGTGATCCTGCTTTATGGCCGCAGGACAAATGCAGCGTTTAAAATGCCTTGGATTATCCTGATTCTGGCGTTTCCGGTGTTGGGCCTCGGCATGTATCTGTTGTTTGGACGCAAAGAAGCGACGCAGTTGGTGCGGGAGCGGTTTGAGCGGATTGATCAGAGTCTGGACGGGCTGCTGATACAGGACAAAGCGGTTCGGATAAAGCTGCAGCAGACGGACCGGATGGCGGCGAATGAAGCGGAGTATATCTGGAACTATGCGAAATATCCGATTTATCAGAATACGGATGTCGTTTTTTATAAAGAAGCGTCGGAGGGGATTGAAGCTCAAAAGCAGGCGCTGAACCAGGCAAAGCATTTTATTTTTATGGAATACCATGCGATTGAGGACAAGCAGTCGTTTGGGGATTTAAAAGAAATTCTTGCACGGAAAGCAAAAGAAGGCGTGGAGGTTCGTCTCTTTTATGACGATATCGGAAGCATCGGATTTATCAATACGGATTTCATTCAGCGAATGGAAGCGGAAGGCATTCAGTGTCGCGTGTTTAACCGTCTGATGCCGGTTTTAAACGTTTTTATGAACAACCGCGATCATAGAAAGATTACCGTGATCGATGGGAAAATCGGTTTTACGGGCGGATATAATCTGGCGGACGAATATTTTAACATCACGCATCCATATGGTTACTGGAAGGATACCGGCGTCCGGCTGGAAGGGGATGCAGTGCGCAGCCTGACTGTGATGTTTCTGGAAATGTGGAATTATATCAACCGTTCCACGGAAGATTACAGCAGATTCCTGCCGTCTGTTTACAGGGAGAAAGAATTTACCTCCGATGGCTTTGTACAGCCGTATGGTGACAGTCCGCTCGATAATGAAAACGTCGGAGAAAATATTTATCTGAATATCATAAACCGTGCGAAAAACTATGTGTATATTTTTACACCATATCTGATCATCGATCACGAAATGCTGATCTGTCTCTCAAATGCAGCAAAGAGCGGTGTGGATGTAAGGATCGTGACACCGGGTGTGCCGGATAAAAAGGCAGTATATCTTTTAACACAGTCTTATTATGAACCGCTTTTAAAGAATGGTGTGAAGATTTTTCAGTATACACCGGGATTTATCCATGCAAAATGTTTTGTCTGTGACGATGAGATCGCGACGGTCGGCAGTGTAAACCTTGACTACCGGAGTCTGTTTTTACACTTTGAATGTGGTGTATTTATGTACCGGTCTAAGGCAGTCATGCAGGTAAAGGAAGACTGCCTCAGGACATTTGAAGAGTCGGAGGAGATGGATGTTTCATTCTGCCGCAGACGAAGACTTCCGGTACGTATGGTTCAGAGCCTGATGCGTCTGTTTGCACCGTTGTTATAATATGAGAACAAATGTTCCACACCATCAGATCAGTGATATGTAATAACAGAATGTTTCATGACATCAAATCAGTGATACACCGGACTCTGTATTTTTAAGGAACAAAATATAACAGGGTGCGGCAAAAATAATCTTTATAATCTGCAGCATCGACTGTATCCGCATATACAATATTGACACTGCCGATCGGCGTTCCATTTAGAGAATAGACCGCCTTCCCGGCAGTGTTTCCTTTTTTTACTGGTGCTGTCACATTTTCCGGCAGTTCGATGCTTTTGGTAATGCCGGTAAGATCACTTCCGTCTGTTGTCATGTATTGAAAAGGTCTTTGGTAAATGATGCCTACAGAATCCGCAAGGCCTTTTTTAACCGGGAGATCGTCTAACTTATCTTCGTGGCTGTCACAGTAAATCCTGCATTTCCCAAACCCATAATTCAAAAGAGTCGTGGCATCCGCAGAGCGTGACTTGATATCAGGAGCCCCCATGATGACGGCGATCAGTTCCATATCATCTTTTTTGGCGGTTGCGGAAATACAGTACATGGCAGTGTTGGTAAATCCGGTTTTTAAGCCGGTGGCATACTGGTAATGTTTGATCAGCTTATTGGTGTTCGTCAGACCGAACTCCGAGGAACCTTTTGCGGTAGTGTGGGTGATATTTTCCATCCAGATTGTGCAGTAATCATGGATTTTCGGGTATTTTGTGATCAGTTCGCGCGACATCAGTGCAATGTCATTGGCGCTGGTCATATGTCCGTCGGCATCTAAACCACAGCAGTTGACGAAATTGGTGTCATTCATACCGAGTCCTTTTGCGCGTTCGTTCATCATGCGGACAAATTCTGATTCGGAACCGGCAACATGTTCTGCCATGGCAACACAGGCGTCATTGGCGCTCGCAACACTGATACATTTGATCATCGTTTCGACTGTCTGGGTTTCACCCGGTTCTAAAAACACCTGAGAACCGCCCATGCTTGCTGCATATTCGGAGACGGTCACCGTGTCATCTAAGGAAATCTGTTTGGATGAGAGTGCATCAAAAATCAGAAGCAGCGTCATAATCTTGGTGACACTTGCCGGATGCCTTGCCTCGTGGGAATTTTTTTCGTAGACGACTGCACCGGTGAAAGCCTCCATCAAAATGGCGCTTGGTGCGGAGATATTTAAGTCTGCAGCAGGTGCAGTATCTGTCTGGGCAGCAGGAGACAGGGGGACGGTTACATTCGGAATGAAACAGGAAGATGCAGGAAGTACCGTGCCCTGCACAAGGAGATTGAGACCGAGCAGAATGGAAACCATGAATTTCAAGAATATGCCCTCCGTAGGGTTCTGTTATAATTTATTTTAGATACGAAGGATGTACATTATGCATAAAAATCTTGAATTTTGCGGGAATCCACGGTAAAATCAATATTTGTGGAATGAGAGGGTATGACATAGATGGAATTAACTGTAAAACTTCAGGTGTTTGAGGGGCCGTTAGATCTGCTTTTACATCTGTTAGAAAAAAATAAAGTCAATATATATGATATTCCAATCGTGGAGATCACAAACCAGTATATGGAATATATTGCCGAAATGCGCAGACAGGACTTAAATGTGATGAGCGAATTTCTCGTGATGGCGGCGACACTGCTTGATATCAAATCAAAAATGCTGCTCCCTGCAAAAGAAAGCGAGGATGAGGAAGAAGAAGATCCGAGAGCGGAACTTGTGCAGCAGCTGTTGGAATATAAAATGTATAAATGTATGGCATATGAACTCAGGGACCGTCAGATTGATGCGGAAAAAGTATGGTTTAAAGCACCGACAATCCCGCCCGAAGTTCTTGCATATGAAGAACCGGTTGATGTGAATGAACTGATGTCCGGGGTAACACTTGCGAGGCTGAATGATATTTTTCAGTCCATCATAAAGAAACAGGCGGATAAGATCGATCCGGTCCGTTCGAAGTTTGGAAGAATCGAGAAAGAGGAAGTGTCACTTTCTGATAAGATGACATATGTGGAAGAATACAGTCTGCATCACGGACATTTTTCGTTTCGGAGTCTTTTAGAAGCACAGTCCGGGAAAATGGAAGTGGTTGTGACATTTCTGGCAATATTAGAGCTGATGAAGATGGGAAAGATCGTTGTTTCCCAGGAATACACGTTTGATGATATAAAAATTGAATCAAAAATTGCGGCCTAGCTGTGTGACAGCAGAAATGAAATGGGATCTGTGTGGAATTTTTACACACCGGAATAGAGGGTTGGTATGGAAGAAAAAAAATATGAGGCAATCGTTGAGGCGATCCTGTTTACAATGGGAGAGTCTGTGGAATTAGAGCGTATAGCAAAAACACTGGAACTTGATACAGAACGGACAAAAAAGATCATAGAACATCTGATGCAGCGCTATGAGGATGATGGCGTCGGCGTTAAGATCATGGAACTGGACGGTTCTTATCAGATGTGTACGAAGGGCGAAATGTATGAATATCTGGTGAAAATCGCAAAGCAGCCGAAAAAGCATGTGCTTACCGACGTTCTGCTTGAAACCCTTTCGATCATTGCCTACAAGCAGCCGATTACAAAGGCGGAAATTGAAAAGATCAGAGGTGTTTCCTGCGATCATGCGGTAAACAAGCTGGTGGAGTACAATCTGGTATGTGAACTTGGAAGGCTGGATGCGCCGGGACGCCCGCTGCTTTTTGGCACAACGGAGGAATTCTTAAGGAGTTTTGGCGTTCAGTCAATCGATGAACTTCCCGTGTTAAGTCCGGTCCAGGTAGAAGAATTCAAACAGGAAGCGGAAGCGGAAATGCATATGAAACTGGATATCTGATCTGGTTTCGTATGCTTTTTTTTCACAAAAAATGAGCATTTTTTGCGTATTATATACATAAGGATTGATGAAATGCTTTTTTGGAGTCTGGTGTATGTGGAAAAAACTGCTGGCATGGATCCTTGTCACTGTGATCTTAACAGGATATGGGATACAGATCGTGGAGGCTTTTGATCAAAAAGAAAATGTGCGGATGGAGGAAGTGACAGAAAAGCCGGATCAAAATTCCCTGTATGCAAAAGCAGCTGTGCTTATGGATGCGGATTCCGGGCGTATCCTGTATGAAAAAAACGGGCACCAGGCGATGGCGAATGCCAGTACGACCAAAATACTGACATGTATCATTGCACTGGAAAACTGCGACCTGGACAGCGAAGTGACCGTGAGTACGCTTGCAGCGTCACAGCCGAAAGTTCATCTGGGTATGCGGGAGGGGCAGAAGTTTTATCTGAAAGATCTGCTGTACGGACTGATGTTGGAATCTTATAATGACTGCGCTGTGGCGATTGCAGAACACATTGCAGGCACGACGGGTGATTTTGCAAAACTTATGAACGATAAAGCAGAGGAGATCGGCTGTGAGGACAGTTATTTTATCACACCGAACGGACTGGATGCCAAAAATGAAAATGGCTTTCATCACACAACAGCGGCAGATCTTTCTTTGATCATGCGGTACTGCATCAAAACATCAGAAATGGCAGAGCAATTTCTTACAATCACAAGGGAAGGACAGTATCAGTTTTCTGATATAGATGGTAAAAACAGTTACACCTGCTGTAATCATAATGCATTTTTGCAGATGATGGACGGGGCATTGTCAGGCAAGACCGGTTTTACCGGTAATGCGGGATATTGTTATGTCGGGGCATTAAAACGTGATGACAGAACTTTTATCGTTGCACTGCTTGCCTGCGGGTGGCCGAATAACAAAACATATAAGTGGGCAGATACAAAAAAACTTATGCAGTATGGAATTTCCCGGTTCCGGAAAATAAGTCTGGATGAGATTGAACTGGACGCAGGGGAATGTGCTCCGGTACAGGTGGTGGACGGACAGGGCACAAAGATCGGCGAAGAGGTAACGACAGAACTTGAAGTTGCGCCGGTGAAAGAAAATGTGGAACTATTGATCGAAAAAGACCAGGAAGTACACATAGAGTATCAATTATCCCGGAAACTTTATGCATCGGTAACGGAAGGAGATTTTATCGGTGAGATAACATACTTTCTGGGAGATGAGGTTCTGGCAAAACGTGTGGTCACAGTGAAGAATACGGTAAAAAGAATCGATTTTTGCTGGTGTGTAAAAAAAACAGCAGAATTATTTCCAATGTAAAAGCCCTAAATTCCTTGTATGCAAAAAAAAACTGTCAAAAAATTAACAATTCTCTTGAAAATTTGTCACTGACCATCTATAATTTATCCTAGCGGAATTTGTTATATTTTTACATTATTCACTATGTACCATGTCAAAAGATGTGGTAACAAACTTTATAGATGGAGGGCAAAAAGGATGAATAGTAGTAATGATAGCTTGGCAATGCAGCGTATTACCAAGTTAGTCGATGAGAACAGTTTCATGGAAATCGGTTCTCTCGTAACCGCAAGAAATACAGACTTTAATCTTGCAGACACAGATACACCGTCCGATGGTGTAATTACCGGACATGGTCTGGTGGATGGCAATCTGGTATTTGTATACAGCCAGAATGCAGCTGTATTAAACGGTACTATCGGAGAGATGCATGCAAAGAAGATTGCAGCCGTATATGACATGGCAATGAAAATGGGAGCACCGGTGATCGGATTTATCGATTGCGCCGGAATGCGTTTACAGGAATCTGTGGATGCGTTAAACGGATTTGGTGAGATCTACGCAAAGGAGGTTGCAGCATCCGGCGTTGTTCCGCAGATTTCCGCTATTTTCGGAAGCTGTGGCGGTGGACTTGCAGTAGTTCCTGCATTATCTGATTTCGCATTTATGGAGAGCAAAGGAAAAATGTTCATCAATTCCCCGAATGCGATCGAGGGTAACCGTATTGAAAAATGCGATACTTCTTCCGCAGAGTTCCAGAGTGAGAAAAACGGTTGTATCGATGCTGTTGGAACAGAGGATGAGATCATTGCAGAGATCCGCGAGTTAGTAAGCGTCCTTCCTTTAAATAATGAAGGAGATGTATACACATCTGAGTGTCAGGATGATTTAAACCGTGCATGTGAGAACATGGCAGCCATGAAAGGCGATCCAAGATATTTATTAAGTGAGATCTCAGACGGACATGTATTCTTTGAAACAAAGAAAAACTATGCAAAAGATATGGTAACCGGATTTATCCAGTTAAACGGAATGACAGTCGGCGCTGTTGCAAACTGCTCAGAAGTTTACGATGAAGAGGGCAAAAAAGCAGAGGAGTTCTCCGGAGCTCTGACAGCAAGAGGATGCAACAAGGCAGCAGAGTTCGTTAACTTCTGTGATGCGTTCGAGATCCCGGTATTGTCTTTAACAAACGTAAAAGGTTATGCAGCTACTGTCTGTGCAGAAAAAGGACTTGCAAAAGCACTTGCACGCATGACAATGGCATTCGCTGATGCAACCTGCCCGAAAGTAAACCTGATCACCGGAAATGCAATCGGAAGCGCTTATGTGACAATGAACTCCAAAGCAATCGGAGCAGACTTTACATATGCATGGGAAGATGCAAAGATCGGTATGATGGATGGCGAGCTTGCAGCAAAGATCATGTACGCAGATGCATCTGCAGATGAACTCGCAGCAAAAGCAAAAGAATATGATGCATTACAGTCAAGTGTTATGACTGCAGCAAGACGTGGTTATGTAGATCTTATTTTAGATCCGGCAGACACCAGAAAATACCTTGTAGATGCATTTGAATTATTATACACAAAATGTGCAGGTGTACCGGACAAGAAACATGGAACAAAATAGAAAGGTGAAGTTATGAAGAAAAAATTATCTCTTATGCTTTGTCTTTGCTTTATGGTTCTGGCAATGACAGCATGTGGAACGGATCCTAAGAGCGTTGATTATTTTGGTATGAGTTATTCTGATATCCAGGATAACATGGAGCAGACAGTATCTGCGCTTGTTTCGTTTTCAGATGAAGATATACAGAGTGGTGCAGAATATTATGACTCAAACGGAATGGATGCATTTGCCCACTTACTGACATCCTGGGGTGAAACAGTTTCAGATCTGGGTTCCTATCAGGGACTTGGAGATCTTACTGTGACAAAAGCACAGAAGACTGTGACTGCAGACCAGGTTTTACATTTCTCAGACAGAGATGTAGTTGTTTCTTATGTATATGAATACAATTACGAGACAGAAGCACCGGAACTTACAGATGCAAGTGCAGATCTTGTGTATTCACTTGGCGAGAAAATGGGAAAAGCCGGTATGAATACATTGATGGGAATGGGAACCGTATTTGTAGTTCTTATCCTGATCAGTCTGATCATCAGCTGCTTTAAAGTGATTCCGTATTTACAGAACAAAAAAGCAAATGCTGGTGCGAAGAAAGATGTGGCAGATCCGGTTGTAGAACAGATCGAGCAGCGTGAGGAGACATCCCAGCTTACTGATGATTTAGAACTGGTTGCAGTTATTTCTGCAGCAATCGCAGCGGCAGAAGGAACATCAGCAGATGGATTCGTAGTACGTTCTATCCATAGAAGATAGGCGAAGCAGACAAGTTATAATAAATATATGTCGTAAAAAAGTAATGATCACAGGAGGATGATTCAATGAAAAGCTATACAATTACCGTAAATGGAAATGTTTATGATGTTACTGTAGAAGAGAATGGTGCTGTAAGTGCACCGGCAGCAGCACCGAGACGTGCAGCAGCTCCGGCTCCGGCAGCAGCTCCGAAGGCAGCAGCACCGGCAGGTGGCGCAGGTAACGTAAAGATCGAAGCAGGTGCAGCAGGAAAAGTATTTAAGATCGAGTCTTCTGTTGGCGCATCTGTAAAGAAAGGTGACACAATCTTAGTTCTTGAAATCATGAAAATGGAGACACCGGTTGTTGCTACCGAAGATGGTACAGTAGCAAGCATCAACGTAAGTGTTGGTGACATGGTAGAAGCAGGTGCATTACTGGCAACTTTAAACAACTAATTTTAGGAGGATAACAATGAGTTATTTTACTGAGACAATGGGCAACCTCCTTCATCAGACTGCCTTTTTTAACCTGACATGGGGAAATTTCGTAATGATCTTAGTTGCATGTATTTTCCTGTATCTGGCGATTGCAAAAGGGTTTGAACCGTTGTTACTCGTTCCGATCGCATTTGGTATGCTTCTGGTAAACATTTATCCGGATATCTTTGCAGCTCCGGAGCAGATGAGTAACGGTGTCGGTGGTTTATTCCATTATTTTTATACCTTAGATGAATGGTCAATCCTGCCATCCCTTATTTTCCTTGGCGTTGGTGCGATGACCGATTTTGGACCTCTGATCGCAAACCCGATCAGCTTCCTTTTAGGAGCAGCAGCACAGTTTGGTATTTTCGGCGCATATTTCCTTGCAATCCTGATGGGATTCAATGATAAAGCAGCAGCAGCCGTTTCTATCATCGGTGGTGCAGATGGTCCTACTTCCATTTTCCTTGCTGGAAAACTTGGACAGTCCGGCCTTATGGGACCGATCGCTGTAGCAGCATATTCTTACATGGCACTGGTGCCGATCATTCAGCCGCCAATTATGAAGTTATTTACAACGAAAAAAGAACGTGCGATCAAGATGCAGAACTTACGTCCGGTATCCAAACTTGAGAAAATCTTATTCCCAATCGTGGTAACCGTTGTTGTATGTCTGATCCTTCCGACAACAGCCCCGCTCGTTGGTATGTTAATGCTCGGTAACCTGTTCCGTGAGTGTGGTGTGGTTCGTCAGTTATCTGAGACAGCATCTAATGCATTGATGTATATCGTAGTTATCTTACTTGGTACATCCGTTGGTGCATCCACAAGTGCAGAGGCTTTCTTAAATGCAACAACTTTAAAGATCGTTGCACTTGGACTGATTGCATTTATGTTTGGTACAGCAGCCGGAGTATTGTTCGGTAAATTACTTTGCTTCATTACAAAAGGCAAGATCAACCCACTCATCGGTTCTGCCGGTGTATCCGCAGTTCCTATGGCTGCGCGTGTATCACAGAAAGTTGGTGCAGAGGAAGATCCTACGAACTTTTTACTTATGCATGCAATGGGACCAAACGTTGCCGGTGTTATCGGTACAGCAGTAGCAGCCGGTGTATTCATGGCAATCTTTGGAATTTAATCAGACGGCAGAACAAAAACAGGTTCGCTGTATAAGGAGGAAAAAATGGCTGAAGTTGTTAAAAAACCTTTAAAAATAACAGAGACAGTACTGCGTGATGCACATCAGTCTCTGATCGCAACAAGAATGACAACAGAGCAGATGCTTCCAATCGTAGATAAGATGGACAAGGTTGGATACTATGCTGTTGAGTGCTGGGGAGGCGCTACTTTCGATGCATCCCTTCGTTTCTTAAAAGAGGATCCATGGGATCGTCTTCGTAAATTAAGAGATGGTTTTAAAAATACGAAATTACAGATGTTATTCCGTGGACAGAATATCTTAGGATACCGTCCATATGCTGATGATGTAGTAGAGTATTTCGTACAGAAATCCATCGCAAACGGAATTGATATCATCCGTATTTTTGACTGTCTGAATGATCTTCGCAATCTTCAGACAGCAGTAAGCGCATGTAACAAAGAAAAAGGACATGCACAGGTGGCTTTATCTTATACACTCGGTGATGCTTATACCTTAGATTACTGGACAGATATGGCAAAAAGAGTAGAGGATATGGGAGCTGACTCTGTATGTATCAAAGATATGGCAGGACTTTTAGTTCCACAGAAAGCAGACGAGCTGGTACGTGCGATCAAAGAAGTGATCGATATCCCGTTAGAGTTACATACACACTATACATCAGGTGTTGCTTCCATGACATACATGAAAGCAGTAGAGGCAGGATGTGATATCATCGATACTGCAATGTCTCCATTTGCACTTGGAACATCCCAGCCGGCTACTGAGGTTATGGTAGAGGCATTCAAGGGAACCGAGTTTGATACAGGTTTAGACCAGAACAAACTT
>OHFO01000413.1_pt1 | contig 11582 bp, 9 predicted proteins | sample 1567541 | NCBI WGS metagenome assembly OHFO01 (sample SAMEA3879595, study PRJEB24766) | human gut metagenome | biome: human-associated habitat; feature: feces | place: USA | collected 1985/1987 | reverse complement strand
CCGGGTTCCCGCCGAAATCGACTTCCCGAACGGCAATCCGCGCTATTCCTGCGAAAACGGCTTTCTGATTAACAATACTACGCAGACGCTGCTGTACACCGCGCCGTCGAGCCACGGCATCGCGCTGCCCGCCGTCCGCCGCCTTGGCGACTGGTCGCTTTCCAACTATTACCTCTGGTACGACGATTATGACCCCGTTCTGCCCGACACGCTGGAAAGCGTTGGCAGTTACGTCTTCTATGACTGCGGCGTGACCCGCGTCACCTTCCCCGACGGCATCACCGTCAATGCCTTCGACTTCGCCACTGTGCAGGACAAGACCTTCGCTGTTGTCACCTTCTCCGAGGACGACAGTCGCTACTACAACGGCGGCACCGTGCTGACCAAGATGTGCCTGGCATGGGCGGCGGGCTTCGACGGCGACCCGGAATCTGCTTCCATCGCTCTGGGCAAGTCTGGCGGCGTCAAGCTGAAGTTCACCGAGAGCAAGACCAAGAACGGCAACAACGTGACGACCATCACCGTCGTCTAATCCCGAAAGTGAGGTGACTAGGGAGTCCAGACGTCTGGACTCCCTTTTATTATATGAGAGTACAAGAATATGTCGGTTATGTGTGTGCCAAGGCAAGACTTAGGCACGGAGAACCGCAATGGAAAGTTGCGCAACATCTTGGTACATGTCAACAGACAATCTCCAACTTTGAACGTGGAAGGTGTGATTCTTATCCCGTCCTGATGTATTACATAGCATGGTTTCTAACCGAAGATGACATACAAATGATAAGAGAGGGTGTTCGTAATGGCAAAATCAAAACGCAACCCCGGTCAAGGAAGAAACACGAAGTACCAGTTGAGCCAGAAGTCGTTGGACGTCCTGTCAATGGGTGTTCGCAATCTCTCGCGCCTGACCTTGAAAGAACAAAAGGCGACGCTTCGGCAGTTAGTACAAACAGCTAACCGTAGAATCAAGTCACTAGAACGTCTTAGTCTTACCCCGACAGCCCTGCGTCACGTTCACGCGGCTGGATATAAAAAATTTAGTCTCAACGTAACCGAGAAAGAATTGCATAAAGAGTATGCGGCATTGCAGGACTTCTTCACGCAAAAGAGTAGCACCTATGCAGGGGCTGTGGCCGTTGAGAAGGAGTTCTTTAAAAATCAGGCTCTTATGGCGACAATGACCCCGCGGAGCGCCGCTGACCTGACAGAGGAGCAGGTAAAAACTCTGTATAGGGAAACGGGCGGAGAAATCACCCCAGAAATGGCAGAGAAGTTTGCCAAGGAAAACATCGTGCAGTTCTGGGATATTTTCCATGAGATTCAAGAGACCGACCCTAACTATCGTGAAGCTCGTGGTAGTTTGGCGTTAAAGCAGGTCTATGAGCGGGAGTATGACCCCGACGAAAACGTCAAAAAGATGAAAGACAGAATAATGTCCATTATGAAATCTCAAGAACGCGGCGAAGTAGCCGAGAAGAAGGAGAAGCGAGATGTTTTTTCTGCGGGACGAAATTCTCTCTAATGAGGATTTTCTGTTCACGTTAGAGATTGAAAAACACAGCTTTGAAATCGTCAGTGTGCGCAAGAAGTGTAAGTATTACAATGTGCCCGCATCGTTCGATATTGAGACTTCCTCGTTCCTAGTCCAGACGTCTGGACTGAAATGCAGTACGATGTATGAGTGGACGTTCGGCATCAACGGTTTTATAACCGCTGGTAGAACGTGGGACGAATACATTGAGTTGATTTCAAAGGTAGAAGAAATCCTAGGAATCAACGAGAATCTCCGTCTTATAGTTTATGTACACAACTTGTCATACGAATTTCAGTTCATGCGTAAATTGTTTGAGTGGGACAAAGTATTCTCGCTGGATGTTCGTAAACCAGTCTACGCAATTACAACATCCGGCACGGAGTACAGATGTTCCTACAAACTATCTGGATATAGCTTAGCAACCATAGGTAAGAACCTGCAAAAGTACAAAGTCCAAAAGATGGTAGGCGACCTCGATTACTCTAAAATCCGTCACAGCAACACCCCGCTGACGGAGAAGGAGTGGGGCTATTGCGCTCACGATGTTTTGGTCGTCATGGCGTACATCCAAGAGAAAATCGAAAGTGATGGGAACATAGCAAAGATACCCCTGACCAAAACGGGATACGTTAGACAATTCTGTCGTGAAAACTGTTTCTATCAGTACCGTTCTCACAACAAATGGACGAGCAAGTATAAGAAATACCACGCTTTGATGAAAACGCTGACACTAACGCCAGACGAGTACACACAGTTAAAGCGGGCGTTCCAAGGAGGTTTCACGCACGCTAACGCCTGCTATTCCAGAAAGACCTTAAATAATGTTGGGTCATTCGACTTCACTTCATCTTATCCATACGTCATGATTTCCGAAAAATTTCCAATGGGGCCACCAGAGCATATAACAATCAACTCACCAGAGGACTTTGAGTATAGCACTGACTTGTACTGCTGTATGTTCGACGTTGAGTTCACAAATATTTCCTCTATTACCTCGGTTGAGCATCCTATTTCCGTCTCTAAATGTTGGGACGTTGTACATCCAATCGTAGATAATGGCCGTTTGGTATGCGCTGATACTATAACCACGACTATTACAGATTGCGACTGGGAAACGTATAAACATTTTTACACATGGGACGATGCTAAAATCTACAACTTTGTTCGTTTTCGTAAAAGCTATTTGCCAACTGATTTTGTCAAGTCAATTCTAAAGTTGTATCAGGACAAGACTACATTGAAGGGTGTAGTTGGCAAGGAAGTAGAATACCTTGGTTCAAAGGAAATGGTAAATGCAGCATACGGTATGACCGTAACCGACATTTGCCGTGATGAAATCGAGTACGAATCCAGACGTCTGGACTCTGTTTGGTCTAAAGAACGTCCCGACTTGGAGACGGCAATCGACAAGTACAACAAATCTTCGCAACGTTTCCTGTATTATCCTTGGGGAGTTTGGGTAACAGCGTATGCAAGACGTAACCTGTTCTCCGGTATTTATGCCTGCGGTGACGATTATGTATACTCTGATACTGATTCCATAAAGGTTCTAAATCCAGAGTCTCACATGGATTATATCAGGAATTACAATAAGATAGTTGTTGATAAGCTGAACGACGCTATGGAATATCACGGCCTGTCAGAATCTTCTTACAAACCTAAAACAATAAAAGGTGTCGAGAAATGTCTGGGAGTATGGGATAACGAGGGCGTTTATACTAGGTTCAAAACTCTAGGTGCGAAACGGTACATGACGGAAAAGGACGGAGAAATCTCGCTTACTGTATCCGGTCTTAACAAGCACGTTGCAATGCCCTACCTGATAAAGAAATACGGTGACGATATATTTGAAGCCTTTGACGACGACTTATACATCCCGCCTAACTACACAGGTAAAAACATGCTAACGTACATCGACGATGAACAAGACGGAATAGTAACCGACTATCTCGGAGAGACAGCCGAGTTTCATACTCCGTCTGGAATCTACATGGCACCGACAGATTACTCGCTGAATCTGTCCGCCGAATACCTTAAATATCTAATGGGGGTAAAAGATTATGAGTACTGATACAGTCCAGACGTCTGGACTGAAAACCAAAAAGCCAAAGTATTACCGATTGAAAAACATTCTCCAGAAGAACGCAACATACAATGTTATGTTCGGAGAACGTTCCAATGGTAAGACTTATGCAGTGCAGGAATACTGCATTAAACAATATTTGAAAACGGGCGGTCAGACCGCTTGGATTCGTCGTTGGCAGGACGACTTCAAAGGTAAACGCGCTCGTACAATGTGGGACGGTTGCGTAAATAACGGAGAGTTGGAGAAGTGGACAAATGGGCAGTTTGACCATATCAACTACAAAGGCGGCGCGTGGTATCTTGCAAAGTTCGATGAGACGTTGAACAAAGACGTTGAATCCTTAACGCCGTTTGCATACTCGTTCGCAATTAGCGCCATGGAACACGACAAGTCTACTAACTACGACGGCATCATCAATGCAGTTCTGGACGAGTTTTTGACCCGCACGTTCTACCTGCCTAACGAGTTTGTGCTGTTTATGAACGTTCTGTCAACCATTATCCGTGACCGTGACAACGTCAAAATTTTCATGATGGGTAATACAGTAAACCAGTATTGCCCATACTTTGCAGAAATGGGCCTTACCCATATCAAGGAAATGAAGAAGGGCGACATTGACGTTTACGAGTACGGCGAAAGCGGCCTGACTGTTGCAGTCGAGTACACCGATTCACCCAATAAGGAAGGCAAAAAGTCCGATAAGTATTTCGCCTTTAACAATCCCAAGCTGTCTATGATTACAGGCGGTGCATGGGAAATTGCAATATATCCTCATTGCCCATGCAAATATAAACCGAGTGACGTGTTGTACACGTACTTTATAATCTTTGACCGAGAGATGTTACAGTGTGAAATCATCTTTACCAAGGACGAACGGGATAACGATGTACTGTTCACGTTTATTCATCGTAAGACCAGTGAACTGAAAGACCCAGACCATGAGCTGATTTACAGCCCTGACTATTCTCCGTTACCTAACCGCCGTCGTAAGATTACCAAACCGACTGACGATAGGGAACGGAAAATCTGCTCGTTCTTCAGCAAGGAAAAGGTGTTCTATCAGGACAACACCGTAGGTGAAATCGTCCGCAACTATATCATGTGGTGCCAGAAAGGAGAATAACAATAGCCCCAGTCCAGACGTCTGGACTGGGGCTATTGTTATTTTGTAGTGTAGTTGATACCGAGTTTCTTCAGCAACTCGGTGACGGTCTTGAAGTCACCAGCCGACAGCGGCCCGGCGTTGATGTAGTAAAGATTAACCGTACTGTCGCGCTTAACAGAATGGTACACGCCGTTCGCCACACTGGCGTATTTGTTGACGAAGTTGTCGTCGAGCCAGTTCAGCGGGTTCCACCGCTTGCCCTTCCAGATAACCTCGAAGTGCAGATGCTGGCCGGTGGCGTTTCCAGTCGAACCCATGTAACCGATAATCTGTCCGCGGTAAACATTCTGGCCCTGTTTAACCAGAATACGAGACATATGCGCGTACCGCGACTGAAGCAGGCCGCCATCGAAGTGTCCATGATTCAACCGAACCATGTTGCCGTAGGACTGCATACCAGTTTTGGTTTTTCCGTTCCAATACTGGAGCTGGTCAACGCGCCCAGATTCCGCGGCGTAGATGGGCTTCAGTCCAGACGTCTGGACTGTCTCGGTGACAATGTCCAACCCGTTGCCATCGTTAATGAAACCGCGTGTTAGCTGATGCGGAGCATCAGTAGGCCAATCGAACAACCATTCGCCATTACTCTGAATTCCCATTAGAGAATAACTCCTTCCTTGAGCAACTGCTCAATCTCTTGTTTTTCTGCGTCGGTAGCATTAAGGTTTTCAACGTGGCAATATTTAACCTGCGTGAATCCTTTGCAAGCCGAAAGCGGAGTATAGGTATTAGACGGATAACCAGAAAGGGTTTCAAACTGGTCTGCCATAGCCATCTGAGGACGTGAAATAATGAGATACGGAATTTTAGAACCCATCGCACCAGCATTTCCTGTAAACGAACCAGAGTGCTGTACATTGTTTCGTGCGTTGAAGAATGAATGAGCAACACCAGCAGTAGCGCCTAATATACCAGCTGTGGACGGCGCCACGGCAATCATAGCAGTACCGGCGACAGCGCTAACGATAGAAGAAACCATGCTCATGTACGAACCACTAGAGATAGGATACCTAACAGCGGCGTCACCAGTAAACGTATACAGAGTACCACCGGCGGCGTCTCGTTGAACATTTACTTCTGCCATACAAGCGCCGCTAAGCACATCAATATGGTACTTTACAGAAATGGTAGAACGCATAACATCAGAAGGGTCAAGACGCTGAATACCGATAAACGGCAAGTAAATGGACACTTCCGTATACGGCGGGTAATCGAATACATTTCCGAAATACTCCTGTAAGTCAACAGACCCACAATCAACGGTGACGTATTGTTCACTTACAAGTTTACTGGGGACACCAGAATCAAGATACCCGCATTTGATAGTACCCTGTCCAGACGTCTGGACTGGACTGTAAACCTTGTGAAGTCCTATTATAGCCTGCATAGGGTCATTAAACAGTTTTTTCAACTGTTCAACGAAGTTGGACGACCACAACCACGAACCGAATTGATTGACCTGTTCCAGAGTAGGATTGTAAATCGACCACAAAGAGGAAGCGTTACCAACTGGCGGAACAACAGTTGGTGAACTGCCGCCACCGGTATCTGGCGGGTTAGGTGTAGTTGGCGGCGATACAATTATAGTTGTAGTAGAATCTTGTATCTCTGTGCTGGAATCAGGTTTTACATCGGTATCTTTCTGATTTTGTTCAGAACCATCGCCTGTGGGTTGAGTATCGTACTTACCCTTTGAAGTAGGAGTAGGTAACGGTAAATAAGTGAATGTTTTTATAGACCCATCTGGTTGTAATACATCATTAGTAACAGCTGAATCCCATAATTCTGGATATTGCTGTTTTAAAGCCGTAATTATGGTAGCAATATCATTTGTATTCGGAACATTAGGTAAAGTTGCGGATGGTTGAGTACCTGTACCTGTTAAACTAGAAGTTTTATTACTATTCCAGTAATTTTTAACTATAAGTTCTTCTCCTATAAATTGAGTAAGTCTAGTAAGAGGTGATGGTACATCGTAAGCATCAAATACACTGTGACCTGAACCATAATATACAGTTCCTATATCAGTCTCCAAAGGTGTATTACAATCATAGGTATTAACGTTTGTTCCAGAAGGTCCTTTTGCAGTTAAAGTATAAGTAGTAGGTGTTAAAGATGTTACTAAAATATGTATAATATTATAACCTTCAACCATCCACGGTATTTGAATAGCCCCAGATACTTCATAATCAGTCCATGTAGTATTGTCACGTTTAAACTTGTATGAACTGTATGTGTATATACCGTCTACATAAACTTGCGGGTCTGTTTTAATATCATCATGTTTTACTATTGGGGAATCAAAAACACCTTTACTATTCAGGTATCCAGCCGTATATGCAAACTGTGTTTCTTCTGCATATAACTGAGTAGTACCGTCATCTGGATTTATACCCCATAATCCATTCCATAATTTCTCTTGTATAGGTAATCCTTCTTCTCGAAGATACAGAGAAATATCATTCATTACATCTGGATTAAATTCTCCTAGATGCAGAGTTTTAAAAATGTCAGGATTTTTTTCATACAATGCTTTATCTATTGTATATCCAAGTTTTAATCCGGTAGCTACTGCAATAGTAGCAGGAACTATCTCGCCGCTAACAAATTGTAGCACTTTAGTACCAGTCGCTGTGGCTCCAGACTTAACAGTAACCTTACCAGCAGATTCTGCAAATTGTCCAGGAACTTGAATTGTTCCAGACGACTGGACTGAAGCGACGCCACCAGCGGTATTACTGTTTACAAGAGAACCAACATTAGATACCGCTCCATAAGATTCTTGCGATGCTAGACGCCAGCCAGCATACTGTCCAGATTCTGTTACTAGAGTTTCAACACCCGGTGTCTGTTTTAGTATTTGTAACAGTTCAGCACCGCTAGTTTCTTTAACACCAACTACTTTAAGCCACTGGTCAGAACCAGAACCATAATATGCTGCCACCAAATCAGTCATCTGATGATAGTCATACGACCCGGCCATTAAGAATCACCTCCTGCTGTAATCAGAATAAATTCTCCCTGTTCGCTCAACCCAGACGGGAACACTTTAATGTCGGTCTTAGTCTTTACGAGATTAACCCAGTTAGAACTTGCCAGATAATTGCTTAGTCCAGTTTCCTGCGTGTTATTAAGAATTGCATTCAATCCTTTAATTTCATCCTTATAACTCATAAGAACATCACACCGCATAGACACTTCCCATACCTGCGTCCTTAAAGACGTAATATCCACGATGTAGTAATAGCGCCCGAACTCGGGAATATAACAGTAGTTGTACCCAGCGATGTTATCAGCCGATTCAATCCGAATCTTAGGATTCAAAACGCTTGTCTGATTACGAAGTTCTCCAGACAACTGTTTTTCATCGGTGAGGTCTTTTACAACTCGGTTATTCTCCGAAGCTGTCTTAAACAATGAAATTGTAAAAGCCATCTTTTGTCCTTTCCAGTCCAGACGTCTGGACTAAAGATAAACGGGCTGACGGGTTGCCCGCCAGCCCGTAGGTTGGTTATGCGACGTAGAACACCACGAAGTTCTCGTTGAGGTCGTTGAAGTAACCAGCATCCATCTTGTAGAAGTAGTTGGTGAACTCGGCCTTTGCGTTGTAGTTCGTAGTGGTGCGACGGTTCATGTTGCAGACACCCAGCGCGTCACGGTCAAACATGACACACAGGATGCCCGCGGCGTTGACCTCGTTGCCGTTTGCCGTCTTGATGTGAATGTCGGACGTGCTGGAGAAGGCGAAGTCCGTACCAGACCCCTGCCAGAACGGGACACCCTCGGCCTTGGGCAGAGCGACGAACTGATCGTGGTAGGTGTCGCTCTGAAGGTAAGTGGACACACCGGTCTGGAACTCGGCCAGCATGACGACGTGGAGCATATCAGCAGGCGTAAAACGAGCCTTGCCGCCGACGTTGAACAGCTTGCTCATAGAGCGCATACGAATCTCGTACAGGCCCATGATGTAAGCAGCGAAACGCAGGAAGTCCTTGTCGAAGATGGCCTGCTCCGCGGTCAGGGTCTTGGTGAACTTGGTGTTGTACAGCTTGAGCAGGTTGACAGCGCGAGCGTTACCAGCGACAGTGTAGTCACCGTCGGACATGGCATCGTACATAGTCTCGGCGGTCATGTTGTTGATGGTCTGCATGATAAGGCCATCCAGCTTGACCGTGAAGGACTTGTCGACCTCGTTGAAGATCATGTTGATGAAGCCCATCATCTGGGCGGCAGAACTGAACGCGGACTTGACCTGGCGTTCGGTGATAGAGTTCTCGATCTCGAACGTCACGCGGCTGGAGAAGAACTTGGTTTCAGCCTTGGGCTTGTGGAACACGTTGGGGTCATAGGACTGACCGTCGGTCAGCTCCCACGACTTGTTCTCGGTGGCTTCGGGCATCTCGCTGGCGATCTTTTCCAGAATCGCACCATACTCCCAGCCATCCATCAGAACGGACGGGGCAGAACCCTGATAGGCTCGGTTGACGAACACGACTTTGCCGATGTGGTCGACGAGGGTTTTGACATAGTTGTCATAGGAAGTGGCGTCAAGCGCCTGATTACCCATGTCGATAAGACCTTCGAGGTCAACGGTCTGAATGGCGGTTTCGCCGACAATCTGCTGCTGAACAGCATTAACGATAGCTGCAACCTGATTAACAGTCATTGTAAATCATTCCTTTCATGTGTTGAGTCCAGACGTCTGGACTTAGTAGATAGGGATTGTGAGAACGGAGTCAACGTCTTTGAATATCTGCTCAAAGAAGTCGTACATCCAAATGTTGCGCTCCTGCTGGAGCAGGTTCTGAAATGTATTTGTACCGATGTTGCCAGTGCGAGTCAGCTTGCGGGAACTCGTTCCGGCGGTCGTGTCGGTACCGGTTTCGGTATAACTACGATTGTAGGTATCGGTGTTGGTGCGGTCGGTGGTGTCAGTGCCGGTCTCGGTTTCCGTGAGGTCACGAGTGGTCGTGTTCTCGTTGGTAGCCGTGCCGTCGGACATGTCAGACGGAACAGAGGTTGGTGAGTTGAAACCCCAGATACCGTTCTGGCTGTTGTTGGTGGCAGAGCCATCGTCCTTGACAGTTCCAGTACCTTTACGGGACAAATCGGGAGTTCTCTTATCCTGTCCAGTCGTCTGGACTGTACCGGTGTCACCTTTGGTGAGGTCGGGTGTTCTGGTCGAACTTTCAGTACCCTCGACGGTTTCTTCCATCTTGTAGTTGGTAAGAGGGTCGTAGTCAACGGGCTTCATTGTCGCCCATAACCGCGTCCACTGAATACCAAACATTGCCCAGAGAATATTTGCAATCAGAGTGCGATTATCAGACGAAAGAACGTCAGAATCGTCAAGCCGGCGATTGATGATATTGGAGCAAAAACGTTCGCCAGAGTGACCGTCGAGATACGCAATGTCAAGGTTCAAGCCTGTCATTGTCTCGGCCCACGGGGCATTGGCCATCGGGGAGAATACACCACCGTCAGTCGGATAATTGGCGTAAACGTCAATCATCTTGTTTAGGTTGATTGTCTCCATCATCATCACCTTCTTTCGGTTCGTCGTCAGGCTCGTTTTCCTGTCCAGACGTCTGGACTCCTTCGGCTTCTGCTTTCATTTCCTTGATGGCATATTCGGATTCCAGCTGAACATCTTCCCACGCAGAAGAAAGTTTCACTGAAATATTTGTGCCGTACATAGCGTTGACCTTCTCAAGGTCTTGCTGACGACAGAGCAACATCTGGTCAATCATAGGGAGCATAATGTCGTTGTTCAGACCCAACTCAGCGGCAGACAGAGACTCACGTTTCATGTTGTAGTTGGCCTGAAGTCCAAGTTCGTTGAACCACTTAGACTCAAGATACTGATGAAGTTCGGTGAGTTCGGTAATCTGCGAAGAACCCGAGTTCTGGCCATAGGGTTGCGCCGTGATGCCGTCAAAGAACGGAGTGGTCATGACAGCGGACAGTTTACCGTCAACAAGGTCTTTTACAAACTTGTCTGCTGCGTCTTTGTCGCGGTCATTGTCAGCGCGCAAGAAAGTCTGCGTTCGCTTGTTGATTGACGCCATACGGATAGAAATGAAGTTTTCCGCCAAGAGGGTCGCATACCGGGAGCAAAGCGGTTTCAAGCCCTCAAAGAGAAAGTCATTTCTGATTATCTCGCAGTCCTTGCCGATTTCCAATGAAGCCGAGTATTCGAGAGCAGGATTTGCGACGGTTAATACCGTGGGCTGGTAGTAGACGTCGGGAACCCCACCCAGGCCACCCCACATTGCGTAGAGTTCTCCGCGAACTTTCACGATGCCAGAGAATCCAGACGTCTGGATATAGGCTTCCAGAAACTTAGGAGGAATAGTATCAGGAAGTCCTGTGTACTCAAACATCGCCTGCGTGCGGATAAGCATATATCGGACTATGTCGTTGATTAGTCTGGTCTTGTCCGTAAAGTCGTAGACGACATTACCGAGGTGCAACCAGTCGTTGCCGTAGTCCCAGCAGGGTGTATTCTTAGCCATTGTTCTTACTCAACAGTGTCACAAGCTCTTTCGTCGCGACAGTGTTATCGTTGATAACGCTGGTGAGTTTTGAGATTTCTTCAGCGTGGGATTCGGTTTGCTTGTTCATCTGATAATACATCAGAAGGCACATAGCGCAAGGAAACCCAATGTTGGAGATAACCTGGGATATAACATTTGCGTCCATTGTAACACTTCCTTTCTTTATAGTCCAGACGTCTGGACTAGACCAGGCATCTAGCGATTGCACCAGTCCAGACGTCTGGACTGGGAATTGAGGAC
>OHFO01000411.1_pt1 | contig 11607 bp, 12 predicted proteins | sample 1567541 | NCBI WGS metagenome assembly OHFO01 (sample SAMEA3879595, study PRJEB24766) | human gut metagenome | biome: human-associated habitat; feature: feces | place: USA | collected 1985/1987 | reverse complement strand
CCGGGAAATCACCGTGGAAGAACGACCGCAGATAGTTGAAGAAGCTTCCGTATTCTTTCTGAATCTCGATGAATAGCCGGGCATTGGAAATGGCCGACTGGATTTTGCGTCGATTCTTGACAATGCCGTCAAATTTCATAAGTCGTTCAACATCCTTTTCGGTCATGGCGGCGACTTTCTCAACATCGAAATTGTGGAAGGCCTTACGATAACCTTCTCTCTTACGCAAAACTGTAATCCACGCCAATCCCGCCTGTGCGCTTTCCAACGTCAGGAACTCAAAGAGTGTATGGTCGTCCTTGACAAGGCGACCCCATTCCTCATCGTGATACTTCACATACAAAGGGTCATCACCACACCACGGGCAACGATTCAGTTCTTCTGATGCCATTTCAATCCCAGTCGTTTAGGTTGGCAACGATGCGGTCAATGTCGCTTTCATCGGAAACTTCCGGAAGTTCTGACTTTTCATGATTGCAATGACATTCACCATTGCAATGACAGCCACATTCACAAGTATCCGTTAGTTCTTCGACTGCGCTCTCATTTTCATGTTCCATCTTACTTTGCCACCTCCTTCTTGAACTCGGCGGCGGGTTTGAATGCCGGAATGTTATGAGCCGGAATTATGATAGTTGTATTCTTGGAGATGTTACGGGCAGTCTTCTCCTTGCGTTCTTTCACGATGAATGAGCCGAAGCCACGGAGATAAACGTTTTCGCCGTGTGCGAGGCTGTCTTTGATTGAGGTCATCAGACCTTCCACTACAGCGAGTACGCTCGCTTTTTCGATGCCGGTAGTCTTGGCTATCTCGTTTACTATTTCTGCTTTTATCATGGTGTTGAAAATTTTGCGATTTAAGATGCAAAATTACAAAAAATCGGCGAGAACGGAAAGTGAATCTACAATGAACAACTGCATAGAAAACGGTGTTAGAGATAATTGTGAGGCAAACATCTCACTTTACCCCACAATATATGATTATAAACACCCATACCGACATTGAGTCTCTGAGGGCATCAAGAGTCCTTTGCAATAGTGCCGCTTTCGTTTGCGATTCGATAGGCTTGAAAACGCTTGGTTCGATATTGACTGTATCCGTAAAGTCAATCAGACGGGAACGACACTGCACACTGAAAACCATTCTCCAATTTGCACTACTTCATTATTTCTTTTCCAACGGTAGGATTGATATAGAGTCTGCTGAATTTATAGATACATTCCAGAATCTTTCATCCGACCAAGTCTCGGATTTGAAATGTAACTATACACAAAATCCACTGAATTTAACTGATGAGCAACTGAATCCGGGAAAGAATAGGAATTCGGGGATAAACTATATTCTCAAAACATCTTATAATCGGGTTAAGAAGGATTTCTCCGATGAGGTGAAAAATCTTTTCAATTCGCTATATCCGGATGTACAACTTTTTCTTTGGGAGGTGACAAAGTCGCGTTCCAATATCCTTAATCCAAAACAAGGACGCGAGAATGCAATGGTGAAAGTAGAGTTGCGCCGACTCGCAACGCTGCTGCTTGAAAGTGTCCTTGATGCGGCAGGGATAAATGAGAGCGACCTTGAACGAATCAGAGAAGCCGTCTCAAAACTGAAAAGAGAATCACCTTTGGTTGATGCCTTGGATAAGCTCTCCGGGCTGGATTCAGATAAGTGGCACCAACTTGATTTTCTTAGACGCGAACTGCTCGCTGAAAAGAGTCAGAATGAGGTAAAGGCATTTGAAATGTATGATGATACTGAGGCAACACTCCATGCCGCTTATTCGTTTGATAATTCCAACATCCGCATGAGCGATGCTTTTGTCGATTATCTGAATAAATTTAAGGCTCTGTTTGAGGCAATCTGTGAAAAATTCTATTTCCCTGAAATTGACAGCAACAGTTCCTATGAGGAGTTGTATAGCGAATTGCGATACAGATATAAATTCTTGAATAATGTGGAATGTGAGCGAATTGCGGCTGACATTGCCGCCGGTGCTAAGACACCATACATTTATATCTATCTCAAAGCATTTCTAAGGAACAAAGAACGGAATGCTGCCATCCATAGAGACTATTTCGGTTTCAATGCAACCCACAAACCAATGTCGAAAAATGAATTGGCTGAGAAATATGAATTGCAACCCGAACGCATAAGGCAGATTCTGATGAAAGCGTTTGGTCCGGTTTATATGGGACAAAAATTTGTTGACAAGCTATATTCGGCAATGGAGATAAGTCGGCCCTTCGCAGTAATCAGTGACAGGGATAAACATATCACTGATTGGTTGGAAAGCAACCATTTGAAAATGACTCCCATTGAATTACTGCGTCTGATCCAGACCACCAGCAGAAGTATGGAGTTGGTGGTACTGCCTAATGGTCGCAATTACCTAATCAAAGGAAACAATTCCTATGGTTCCACCATACTGAGGTGCTATGCACAGATGGAGAAAGGACTGAATAAGAAACGTAAGACAAGAGAACAGGTCAACTTCTTGTTGATGTTCCAACACAACCACCTGGGCTTTGACAGTATTGACAAGGCCCGTGAATTGTCGAAGATATTTGAAGAGACATTCTGCGATGGCGTTAATGCACAAATGGACTGTTATCTTGAATACATCCTCCTGCCAAACGAGATAGACCGGCCGGTGGAACTCAGACGAATATTAGTTGAGAACGGAGAACCGATGTCTGCCAAAGAAATCAGAGAATGTTTTCATCGTAAGTTTCCCGAAATGCCTCATGCCACACTGGATGTGATACAGCGTGAACTAAGGTCTAATGAAGATGTTGTTGGAAAAGGTCTGACCGGAGTTTATTCACTGAAATCGTGGGGTAATCAATATTGTGGAACAATCACCGGATTACTACACAAGACTCTTGAAGAAAATCCGGCACCGATGACCCTTGACGCACTTACCGCCATTGCAAGTGCCGAATTCCCGACGACCTCAACGAGAAGTGTCGCGGCCCTGCTATCAAGAGAAATTCCCAATAAATTCATTGGCTTTGAGAATAAACATTACGGGATTGTCGGAAAGACATATCATCCGAAATACAGATTATCTGAACTTACATTAAAGAAAAGCCAGACGATGACGACCGTGTGAGAAAATGCGAAGCTGCCACAAATGCCGCCTTCGGGAGGCAACTGGGTCTCATCGCTCTATTCACGACTATGGACATTTATGCGGTTTTGCGCTCGGCTATCATCTTGGTGTTGTCGCTGATGATTTTTGCGATGCGGTCTTGATATTCACTTACTCCGTTGGCGAATGCTCGGCATTGGAGAATTGAGCAATCTTGGAGGGAGATTTCTATTGTGGCAATCGTCTTGTTGCCAATTTTGGCGGTAAGCACGAGAGTCTCCGGTTTGAGGTAGTATCGGCTGGACCCGCAACAGATATGCTGACGGTTTCCTTCATCGTAATATTCGGCTACGGAATTGAGGGTATGGACAACGATTTCTCCGTCTGTCATCACTAACCCGACATATCTGCCTTTGAGTTCCTCAAACTTGGCTTCATCTTCCTCCGCTCTCTTGCGGTCGGCTTCCTTCTGCTCCTTGATGCGCTGACGCTCAACTTTTGCCAAATATTCATCGTGGGAGGTTTTGAGGTCTATCGGTGCTATCTGCATGGGGGAATGGAGGTCTTTGCCCATTCGGTCAAGCATCTTTATATAATCGAACCACATTGGTACATCCTCAAATTTATATCCGTGACGCATTGCGATTTTGATTGAGTTCCAATACTTGTCAATCTCTGCCGGATAATAAGTAAGATGTCTGAGGAGCTCAATCTCTCCAGCCTTCATCAAAGTTTCAGCCTTGGGATTTGTCAGCAACTCCTTGAAAAGATTTACGGGGTGGATATGGTGGGTGCATCCGGCAAATCCATTGCGCTTGATTGTGTCTGTGACCTTGATGCGTGGGTAAACCCATTCATCGGCTATGCGTTGGAATGCCTCGTTGTCGTGGCGCAACTCAAAGGGTGAGCAATAGTTGAATACGTCATAGAAATATGAGTTCATCGCTCTGCATAGTCCCATAATGGTCTTTCCTCCCTTCGGGTCAATCCAATACTCGCAAATGGCGAGCGCTGAATACTTGGCTTGATAACCTTTCCGCATTTCACTTATGAGTTGGAATGAGCGGATAACTTGATAGTCAGCTTTGGTGGTGATGATGTTGAAGTAGGATTTCTGCTTCACAACCCTTTCTTTGGTGTCTTTTACTTGAAGACGTGCGCCACACTTGGGACAACGGCACATGGTTTCGTTCTCGGCTGTTTCTTTCCATTCGTGTCCGCAATCCATACAAGTGGTTACACCGGATTTCAAGCGGTATGCAAAATGCTCGTGGGTCTCTCGGAAAGCCCATCTGAGTTGGTTTGAAGTGAGGGAGCGCATGGCTCCACTCAACTTCACAACTTCTATTTGTTTACGTGTTTTCGGTCTCATAGTCGTATCTTAAAAGTCATCTCCGAAGATATTGGGTTGAACATTGATTTCTTCACCTGCTTTCGGTACTGTGGTGGTGTGCTTGGGTGCGGTTGTCTTCGGCTGGTTCTGTCTGCGGAGTTCTCGGAGTTGCTCCTCCTTGTACTGCTCCATAGCCTGCTCCTTTGCTTCGGCTCTCTCGGTGTCGGTGAGTTCCTTCGCAACCGCTATCTTGCAGTTGACATTCGAAACATCCTCCAAATTCTCATCATAGTAGTGAAGGATTAGAGAGAATACGCTGTCCGAGTCCATAATTGTAAGACCGCTCTTCTGCACCTCCGAAGCCACAAAGTTCAGTGCCTTCTCGATTGATTTCGCCGGATTTGCGTACTTGATAGCGAGGATAGGGTCACTTGCGCAACGCTCCTCCATATAGTTACGGACAACCTCCATAACTGCGTTTGATGATTTTTTCTCGTTTGCCATAGTCGTATATATTTTAGAAAGTTAATACAAAGTATATCATTGCGATAAGGGTCAGTATGCTGATGAGCCAACCAATACCTCTTATCATCGGTTTCACTACCACCCAAAGGACAATCCCGATTACCATTCCGAGTATTATCCCGACCACCTTAGTCAGCCGTCTTAATGCGGTATGAGCTGGTGATGGTGTGAAGCTCGTATTTCTAATATGTCGGTTATTCTGTGTCATAAGGCGATATTTTTTTTAATGCGTATAATCGCTGTTTGAAGTTTGTTCGCTCGTTGACCACAAGGCACGACGGGAGAAAAAGGGGTGTTCGGCACTTGCCCGAAAAAATACTACCGACCAACGGGAGCTGTGGAGATTTTTTCAGGCGAATGCAAAGGAATACCCCGTCCCGGCGTGTTCATCAACTCCGAGCGAACAGACTTTGAACTATGATTATAATCCGCACGAAACATAGAGCTGGCATCGCCCCGGTGGGTGACACTGAACGACAGACATACAGAAAATGCTATCCGTAAGAAAATAAGCAATGTCCATAACCATTTCCGAAAACTAATGTATGTCATACTTTCTCACCGATGATAATGTCTGTACTTTTATTAGAAACTGCTATGACAGCCCCGGATAAGGCAATGTATGTGTCGGGGACGACCCCGGAATTTATGGAGGGATCGTAAGCGACACGTTCTTTGCCGCCGTGGGCCGTATCAAACGGAGAGTGGCGCGGCGGCTCAAATTCCATATTAAGGAGCAGGCGTTAAGAACAAGGGCTGTCGATTAGAAGTCTTGTGTGTGCGACAAGCCTGTCGCAATCTCACAAGGCGTATGAGGCAGCCGGTGTTCCGCCGGCTCCCATAGTCGGCGTGCGGTCGGAGGGTGTCAGTGAAGCCTGCTTCGCCGTCACCATCTGACGGCATAGCCGACGACAACACCGTGAGCCGTCACGCCTCTCGCAGTTTCCGCAGTGCTTCCCTATTGAGATGAGAGTTTTGTGCTCTAATCTGATTTACGTTTGTATTCCATAAATCCTGTAAATTTGCAGTAAATTCGGAATGGAAAACGGACAATCATTCTTAAATGCTCATTTACGCAGTGCGTGAACTATAAGGTGACTGAATCTCAATATATTTTTGTAACTTTGCATATACAATCCCACTGAATTTATGACGATTGATTTAGACTACATAGAGCATTTGGCTGAAAACCATGAAGGTGTTGATGTCGAATTTAAGGAAACCACCGGACAGCTTAACCGTGGTATGGAGACATTATGCGGTATGTTCAACGGCTCCGGAGGTGTCGTTGTGTTCGGGGTATCGAACAAAGGCAAAATCATCGGACAGGAAATCGGCGACAAGACCACCCGTGAAATCGGGGAGGCAATCAATAAATTCGATCCGGCGGTTGACATTCAACCGATATATGTGCCGGTTGACAATTCCGACAAGTATGCCATAGTATTCCGGACAGATGGATTGGAGAGTGATAAGCCTTATATGTGGGATGGCAAACCATATCGCAGACATGACAGCGTTACAAGTGTCATGCCCCGCGAGAAATTCATCCGGCTTCATGAGCTTCAGCACGGATTGAAATACAAATGGGAGAATGAAGTGAATCAGAATCTGACCATTGATGATCTTGATGAACAGCTCATACACAATGTAATCCAGGGCGCTGTAAGGCGAGGCCGACTATCAAACGATGCCCTTAATGATACTGTGCCCATCGCTTTGTCACGACTAAATCTGACTAAAGACGGAGCTGTATGCAATTCAGCGGCTGTATTGTTCGGGAAAGTTTTTTCCGATTATCCACAATGCAGGTTACGCCTTGCGCGGTTCAAAGGGGCCAGCAAGCAATATTTCATCGACAACCAACAACATGAAGGTAATATCTTTGAGTTGGTGGATGCGGCTATGGCTTTCTTCTTCAAGCATCTCAACCTTTCGGGTACGACGCATAATCGACTTTACAGAGAGGATAATCTTGAGATTCCGTATGATGCTTTGCGTGAAGCAGTTGTCAATGCATACTGTCATATGCGATGGGGATATGAGATCGCTACTGTGGGTATTGCGATTTACGATGACTGTATAGTAATTGAGAATGCTGGTCGCTTCCCAGTCAGAATCTCGCCAAACACTCTGATGCGTAAGGAGGAAGAAGATCGTAAAAATACCTCAATGCCTCCGAATCCGGTAATTGCCAATGTCATGTATCTTGCCGGCCTCATCGAACATTGGGGGCGTGGATTGTCAATGATGGCAAGACAATGTGAAGGTGCTGGATTGCCTGCTCCGGAATTCTATTGTGACGGTACTATCGTCAAAATTACTTTTATGCGTCCCAAGAACACAGTGGACGTAAGTAGTAGCGCAAATAGTAGTGCAAGTAATAGTGCAAGTGATAGTACAAGTAATAGTACAAGTAATAGTACAAGTGATGGTACAAGTAGAGGTTCAGCTGCTGCAAGCTTGACCAAAGAGGGTAGGACAATCAAAATGTCTATATTGAAACTAATTGGGATAATAGGAGAAGATTGGTTATCCCTACATGATATACTTGGAATCATGAGGCTTACGTCAAGGTTTTCATTTACAAAAACTTATCTAAAACCTGCGATATCGGCAGGTTTAGTTGCACTTGAAAATCCGGATAGCACGAATGCTCCAAACCAGAGATACGGATTGACTTTGAAAGGCAAAGCATTGTATTATGAACGTCTCTATAACGAAAATGATGTTCAAAATGACCTGCAAAGAATAAAAGTTGACCCGCAAACCGATTTAGAGGGTCAAAATGACCTTCAAATAGTGGAAGATGGCCCTCAAAAACATGCTGTCATCCGAGCAATCAAAGAAAACAATGGAATCAGTCGCGCTGAGTTGGCTCGAATTGCCGGATGCTCAGAGAGTACAATCAAACGACGGATGAAAGAGTGGAATATTGCATGGCTTGGTCATCCTAAAACCGGCCATTGGGTATTTGTCAAGGATATTCAATAACCGATAGAGATGGATGTTTCCCGTGAAAATATTACCAGTTGGAGGATTCCTGGCATTGTGATCATTAAATAGAGATATGGCAAAGAAGGGTAAGAATAAAGGAACTGTTCCAACCAAGTATGCAGAAGTGAAAGTCAATCATGGCATTTTTGAGGACTATCTTCAATATGGCCCCCAATATGATACCGTCAATGATTGTCCAGTCATACCCGGCGAAACGGAGTTTGTTCCAAGACAGCGACTGGGAAAACTCTCGAAAAGCATGAGGAATGTTCTTCGGGAATATATGAGCCATGCCGTTACTGAGTATTGGGAGGCGCATAGACAGATTCCGGTTGACGGTGACCTGAAGCAACTTCGTAAACTGGCACTTGACACTCTACTGGGAGAGTTTCATATCTATGTAAAGGATGATAAGGAAACCTCTCTCTTCCTTAATGACACAGTCGCTGTCACAATCAATAGAATCCTCAAAAAAGAGAGTCTATAAGTCAGAAAAAGGGAGACATCCTGTTGTGAATATCAATAACAATGTACTGATGATAGAAGTCTGGTTAGGGACTTTTATGTTTTCGTATTCATCAATGCACAGCATGACCCGATAAATATTACTCTCGGATGTATAGAATTTTTAACACTGAAAACAGCCTGAAATCAGACTATTATAGCTACTTTTGCGTTGTAGATATACGAAGAACATTGAAATGTCCGGGTGTGCAAAAAGGGAACATCCATGATTTTCAAGAAATCTAAAGTGTTGATAGACAATATACTTGACCCCGTTTCGGGTAAATCTCTCCGGGGTCACAAGACAAAACATCAAAATGCAGAAAACCTCTGAAATCCAGCCGATTTCAGAGGTTTTTCGTTATCCCCGACCGACGTTTCGACGCAAAATATTGAAGCAGCGGGGTGGCCGAAAAGGGTACACTACCGCCAGAGGCGTGGATTGTACCCTCGCGAGGGTTGTGAACGCTATCGTTCAACGGTTTACACCGATTCCAAACCTCTCAAATCACAGTGTCGGCGCGGGCTTAGAGGGTACATTTTCCATCGGATCCCCGATTGCACCCTCGATTGTACCCTCGGACAACCTTACTGATGTGGTTTTCAAATCGTTGCCTTGAAGTTTGCAAAACTGAGAAAAATTTTGTAACTTTAATGTAACACTAAACCACATCAAAGTATGACCAACCGAACCTTTTTCAACGCGACCTTCATCGCACGGAAGGCGCGGGTGCTACGCAACGGCGAAGTACCGATTATCCTGCGCATAACTATCGCGGGCCAACGTGCGGAACTGAACATCAACCGAACCGTCAATCCAGATATGTGGGTTGCGGCAAAAGGTATGTCCAGAGGCAAAAGCCGGGCTGATATCGAACTTAACCGATACCTTGAAACTGTACGGGCAAAGCTACTCGCAATCCATACACAAATGGTTGCGGAGGGTGTGTTCATCAATCCCGACACTATGAAAAAACGCTTTCTCGGTGTTGACGAACAGGTGAAAATACGGATGTTCCTTGAAACTTTCCGCGAGAACAACGAGAAATACCGCAAGCGTCTGGAACTTGGCGATATCGCCGAGGGTACCGTACTCCGCTGGGAACGTTGCGTGGTTTATCTCAAAGAATACCTCAAATCTCACAAGAAAGTCGAGGATATTCCCCTGCGTGATGTGACACTCCCGCTGATTGACGATTTCGAGCTGTGGTTGCGCACAACGAAAGAGTGTGGCCACAACTGTGCGATACGTTATATCAGCACTATCAGGAAGATTTTTCGCGATGCCGTCAACTACAAATGGATTGATCGCGATCCGTTTTACGGCAAAACCTATTCCAAAAAGAAAACCAATCGCGAGCATCTGACTGAGGCCGAATTGAACGCGGTGATGTCGCTTGACCTAAAACAGCTTCCACGACTGGAGGCAGTTCGCGATGTGTTCGTGTTCTGCTGCTTTACCGGTCTGGCTTTCTCGGATGTGTCAACTCTTACCGCCGACATGATTGTGACAGATGCCGACGGCGAGCAATGGATACGGAAGCACCGAGAGAAAACTGACGAACTCAGTTCAATACCGCTTCTTGAAATTCCGCGTCAGATACTCGCTAAATATTCCGGCCACAAGAAAATCAACGGCACCGGACGATTGTTGCCAGTGTTATCCAACCAACGCTGCAACGGCTACCTGAAGGAAATTGCCGATCTCGCAGGTATCCCCAAAAAGCTGACGACACACGTTGCCCGTCACACTTTCGCGTGTATGTCGCTCGACAATCATGTGTCGATAGAAACCATCTCGAAGATGCTCGGCCATGCCAATATAAAAACGACACAGACATACGCGAAAATGCAGGACAAGACCATTTCAGAGGATATGGTAAAAATGCGTCGTAAGTTTGACAGTGTTGTTATGGCATGACCTGATGAATGACAGAAAATAAGTTCTACTCTGAAATGTTAAAAATTCAGTCTCGTTTTCGGACAAAGTGGGTCATACTTGGACAAAGCCGGACAATCTGCAAAAATATAGCAATTCGTAAGATTCAGAAGCTTGACAAAGTGGAATTTATTTTGTATATTTATATGACGATTGACAATTATGACGGCGGATTTTTTCAGATACCGGGACCGTCTGACGAACCGCAGCCATGATTGCCAAGCTATACAGAGTATATTTGCAATTCATAGTGAAGATTTAGATGCAGATTTCACTGTTTCCTTCCGTAGAGTTCAATCCTTTTATATAATATAAGAACTGCTGACCGAATGAAACATTTGCATATCTGCAACAATATCGGGAAACAGAATTTGCAATATATTAATCTATCTATTGTAGCTACATAACTATGTAGCTGCATGGCTAATATCGGATAATGACGTTTAATCAGTCGAAATACGATTGATTAAAGCTGTTTGGAGCTTTAGACCACCCATGAAACGCTCCGCAAGCGTGCGGCAACCACCGTAATGATAATGGAGGGGGAGCGAGTTTAGGCTAAGGTAATACCTGAGCCAATCGAGTACCTCGCAATCCCCCTCCATCATCACTACAACCACTTTATCCACTTAATCATTATAATCATTTATGCGAAAGCAACTCGATTCACTCCCGATTTCGGGATACAATAAGACGGACATCTTGGATATCCGCAATATAGTAAGGAGCATCAAGTTCTCCTGCAACGACCTCGCGGCAATCCGTGAACGGATGGGAAAAGCCGGTTATACCAGCTTCTCCACATTCGGGCGCGACTGCATACTGAACACCCGCGTCATCGAGCGAGTCACCAGTGAACAGATGGCCATTCTCAACGAGCTTATCCGCGAAAGAAATAATCTCAACCAGATTGCCAGAGCCTGCAATGCCGGACGATGCTGGAGCGTGGCAAATGAAGCATTAGCTCTGATCCGGAAAATGGATGTGGTAATCAGTCGGTTCAACGAAAAAAGCCCTGAAATATGATTGGCAAAATCACTCACGGCAATTCGTTTGGCGATTGTCTGGATTACCTTACCCGCGTGAAACAGGATAAGCAACCATCGGAAAAGCGGGTATGGCACATCATCGACAGCGACGGTGTAAGGCTGAACGTCGGTGAGGAAGGCTGGCGAAAGATGGCAGCAGCCGATGTGGAAAGGCTGACACTCACAAGG
>OHFO01000395.1_pt1 | contig 11919 bp, 9 predicted proteins | sample 1567541 | NCBI WGS metagenome assembly OHFO01 (sample SAMEA3879595, study PRJEB24766) | human gut metagenome | biome: human-associated habitat; feature: feces | place: USA | collected 1985/1987 | reverse complement strand
TTGACAGATGGTTCTAGAATTGAATTTAATTTTCCTTTAACTATGCTTGTTGGGAAAAATGGTACGGGAAAGAGTTCAGTATTACAGGCTATATATGGTTGCCCGCAGAATAAAAGTACAGGAGACTATTGGTTTTCAACAGATGTTGATCCTATAGAGGATGGAAAAAACAAGTATTTTTATGGATATCAAAAAAATTCCGAAACTGGAATAAAGGAAGTTATAAAGAAAAGACAGAATAGTGCAAAATCTCCAGATTATTGGGAAACTGACGCATTAGATGTCAAAGTAGGGATGAAACCGGATTATAATCTGGACAAGGAAACACGAAATAATCCGGTAGAAAAGAATGTTGTATATTTTGATTTTAGAGGAGAATTGAGTGCGTTTGATAAATATTTTCACTTTTATAAAACTAAGACGGATCATAAAGTGAGAATGTTTGAACAAAAAAACAAAGAATCAAAAGAATATGTGAAAAAGCAGTCAAAACTGTTAAATAGGGCTTTAAAGGGGGAAAAGGTTGCTTATTTTAATCATCCTGAAAATATTTTGCATGATGATTTAGAAGTAATTGATATGAAAAATGGAAGAGAAAAGATAGAAGCCATTAATTTTATTTTAGGGAAAGAATATATCGAAATAAGAAGAATATATCACAGAATATATCAATCATGGGGTAACTCTGTTTTGTTACAAACAAAAAATGGTCTTCAATATTCAGAAGCAAATGCAGGTAGCGGAGAAAATGCAATAATTAATATGGTATGTGCAATAATGGATGCAAAACGGGATTCACTAATATTATTGGATGAGCCAGAAGTATCACTTCATCCTAGTGCACAAATCAAATTAAAAATATTTTTGTTGAATATGACTATGAAGAAACATCATCAAATTATTATTTCGACGCATTCAATGATGTTGATAGAAGAGATGCCCCCAAAAGCAATAAAATTGTTTGAAGTGAATGCTGATGGGACAACGGATATAGTAAACGATGTGTATTATCAAGAAGCATTTTATAATATTAAAGAAAAAATTGATAGAAAGAATTTGATTTTATGTGAGGATGTGTCGGCTCAAATTTTTATCCAAAAAATACTTGTTGCTTTAAAAAAAGAAGATTTTTTTTCAGTGGAATACAGACATGGTGGAGCGGAGACTTTAGTTACAAAACATTTGCCTATATTGGCTTTAGATGAAATGTATGACAATGTTTTTATCATTCTTGATGGAGATAAGAGACCAGATAAATTGGTTAAGTATTCGCAAATATCAGCAGGTGAAATAGAAGATGTTGAGAGTTTGGAAAAATACATTAGAGGATTAACTTCTTCAAATTCTACAATAAATGCATTGGTTGATGGTGGGAAAAATGGTGCAGTTGATAGTCAAAAGAAAGAGGTGTATCAAAAATATCTTAAGTATGCAGAAACACATTTATATTATTTGCCAGGGAATTGTATACCTGAAGCAATAGTGTTGCAATATGAGGGAATAGATGAGATATATGGCAATACAATTATAAAACCAGTTGGAAATTTTAATGCAAAGCAGTCTGTAGAGAAAATATGTCAGGCTATTTTTTCAGAAAATGCCTGTATGGAACCGACAATGGTAATGTTAACTAAGATGTGGATTGAAGCGGGAAGTGGAAAGGCTAAGTATTATAATGAAATGTGTGATATGTTGAAAGCAATATATAATTATTGCAATGGTGGATGATAGAGTAAAGTGCACTATGAAAAATGAGTCAAAAAATAAGAATCAAAAAAACTTGAAATGTAAATTATGACATTGAATCACAACATTTAAAGAAGAATTATCTTTAGCGGACAATGTATATTTTGTTGGATATTCAGATAATAGATAGGATAAGGCAAATAATTTACCATTATATTATGGTTAATAATGGGAAATGAACCATTGTTTAACAATTTTTTAAAAGTTAAGATGTAGTTCAGTGAGTAGATACACAACGGGTATTTTTGTAAAACAAAATATTACTTAAATGTTATATCATTTGGTGCCTTGATTTCAATAGAAATTTTGATACCCATATGATACCTGAATTTTTGAAAACATAAAATAATTGTGATAAAAGGCGAAATAATCACCATTTAACGCTCTAAGAATCAAACTTTAGCAGGGAAAATATATTCCTTTGCGCCGAGGCACAAATAGTGCGATCTGGTTTACCGATTGACAAATTTTACAAAGCCGTGCCTATTTTGTTTCGTTGTACGAAAATAAGAAAAACTAAGTATGCCTGATGTATGTTTTCACGGAGTGACGTGAACGGCATTCAACGAGCCGTCCATGGCTCGTGAAGCCTTGTTCTGCCATCCGTGGCAGAACATCACTGTGGATAGACAGGCATACTAAGATTTTCTAATTTTCTTCCAAAGGCACAAAAGCAGTCTCGGCTTTGTAAAATTTGTCAGCCGTTAGGTTGTGAAGCACTATTTACCCCCAACATCATCATAAGGGTAAAAAATTAATCACAGGAAGAAATAAAGCTATCCTACAGAATCACAAAAACGTGGTTCTGTATTTTTTTACCCATTTTTTACATAACCCCCCACACCCATTTTACAATATCCGCTTAGGATATAGGGTAAAGATGAGAGAAATAAAAGAATCGATGCCGGGCAGGCGGATTTAGTGCGCAGATGGAAGAAACCGGCAGAAATGGAGAAGAGATGGAAAGAACACTCGTGTGGGGACACCGCGGTGCAAGCGGTTATGCACCGGAAAATACAATGGCAGCTTTTGAGAAAGCGGTAGAGATGGGTGCAGATGGAATTGAACTGGATGTGCAGCTCACAAAAGACGGAGAACTTGTTGTCATCCACGATGAAACGATCGACCGAGTGAGTGATGGAAGCGGCTGGGTAAAAGATTATACCTACGCGAAGCTGATCAAACATAATTTTAACCGTACACATCCGGAGTATAAACATGCACAGATACCCACGTTAGAGGAAACGCTGATGAGGAAAAAGAATCTGGAGCGGATTAAAATTCCGGTTTTGATCTTTATAGCAGGGAATGACCACATGTCAAAAGCGGGTGTTATCGTGATCGCGTCAATGTTTGTGATCGGTTTTGTTATTTTTAAGATCCAGTCACAGACAATGCAGAGAAGGGAAAAGCGGTCTTTGGCGGTAAGCAGAACCAGGGATGAGTTCGAAGCGGAAACGGAAAATGATTATGATGACTACGGATATGAGGATGATTACGAACCAGGAGATATGGATTTTGCAGAAGAAAGATTCTAAAAATCAGAAAAAACGCATAGGAATAAAAGAGACTTTAGCGGGAGCAGATACCTTGCTCATGGAAAAACAATTAAAAGAACAGATCGAAGCACCTATGGTAAGACTTTCTTACGCATATGCGATGGATGTGGTGCAGGCAAAATTAAAAATGATCAATGCGGACCTGACGGAACAATTTGGCCGTCAGGTTATTCGTACTATGACGGGACGGATCAAACAGACGGACAGTATTGCCAAAAAGCTGATGCGAAAGGGCAGGGAAGTAACGTTTCAGGCTGCGGTAGATACTTTAAACGATATTGCCGGGATCCGCGTCGTCTGTTTTTTTTGTGATGATATTTACCGTGTGGCAGATTATGTAAAAAAGCAGAAGGACATCACGCTGCTCAAAGAAAAGGATTATGTGAAAAATCCCAAAAAGAGCGGTTACCAGAGTATCCATCTGATCGTGGGTGTTCCGGTCACTTATCTGGAAAAGACAAAGGAAATAAGGGTGGAGATACAGATCCGTTCTTTTGCCATGGACTATTGGGCAGAGCTTGATAATCAGATGTGTTATAAGAAAAATGCCGGACAGATTGAAAATGTGGAGCGTGCAACCAAAGATTATTCCGATGTGATCGCAAAAGTAGACAATCAGATGTTGGAACTGCGCAGACAGATCGAGAAAAAGTAAGCGAAACGTTTACCATTATTTTACATACATTTTACCAAACCTCTCTCATGTATTTTACATAAGTGCATTAAAGTAAAAACTGTCAAAAGGAAATGAAAAGAAAACAGCAGGATGGACGCCCTGCAAATTGAAAAAAGAGAGGATTAAGAAAATGAAAAAGAAAGTAATGTGTATGTTATTAACAGGTATGATGGCAGCCAGCATGATCGCAGGCTGTGGTAACAGTGGAAATGCAAGTGCAAATGCCGGAGCAGATACAAATACAGATGCAAGTGCAGATGCAGCGGACAGTTCAGCAGATCAGTCAGCAGATGTTACACCAGATACGACAGCTGCAAATTCAGCATCAGCAGCAACCGGAGATTTTGACAACAGCGAGTACATCAACGTTGTATCCCGTGAGGATGGTTCCGGTACAAGAGGAGCATTCATCGAGCTGTTCGGTGTGGAAGAGAAAAATGATGCCGGTGAGAAAATTGATAATACAACCGATGAAGCAATCATCACAAACAGTACCGACGTTATGTTAACAACAGTTTCAGGTGATGAATACTCCATCGGATATGTATCACTTGGTTCCCTAAACGACAGTGTAAAAGCAGTTTCCATCGATGGAGCAGAAGCTACCGTAGATAATATCAAGAGCGGAGATTACACGATCGCAAGACCATTTAATATTGCAACCAAAGGAACACCAAGCGATGTGGCACAGGATTTTATCAACTTTATCATGAGTGCAGACGGACAGGCAGTTATTTCTGATAATAAATACATCCCGGTAGATGACGGTGCAGCAGCATTCGAGTCAAACGGCGCAAGCGGAAAAGTTGTTGTAGCAGGATCTTCTTCCGTAACACCTGTTATGGAAAAATTAAAAGAGGCATATGTCGCAGTCAACAGCGGTGCAGAGATCGAGATCCAGGAAAGCGATTCCACCACAGGAATCAATAGCGCAACAGAGGGTGTATGTGATATCGGAATGGCATCCCGTGAGCTGAAGGACGAGGAAACAGAGAAAGGTGTTAAAGCTACAGAGATCGCAAAAGATGGTATCGCAGTCATCGTAAACAACGACAACCCGACTGCAGATCTTTCCAAAGATACAGTCAAAGGCATCTACACAGGCGAAATTACATCCTGGGATGGCGTTACAGAGTAATACAGACAGATACAAACAACATATTTCATAGAATTCCTTATTATAAAACATCAGGTAAAGACCGGGAGAGACAGTTACTCTGCCGGTCTTTACATAAATAACGTACACAACTTTTTATCAGTCTGGAGAAAAATAATGAATCATATCAAAGAAAAAGTAATGGAAGGCGTTTTCCTCTTTACGGCAGTCATATCCATTATCGCGGTAGCCTTAATCTGTGTGTTCTTGTTTGCAAACGGATTTCCGGCAATGCAGAAAATCGGTGTATGGCAGTTTTTGTCGGGAAAAGTATGGAAACCGACCAATAATATATTCGGAATCTTTCCGATGATCTTAGGAAGTATTTATGTAACCGGAGGAGCACTTTTAATCGGAGTCCCGGTGGGAATACTGATGTCAATCTTTATGGCCCGCTTCTGTCCGGAAAAACTGTACCGCATTTTGAAACCGATCGTGGATCTCTTAGCAGGCATCCCTTCTATTGTATATGGATTTTTCGGTCTGGTCGTATTGGTGCCGTTTATCAGAGAACATTTTAAAGGAAATGGAAACAGTATCTTAACCGCTTCGATCCTGCTTGGAATCATGATCCTGCCGACCATTATCGGTGTGTCAGAGTCTGCGATCCGTGCGGTGGAAAACAGCTATTACGAGGGGGCACTTGCACTTGGAGCAACCCATGAGAGAAGTGTTTTTACCGTGATCGTTCCGGCAGCAAAATCCGGTATCATGGCAGCAGTCGTGCTCGGTGTCGGACGTGCAATCGGTGAGACGATGGCAGTTATGATGGTAGCCGGAAACCAGGCGCGAGTTCCATCGAGTATTTTTAAAGGTGTCCGTACCTTAACGGCAAATATTGTAATGGAAATGGGATACGCAACGGATCTTCACAGAGAAGCACTGATCGCAACCGGTGTGGTACTGTTTGTGTTTATCCTCATCATCAATGTCTCTTTCTCTATTTTAAAAAGACGCACAAAGGACAATTAGAAAGGGGAGATTAAGATGGAAAAACATATGGAAACTGAGATTGCTGCGATCAATCAGCAGTCTTTCAAAGATAAGATCAAATCATATACGAAACATCCGGGCTCATTCTTATTGCTGCTTTTAGTACTTGTCGCAGCAGTGCTGACTGTGGGTGTCCTGGTATTTCTGGTGGGCTATATTTTAATCCGCGGTATCCCATATTTAAAACCATCGCTGTTTGCATGGACTTATAATTCGGATAATGTGTCGATGCTCCCGGCGATGATCAACACACTGTTTATGACGGTGCTGGCGCTTTTGTTATCCGTACCGTTTGGTGTGGGCGCAGCGATCTACCTCGTGGAATACGCAAAAAAGGGAAACAAGTTAGTCGGGATCATCCGTGTGACGGCGGAGACACTTTCCGGTATCCCTTCTATTATTTATGGACTCTTTGGTATGTTGTTTTTCGTGACAGCATTAAAATGGGGCTACTCAATGATGGCAGGTGCAGCGACGCTTGCAATCATGGTACTCCCGGTCATCATGAGAACGACGGAGGAAGCACTTTTATGTGTGCCGGATTCATTCCGTGAGGGAAGTTTCGGACTCGGTGCAGGAAAACTGCGTACCATATTTAAAATTGTGCTTCCGAGTGCGATCCCGGGTATTTTATCCGGCATTATCTTAGCAATCGGGCGAATCGTCGGAGAGACGGCGGCACTTATTTACACCTCAGGTACGGTGGCAAACCTTGCAGGATTTTTTGATTCCGGCCGTACCTTAGCGATCCACATGTATTCGTTATCACGTGAGGGTATGCATACCAATGAGGCATATGCGACGGCGGTTGTACTTCTTATCGTGGTACTGATCATCAACGGGGTATCCTCCCTGATCGCAAAAAAATTTGAAGCGCCGAAACAGTAGAATGGAGAAAAAATGGCAGAAAAATTTAAAATTTCAAACCTGGATTTATATTATGGTGATTTTCATGCATTAAAAAATATCAATATGTCGATCGCATCGAACGAGATTACAGCATTTATCGGACCGAGCGGCTGCGGAAAATCCACCTTTTTGAAGAGTTTAAACAGAATGAACGATCTGGTCGAGGGATGTAAGATCACCGGCAGTGTTCTTTTGGATGGTGAAGATATTTACAACGGCATGGATGTCAACCTGTTAAGAAAACGTGTCGGAATGGTATTCCAGAAACCAAATCCGTTTCCAATGAGTATCTATGACAATATCGCATATGGACCAAGAACACACGGTATCCGCTCCAAGGCAAAGTTGGATGAGATCGTGGAGAAATCCCTGCGAGATGCGGCGATCTGGGATGAGGTAAAGGATCGTCTGAAAAAAAGTGCGCTCGGCATGTCCGGTGGACAGCAGCAGAGACTTTGTATCGCAAGGGCACTTGCTGTTAACCCGGAAGTCATCTTAATGGATGAGCCGACCTCAGCACTTGACCCAATCTCAACATCAAAGATCGAGGATCTTGTCATTGAACTGAAAAAACAGTACACGATTATTATGGTAACACATAACATGCAGCAGGCAGTCCGTGTCTCGGATAAGACCGTATTTTTCCTGTTAGGGGAAGTGATCGAGTCGGGTGAGACAGAGCGGTTATTCTCCGTGCCGCAGGATAAGCGGACAGAGGATTACATCACCGGACGTTTTGGATGATACTGCGGGCTGGGTCAGTTATGACATACAGAAAAAAGTGTAGAAATGTAGAGCAATCTATAACAGGAAAAGAAAGAGGGAAGTGGAAAATCATGAGAAACAGATTTGACAGACAGCTTCAGGTATTGAACGATGAATTGATTGAGATGGGAAGCCTGATCGAGCAGGCGATCGAGATGGCATGTTCGGCGCTGGTCAGACAGGATGTGGAGAAAGCACAGAAAGCGATCAGCTTTGATGAGGAGATCGATCATCAGGAGCGCGATATTGAAAGTCTCTGCATGAAATTATTATTGCAGCAGCAGCCGGTGGCAAAAGATCTCCGCCTGATCTCAGCAGCACTGAAAATGATCACGGATATGGAGCGTATCGGGGATCATGCATCCGATATTTCGGAAATGACGATACTGATGGCGGACGCTGCTTATGAAACCGGGGATCCGATCAATCTTGACCTGATCAAGGAAATGGCAAAAGAAACAACTGACATGGTCATCAAGAGTGTGGATGCATTCGTGCAGAAAGACATGGATATGGCACACTGGGTCATCAAAGAAGATGATGTGGTGGATGATCTGTTCAACCAGTTCAAACAGCAGCTCATCAAAAAGATCAATGAGAATGTAAAAAATGGGGAGCAGGCAACGGATATGCTGATGGTTGCAAAATATTTTGAGCGTATCGGAGACCATGCGACCAATATTGCGGAGTGGGTGATCTATTCCATTACCGGACAGCATGAAAATTAAAAATAGACAAAAATAAATGGTTTCTTTGAGATTTTACATAGATTTTACATAAAGTTGACGGCGAATTTACATACTCCTTTTTATGCTAATTGCAAAATGACGAAAAATGCTGTATAAATAAATTATATGTCAAAAAAACGTAAAGAATAAGAAAAGCGGCATACAAAAGGAGATTGAGATGGATATTTTTGGAGTACTGACCCTCATTGGCGGATTGGCACTGTTCCTGTACGGAATGAATGTAATGGGTGCCGGACTGGAGAAGATGTCAGGAGGTAAATTAGAGAAGATATTAGAGACTCTGACATCAAACCCGATCAAGGCAGTGTTGCTTGGTGCAGGTGTAACCGCAGTGATCCAGTCGTCATCGGCGACGACGGTTATGGTGGTTGGTTTTGTGAACTCCGGTATTATGAAGCTGTCACAGGCAGTCGGCATCATTATGGGTGCAAATATCGGAACAACGGTAACGTCATGGCTTTTGAGCTTAAGTGGACTGCAGGGGGATAACTTTTTTATCCAGATGTTAAAACCATCCTCCTTCTCACCGATCCTTGCAATGATCGGTATCATACTTTGTATGTCGAAAAAGAGCGACAAGAAAAAAGATATCGGTGAGATCTTACTTGGATTTGCAGTATTGATGTACGGTATGGAGAGCATGAGCGGGGCGGTAGAACCGCTTGCAGATGTGCCGGAATTTACGAATATCTTAACGATGTTCCACAATCCGTTCCTTGGTGTATTGGCAGGAGCTGTACTTACTGCGATCATACAGAGTTCCTCTGCATCGGTCGGAATTTTACAGGCACTGTCTGTAACAGGAGCATTTACCTATGGCTCTGTGATCCCAATCATCATGGGACAGAATATCGGTACCTGTGTGACGGCAATGATTTCAGCAATCGGTGCAAACAGAGGTGCAAAGAGAACGGCATTCGTGCATCTTTATTTTAACGTGATCGGCACAGTTCTGTTTCTGGTATTGTTTTATACAGGCAATGCGCTGATCGGATTCGAATTTACCAATGAAGTCGTTGGAGCAGCGGGAATCGCAATGATCCACACCATATTTAATGTGTTCGCAACCCTGGTTTTACTTCCATTTACAAAGGGATTGGAGAAACTGGCATACTTAACGATCCCGAAAACTGCAGAGGAACAGAATCAGAAAGAGGATGTATTTGTTATTTTAGACGACCGTTTCTTAAACAGCCCTGCATTTGCGATTGAGCAGTGCCATTCTCTTGCCAATCAGATGGCAAAGATTACACACGAAGGATTTTTAGAGGCGATGACCGTATTGGATGAGTACTCCGAAGAAAAAATCGAGGATGTCATTGCAAAAGAAAACATCGTGGATACCTATGATGATAAACTCAGTGCATACTTAACGAAGTTAAGCAGCCAGAATTTATCTTACAAAGACAGTCTGAAGGTAACATCACTGCTTCACTGCCTGACAGATTTTGAGCGAATTTCCGACCATTCCATCAACGTGGTGGAAAATGCACAGCAGATGTATAAAGAGGGCGCTGTATTTTCCAAGAAAGCAAAGGAAGAAATGAAGGTATACAGCACAGCACTCCGTGATATCTTAGAGCGTACCACGAACGCATTTGTGGAGGGTGATGAGGCACTTGCGCGTACGGTAGAACCGTTAGAAGAAGTTATTGATGAGTTAAACAAGACAGTAAAGAAAAACCATATGAAGCGTCTTAGAAAAGGGAAATGTACCATTGAGCTTGGTCTTGTATTGTCAGATCTTGCAATGAACTATGAGCGTGTTGCAGACCATTGTTCGAATATCGCGGTATATATGATGCAGTTAGAGGATACCCAGTTAGAGGAACACAGTTTTACCGAGCAGCTGGATGCAGAGGAGAGCGCAGAGTTTACAAAACAGTTAAACGAGTTCGAGAAGATATATCAGATTTAAGGGCGCAAAAATGGGGATTGAGGAAAAATATGGCAACGATCTATATAGTGGAAGACGATATTAATATTCGTGAAATTGAACGTTATGCGCTCAAAAACAGCGGTTATGAAGTGGAAGAATTTGAGGGCAGCGCATCATTTTTTAAGCGTCTGGAAAAAAATATCCCATCCCTGATCCTTTTAGATATCATGCTTCCGGGGGAAGACGGACTGGATATTTTAACAAGGATCCGGGCAGACAAGGCGACCGCGGATGTCCCGGTTATTATGGTAACGGCAAAGACAAGTGAGCTTGATAAGGTAAAGGGACTTGATCTTGGAGCAGATGATTATATCACAAAGCCGTTTGGAGTCATGGAGCTGATCTCCCGTGTGAAAGCACTGCTTCGAAGAACAAGCCGCATGAATGAAGATTCACAGCTGATACATGAAGATATCCTTATGGATATGGACAAACATGCCGTTACGGTTGCAGGGCAGCTGTGTGAGCTGACATTTAAAGAATTTGAATTGTTAAAGTACCTGATGCTCAATCAGGGAATCGTTTTATCAAGAGACAAGATTATGGATCAGGTATGGGGATTTGAGTACGAAGGAGAGAGCCGTACCGTTGATATGCATATCAAAACACTGCGGCAGAAACTTGGAGCAGCAGGAAGCTGCATCAAGACCGTGCGGAATGTGGGGTACATGATCGAATGAAAAAAAGAATTAATACCGGTTTTATGTTGATTGCGGCAATCGCCATTGTGGTGACTGCCGTTTGTTCTATGTTTCTTTTTTATCAGATTCTGGAAGAACAGATATTTGATGATTTAAAGGCAAGTGCACATGTTGTCTCGGTGATCAGTCCGAATGAACTTTCGAAGGATATCACGTATTCTTTGGAAAATGACGGGCTGCGCATCACCTGCGTGGATACGGATGGCACGGTCCTGTATGACAGTATGGAAGATGCTTCTTCCATGGAGAACCATAAGGAACGCCCGGAAATTGCGGAGGCCATAAAAAATGGCGAGGGAAAATCGATCCGTGTCTCAGCTACGTCGTCAAAGCATACCTTTTATTATGCACTTAGAAAAGAAGATGGGAGCGTTGTGCGTGTTGCGAAAGAGAGTGGAAGTATTTATCATCTGGTGTCTACGATGTCAGGTCTGATCTTAGCGGTTGGTCTGATGGTATTTCTGATGTGTGTATTTTATTCTTACCGTCTGACACGGAGACTCATGGCACCGATCGGGAAAATGGCAGATAATATTATCCTGGTGGATGAAACGGAAGTTTACGAGGAAATGCGCCCGTTTATTTCCATGATCAAAAAACAGCATATGGATATTTTAAATCATGCGCAGATGCGTCAGGAGTTTACAGCCAACGTTTCCCATGAATTAAAGACGCCGTTGACTGCGATCTCCGGATATGCGGAACTGATCGCAAGCGGAATGACGG
>OHFO01000389.1_pt1 | contig 12135 bp, 7 predicted proteins | sample 1567541 | NCBI WGS metagenome assembly OHFO01 (sample SAMEA3879595, study PRJEB24766) | human gut metagenome | biome: human-associated habitat; feature: feces | place: USA | collected 1985/1987 | reverse complement strand
GCAGATGCTCTATATAATATTTACTGACACCACGGAAAATATATTTGTATTCCTCTCTTTTTGTATAGCGGTATGCGAGTGCCGTTCCGTAAATTCCCCACGCCTGGCCTCTCGCCCAGGCAGAACCGTCCCGGTAGCCCTGACAGGTTGCCCCGTGATCCGGATTTCCAGTTACCGGATCAAAGAAAAATGTATGCCAGGTCGAAAAGTCCGGGCGGATCACATTTTCAAGTGTGGTATGTACATGCCGGTCAGCGATCTGACGGTAACTCTCATCTCCCGTTTCCTGTGACGCCCAGTAAAGCAGCGGTACGTTGAGCAGACAGTCTATGATCAGCCTGTAATTTTCCGGCTCTCCCATAGTGCCCCACGCCTGGATAAATTCTCCCTTTTCCTGAAAACGGCTCTTTAACTGGTCTGCCGCAAGGAGCGCCGCTCTTTTTCCCGTCCCGGAACCGGTCAGCTTATAACCTGCGACACAGGATGGTGTATACAAAAATCCCATATCATGATGATCCACACAGATCTTCTGCTCGATCCGGTGCAAAAAATCCTGCATCTGGATCTCTGCCGCCTTTAACAGAACGTCCTCCCCGCCATATTCATAGGCAAGCCAGATCTCCCCCGTCCAGAATCCCGTCGTCCACTCCACGTTGTCGATTGGACGGTAAAATCCATTTTCACTGTATGCATTCTGAAATTTTGTCGTAAATTCCGGCAGAACACGCTTTACCTGCATGCAGGCAGATGCCAGCGCATCCTCGCGCTCCTCTTTTGTAATCGGCATAACGCCTTTTAAATTATTCTTTGTCTTCTCTGATAACTGCATATTCTTCCCCCATTTTCTTTTCAACAATGATTTTTTTCCCTTTCACCGGTACACAGAGCCGAAACTCCCTGATTTTCTCCGGGATGTGCGGTGTCCAGTAATATCCATCCTTCTCTGCCGCATCGATATGTACCCCCGCGATCTCCTCGATCAAAATCGGGACCGGTGCAGATGCCCAGGGGTGGCACAGGCTGGTATTCCATTTCTGGTCTTTCCCCCATGCCTCAAAACAGGTCGTTGCACCCTCGCGCAGCATGTTGACCCATCCGTGTTCCCCCTCATTAACCAGCAGCTCATACACCGTATCGTACTGTCCGCGTTCTGCAAACACACGCAGTACAAAATAACTCAGCATCACGCCGCAGGAAAATCCCTTCTGTTCCATAAATGTCAGTATTTTCTGTTCATCCGCTTTGGGAAGTAAATGAAAGTACATCGCATAAACATTCGAATGCAGTGCCGCGTGGCTGCTCGTCTCGCTGTCCGCTAAAAGTCCTGTCTTTTCCCTGTAAAAAGCGTTCCGGTATGCTTTTTTAATTTCTTTCGCCTGATACGGCATTTCCCTGCCACAGATCTCTGCCAGCGTATTCTGCGTCTCCATCGCCCCAATGTAGAGTGCATTGATCACATTATGGCAGCCTGGCGCCACCACAGGTCTCGTCAGTGGAAAATCATATCCATCCCGCAGACTTTCCGGCCAGTCCACAAGATTCCATTTGTCAGCGACCTGCTCTAACAGACCATCCTCCCTCGCATACTGCGAAAAATGTTTTAAAATCCCATCTGCGATTCCATAATAACGGTCCACCGTCTCTTTCTCCCCGGTAAAACGATAATACAGCAAAAGGAGCTGCGAATACAACAGTGAAAAATCTGCGATCTCCTGCATCAGGCCGCCCGGCGCAACCGCAAGCAGTCCCGGACAGACCCTCGCTGTCTGTGCAAACTGATCGATGCATTTTAACAGCATATCCGTCTTTCCGGTCAAAAGTACCTGCGCGTGCGCCGTCACGACCGCATCCCCTAAGTACTGACCTTTTTCCCTCGTCGGGCAGTCCACATAATTCTCCTGTGTTCCAAGACGCACTGCATTTTTGCAGATTTGAAAAATATTTTCTAATGTTTTCTCCTCTGTCTTTAACTCACAAAGTGATTCATCCATCGGATAATGCCTTACCAGAAAACGGATATCCGACAGTTTAACGCCCCCGTCCGGCACGATCTTAACATACCGGAATCCCTTGTAATCATACGGATCAAACTCACATCTGCCATCCGCCAGCGTCCAGATTTCTCTGTAACAGCAGTTGCACCGCATGTCATAGCGCACACTGCCCTTCCCGTCCAGTTCCTCCCCGTAAAACAACTTCACCCGATCGCCGTCTTTCCCATCCGCGGTGAGCAGGATCATGCCTGTGATCTCCTCGCCCGCATCCAGAAGCATCGAACCATCGGGATCTTGTCTTATCACGGACGGTGTGATCTGATGTTATGATCTGCACACTTGTGCTCTAGCTTTGCCGGTTCCAATGGCTGTACGGCATCAGAGTGCAGCTTTGTCGGTTCTAGTGGATGCTCATTACCAGCGTGCAGCTTTATAGTCCCCAACTGATATTCCATGTAAGAGAGCATCTCCGTTGGCTGCTTCGTCAGCGTATAATCTGCCCACACCGCCGGAACGGGTTTCTCCCAGCCGTCCGCATCAAACCCGGTATTTTTCCACCCATACGGGTATTTCCGGCTGTCAAAATTTTCCAAAAACTGTGTCTCGTATCCGACTGTCTCTCCCTCATAACAATCCGTTTTCAAAAAGCAAAAAGAAACCGGTATCTCCTTTCCCTTTTCATCCCACAGCTCCGCCGCAAAGGCAAAACGCAAATCCCCGCTATTCCACACACGGTTCACAAGTCCCTGATAATACAGATGGAGTGCCAGCACATGCTCCCCGGCAGCAAATGTCCCCAGTTCCAAAACATTGTAATAATACTTCGTATGATATGCCGCGGCAGGTCCTTCCCCCATAAACGCTCCATCCAGATATGCCTTATAATGGTCATCGGCTGTGACCTTACAGAAAATCTTCTGTGCACGCTCTAAAGTAAAATGCCCGCGCACAAACACATGGACATTCTGAAATTCTGCCGTTTTGATGTCTTCAACAGACGGCTGTACCTGTTCCTTATGAAACAGATTAAGGGGCACATCATCAGCAAACTCCGGTATAGTGAGCCATCTGGCATCCCACGACTCGTTTTTCTTAACTTCCTCTCCCATATTTTCCCCCATAATATATTTTCCAATAAGTAAGCAAAAACAGGGCGCCATGCGACGCCCTGCCAGATTTTTACTTATTCTTCTGACACTTCCTCAACTTCAAGTCCCAGTTCTTCCAACTGTTTTTTATCCACGATACCAGGTGCCTGTGTCATCAGACAGGATGCATCTTTTACTTTCGGGAATGCAATGACATCACGGATGGAATCTGCATGTACCATGTGCATGACCAGACGGTCCAGTCCGTAAGCCAATCCTGCGTGTGGCGGAACACCGTATTTGAATGCATCTAACAGGAATCCAAACTGCTCATGTGCGCGCTCTTTGGTAAAGCCGAGCACCTCAAACATCTTCTCCTGAATGTCATCCTGATGGATACGCACGGAACCACCGCCAAGCTCTGTACCGTTTAATACAATATCGTATGCTTTTGCACGGACACTGCCCGGATCAGAATCGATCTTATCCCAGTCCTCTTCCATCGGCATGGTGAACGGATGGTGCATTGCCATAAAACGGTTTTCCTCGTCAGACCACTCTAACAGCGGGAACTCTGTTACCCATAAAAAGTTGTACTGGTTTGGATCAAGCAGATCTAACTCTTTTGCAAGCTCGAGACGGAGTGCTCCAAGTACATTCCATACGATCTTGTTTTTGTCTGCTGCAAATAATAATAAGTCTCCCGGCTCTCCCTGCATTGCAGAAACAAGTGCCTTTAACTCATCCTCTGTCATGAATTTTGCAAAGGAAGATTTGTAAGTGCCATCCTCATTCACTGCAAGGTAAGCAAGTCCTTTTGCACCGTAGCCTTTTGCAAATTCCACCAGTTTGTCGATCTTTTTACGCGGCATGCCGGCCTGTCCTTTTGCGTTGATACCACGGACGGAACCACCATTTTCGAGTGCTCCTGTGAATACGGAGAATCCGCAGCCCTCTACAACTTTGGATACGTCACAGAGTTCCATGCCAAAACGTGTATCCGGCTTATCGGAACCGAAACGGTCCATTGCTTCCTGCCATGGCATTCTCGGCAGCGGCAGTGTCACATCCACACCGATTGCTTCCTTGAAAATATATTTGAGCAGTCTCTCGTTGACATCTAATACATCTTCCACATCCACAAATGCAAGCTCCATATCTGCCTGTGTAAATTCCGGCTGACGGTCTGCACGAAGATCCTCGTCACGGAAACATCTTGCGATCTGGAAATAACGGTCATAACCGGAACACATTAAAAGCTGTTTGTAAAGCTGCGGTGACTGCGGCAGTGCATAAAAATGTCCCGGATGGACACGGCTCGGTACCAGGTAATCCCTTGCACCTTCCGGTGTTGATTTACATAACATCGGAGTCTCAATCTCAAGGAATCCCTCTTTTGCCATGAAGTCACGCATCAGGTATGCAACCTTGCTGCGGAGCATCAGATTCTTCTGGATATCCGGTCTGCGCAGGTCTAAATAACGGTATTTTAAACGGACTTCATCTTTTGTCTGGCTGTTCTCCTCGATCTGGAATGGAGGTGTCTCTGCCTCGGATAAGATGCGGATATCGGTTGCGATCACTTCAATATCACCAGTCTTTAAAGACTCATTCACTGCTGCGGAACGTTTTTCAACTTTTCCGGTTACCGCGATCACATACTCACTTCTTAAACGCTCTGCCTTCTCATATCCCTCTTTGCCGACGCTCTCTTCGTTAAATACGAGCTGTAAGATACCCGAACGGTCTCTTAAGTCGATAAAGATCAGACTTCCTAAATTTCTTCTCTTCTGTACCCATCCCATGACGGTTACGGTCTCACCGATATTCTGATTTGAAACCTCGGTACATCTATGGCTTCTGTGTAAGCCTTGCATTGATTCTGCCATTACTGCAAACCTCTTTCCTTTTACTTATTAAAAAATTCTACAATCTCTTTGTATCCCTCGGCGTCTAATTTTTCCTTCTGGAATTTTTTATTCTTGTTCATGCGGACAACCAGCACCTGTTTGCCTGCCGCACGTTCTTCCTGTGCCTTTCCGATGATCTCGCCGAGTTTTTCTGCAGGGCATCCCTTTTCAATCAGGTATGCAACTTTCGGACGCTGTGTCGGAACCGTAAATCCGCTCTCCATCAGAAGAAGGATGATACGCTCAAAACCGATGGAAAATCCACATGCCGGCACATCCTGTCCGGTAAATTTGCCAACCATCTTATCATAACGTCCACCGCCGCCACAGGCTGCGCCAAGCTCCGGCATGGAGATCTCAAAAATGGTTCCGGTATAGTAGCTCATACCACGAACCAAAGTCGGATCAAATACCATTTTAAAGGAAGCCGCCTTTGCACCCTCCACGGTATCGATGATCTCTAAAAGATTACGCTCCACCTCAGGATCTAAATATCCCTCCAAGGTCTTTGCAAGGTATTTGATGCCGTTTTCTGCTTCCTCAACACCTTTAAAAAGTGCAAGATATTTCTCGATCGACTCTTTTGCATAGCCCTCTTTTTCAAGTTCCTCTGCCACACCGTCAAGTCCGATCTTGTCCATCTTATCTAAGATGATAAATACAGTATCGAAATCTTCCTCTGCAAATCCACTGTATGCTGCCATCGCCTTTAAGATCCGGCGCTCATTGATGCGGATCTCGAAATTCTTAAATCCGAGTTTTCCGATCGTTGTAGTCGTTGCTAAGATCAGCTCAATCTCTGCAAGGTTCGTCGGCTCTCCGATAATATCGATGTCACACTGCATAAACTGACGATAACGTCCACGCTGTGGGCGGTCAGCTCTCCAGACATTTCCCATCTGAATCGCCTTAAACGGAGATGGAAGATCATTTGCATTATTCGAATAAAAACGAACTAACGGAACAGTCAGATCATAACGCATACCAAAATCAACTAAATCCGCTTCTTCTTTTGCTTCAGCGACTTTCAGCTTTTCACCACGCTTCATTACCTTAAAAATCAGTTTTTCATTTTCTCCACCCTGTTTATTGCTCAGGTTTGCAATATTTTCCATACAAGGTGTCTCGATCGGCGTAAAGCCAAAACTGCGGTAAGTCTCTTTGATGACTTGCTGCACATAATCCCGGATCTGCATCTCCTCCGGTAAAATATCTTTCATGCCGTTGACCGGCTTTTTACTTAATGCCATGAAATTTCCTCCATCTTCTGTCTGAATATCCTTTGCCTATTATACGTTTCACAGTTGTATACGTCAAGAACTGTCCTGTGTACAGTACAAAAAATCTTATTTTTATGTTACTTCAATGTCATTTCGTTAAGTTACAGGGTTAGCCCCTAACTGGTGGTCTAATCCAAATTTTTTCAAAAAAGTTACCAAAATTGAAGAGTTGTCAAAACAGTACCTGATGAACACCACTACTTTGAAATCCGTTTTCAAAGCAGTCTATGGAATGCCCATCGCTTCTTACATGAAAGAATACCGTATGAAGTTGGCATCGAATATGCTGTTGCAGGAAGATAAATCTATTTCGGAACTTGCCGCCGCTGTGGGATATAAAAGCCAAAGTAAATTTACATCGGCTTTCCGAGATATATTTCAGATATTACCTACTGCATATCAGAAACAAGTATCCTATACAAATGCACTTGCAAACGCTTGAAATTATAGGATTTAAGGAGTCTGTGAAGAAATCAAATACATAGCACTGTAAAATCAAAGTAAATATTTCGATCAACAGAACCTTTTATGACAACATCTCTTTCACACAAGTACTTCGATAATCACTTGGTGATATTTTATATCTTTCTTTAAATACTCGGTTAAACGTTCTCTGACTTTCAAATCCACTATCCAGACAAATATTTGTAATAGAATCACTCGTATTTTCCAAACGATGGCATGCATAGTTCAGCCTTGCATCGTTAAGATATTGATTAAAGTTTCTATGGAATGTCTTGGAAAAGAGTCTGGATAAAACATATTTGCTCACGCCCAGGTCTTTTGCCATCTCTTCCAACGAAAACTTCTTCTTGAAATTTGCTGATATATAGGAAACTGTCTGGTAAATAAGATCGTTGCTCCCCACACTGCTCTTTTCTACCAAATTTAATTTTCCTATGCAGCGTGCCAACACAATTTGAAGATATGCCTGTGCAACAGTAATATCCGACTGTTCTGTCTCTAAAATTGCATTTATAACCCTATATACCTCCGGTTCAACCTTTTCCGCTTTGATGATTGGGTATTCAGGAGCCATGGATTGCATGATATCTGCAAATTTGGCTATCGTAAATGGCGATGCAATCAGATAAGTCGCTTTATTTACACCGGGTGTCAGTACCTGATAGTGATGAATAACATCTGGAAATACAAAGCCTATATCTCCTTTTTCCATATGGTATAGTTCCTGTCCGACACCAAGTTCTAATGATCCACTTGTTACACAAACGATCTCCAGTGCATTATGAAGATGTGGTTCAATATGTTTTGACTTCCTATTTATTGCTATAATCTCCTCTTTTGTGTCAACATATTTTAACTGCATGAAATACTCCCCTTTGCAACATTTGTCTATATCTTCTTTCGATTTGGCAAGCAATCCTTTTACACCTATCTTATAATCAACTTGTAAATAAGGAAAGGAGGAATTGCAAATGAGCAACCTAAAAAAATATCTGAATGACCTTTTAGTATTCTACACTGAATATTTTGAGCATCCTTACCATGTATAAATACTAAAAGGACTATTTTGTGAAAACTGAATATTTTCTTAAGGCCATTTCACAAAAATGAAGTGGTCCTTTTTTATTTTCAAAATACAGTTCTATCACTTTATATATAGAAAAAAGCACTGTCTCATCGAGCAACGACCAGACAACGCTTTCTCCTGTCAATTCTAATTTATGTCTGATGCATCTGTTACTTCATCTGCAGCAATTCCTTTTTCTGCTTTCAGTTTTTTATTTGCATCTTCTACATTCATTCTTGAAAGTACAAACATAATCAATACATCAAAGATTAACGGAAGCCAAAGATACATGAACTGCATCATATCAAGTGCAGACTGTGGCTGAGTTGCATTTGTTCCGACATATCCACTGAACTCAAGCATCCATCCAACAACAGCGGTTCCAATACCTCCACCGATTTTTACACCAAGAGAAGTACAAGAGTACATCGTTCCGTCAATTCTCTTTCCCTGCGTAAGATAAGTGTATTCAGAGCAAGATGCGATAACTGCATTCATATCTCCCTGCCATGGTCCCTGACCTAAGGCTGCAAGAGCTGTAAATGCCATCATCAGCGGAACACTGCCCATATATCCGGCAACAACAACAAGTGCTCTACCGATGACTGCTAAGACGTAACCTCTTAAGTTCAGTTTATACATACCTTTCCACTTACCAACTAATGTCGGTGTGAAAATCAGGGCAATGATCAGTGGAATATTTACTGCCCATGCAAATTGTCCAAACAAATTCTTATTTTTCAGTACCCATGTCATGTAATAAATGCCAGCTCCAATCATGGCACCATATAACTGCTGTAAAATATATGTTCCACAAATCATCATGTAATATTTGTTTTTGACAAGAAGCTTGAATGCCTGTACCATTCCATACTTTTCATTATCATTCTTTACTTCTCCTTCATTAAGTTCTTCCTCCGGAAGTTCCTTAACAGAAAGTGCTGAAATCGTATTTACGACCAGACCAATGATTGCATAGATAATAGCAACCGTTCTCCATGCCGCAGCATCTCCACCACATTTATCTACAAATCCAACTGTAATCGCCTGAATCAGAAGACTTGTTGAAAATGCAAAAATAAAACGGTAAGATCCCATCTGTACACGCTCTTTGCTGTTCTTTGTAATCAGTGACGTAAGTGCTGAATAAGCAATATTGTTTGCTGTATAAAACACACCATTTAACAGTGTATAAGAAATAAAGAACCATGCATATTTAGCCGTTGTTCCCAAACTCACCGGTACTGCAAAGCAGCCGACCAGCGTAATGGCACAACCAATATATCCGTATAGCATCCAGGGTTTCGCTTTTCCCATTTTACTGTGTGTTTTGTCAATCATTGATCCAAAAAATATATCCGTAAAACCATCAAATAGTTTTGATACGGCAATCAGGGTACCAACGACACCTGCAGCAAGTCCTACCGAGTCCGTCAGATAGACCATCATAAAAGATGTCAGGAACGCATAGACTACATTACCTGCAATATCACCTGATCCGTATCCAATTTTGTTATACCATTTCAAATACTTTTTTTCTTCCATCGAATTTCTTTGCTCCTCATCTTCATCGCACTTAGAATCTCAATATGGCTAACCGTATGATATCCAATTCTGTTTTTTTCTCTGATTTTGTCTGATTGCTCTGTATATCCGGACTTTACATTACAATCAGACTCTCTTTCCTTGTTTACGGGTTACATGAAACTTTATTATCCCTTTACATACGGTATCAGTGTAAACTGAAACCGGAATAATACATCATCAAATCGGTACTGCTCCAATACAACTGGACCACAACTATTAGAACCAATGCCATTTAATGCGTAGTCAACACAGAATACTACACTATCTGATTCTATTAATTCATAATTATGCGTTTTCTTCTCAAGTTCTTCCTGTGTATAATAAGAAGCATTGAATGAAAATGCCTTTTCTGCGGATGCCACAATTCCATATCGGCTGTTGTTAAGCTCTACATATTCACAATCATAATGGCTTCCATTTTCCTGTGGACGGATATAGTCCTCATGTAAATCTCCTACATCTGCCCGGTACAAACCGTGGCTCGCAGCCTGATGTTTATCACAATAACTTTCCTGTGGTCCCATTCCAAAGTATCTTACAGCTGAAAGTTTTTTATCCAGGAACATCCTCACACCAAATCTCGGAAGATCCGGGAATTCATCGTCTTTTGTTACTGCAATATCTGCATCAATCTTTCCAGCAGCTTCTATTTTCCATGTAATCGTCACATCAAGAATCTTCTGTACTGTCTCTGCCACAACGGATGCATGGCTTGTAATTTTCACACCATGCTTTCCCTGCACAACCTCTGTCGTATAGGCTCTTGTGTAAGCCTTATCATAGTGGGCTTTCTTCCATTCAGACTTGATGTACATATCGTTATCTGTTGGAGCTCTCCAAATATTTAATTCCATCGGATGGTTCAAGTATTCCCGCCCTGCGAATTTCATCTCTGTAAAGAGTGCAGTACGTTTGTCTATGGTATAAGCAAATTCACGCCCCTTGATATGAATCTGTGTATCATTTTCATTTACCTGTAATTCAGAGTCCACTACTGTTTTTGGTATCCATTTCTCTGCAAGTTTACATTTTGTATCCTCTTTACTTACCTCAATTTCATCAAATCCAAGAATATGGTCTTCATCCAACAGTGGCAATTCTTTTTTCAGATGGTAAATAAGTTTTAAATAACATTTCCCATTCTCTGGAACATTGATCTTCAGGTTTATTTTTCCTTCCCCGTGTGGTGCCACAGAAAACTCCGGAAGTATGCCTTTGCTGATCACAAGACCATCCTGTGTCAGCTCATAACTAATCTTCACATAATCTTTCAAGTCATCAAAATCCATGTAGTTATGAAGCACCAGTTCTCCGCTTTCTTTGTTATAGGAAATAACTCTTGCCGGGCGATAAACATTCTTGTATTCCAAAAGTCCTGTATGTACCGTTCTGTCCGGATATACTAATCCATCCATACAGAAGTTGCCATCATGAATTTCTTCGCCATGGTCGCCCCCATAAGCATATATAGTCTTTCCATTCTCAGCAGTTCCATGGGCAATCGCATGATCACACCATTCCCATACGAAGCCGCCGCAGAACTTGTCATATTTGTACATCAGCTCCATGTAATCATGGATATCCCCGGGGCCGTTGCCCATTGCATGAATAAATTCACACTGAATAAAGGGCTTTCTCATTCTGCGGTCTTCGCAGTATTCCTTTACCCACTCGGTATCCGCATACATCCGGCTCATCACATCCAGCATGGAAACATCGTTGTGATAACCTGCGGAATTGCAGATGCTTGCTTCATAGTGCAGCAGACGGGTCGGATCATAAGCCTTTACCCATCTTCCGGCATCCTCAAAGTTGCCGCCGTAGCCGCTCTCATTGCCCAGGGACCAGAAAATAACCGCGCTCTGGTTTTTGTCCCGGATCACATTTCTCTTCTGACGGTCGAGGATCGACTCCGCCCAGGCATCATCCTGTGCGATGTAGCCCATGCAGTCGTGACCATCATTTGTATACAAAGTTACTACGCCATGGCTTTCCAAATCTGCTTCCGCGATCATGTAAAATCCGTATTCACTGCACAGCTCCGGGAAATAAGGTGCATTGGGATAGTGGCTGGTACGAATCGCATTGACATTGCTTTCCTTCATCAGCTGCAGATCGCGGATCACGTCTTCTCTGGTCACGGCTGCACCGGTATAAGGGTTGGAATCGTGGCGGTTGACACCCCGGAATTTCACCTGTTTTCCATTGATTAAAATCTTACCCTCTTCAACGGAGATCCAGCGGATGCCGACCTTCTGCTCGATGGTTTCAGCGCCTGTCTGGAGCGTCAGGGTGTACAGATAGGGCTGCTCTGCGTTCCAGAGCACCGGAGCAGCTACAGGAATCGCTATGTTCTCTCCGTTGGAAACTGCCCTTCCGATTGCCCTCTGCATCCGTCAGCGTACAGTTGATTTCCAGATCTCCCTCCACCCGGTCAAAACGAACCGTAACCTCTGCTCTGCCATCCTCTGCAACAGGAGTCTGAACCGTAAAGTCATGTACGAATTCCTGCGGGCGAAGCACCAGCTCAACATCCCGGAAAATTCCGGAAAAACGCAGCTTATCCTGATCCTCCAGATAGGTGCCGTCACACCATTTCAAAACCAGAACCGCCATACGGTTGCTGCCTGCTTTGGTTTTGCCGGTGATTTCAAATTCGCTGGGACTGTGGGAAACCTGGCTGTAACCGACAAATTCGCCGTTGATCCAGACATAGAAGCAGGAATCTACGCCCTCAAAATATAA
>OHFO01000385.1_pt1 | contig 12183 bp, 8 predicted proteins | sample 1567541 | NCBI WGS metagenome assembly OHFO01 (sample SAMEA3879595, study PRJEB24766) | human gut metagenome | biome: human-associated habitat; feature: feces | place: USA | collected 1985/1987 | reverse complement strand
GTTTTTTGTGTGGTGCAGTTGTGACACTTTTTTGTGACGGAATTGCAAGAACCGTGTTTGCGCCGACGGAAATCAGTATCAGCTCGGTTACGGCACTGTTTCTGGTGCCGGTCGTGATCGCAGCAATGTTGAGAAAACAGGAGGGGAGGTAGTCATATATGCAGGAGATCCGCACAGAGCATCTGACTGTCGGCTATGATAAAACACCTTTGATCGGGGATGTGAATCTTTCTGTCCGGCCGGGGGAGATACTGACACTGATCGGGCCGAATGGTTCCGGAAAATCCACGATCTTAAAGACGATTACAAAGCAGTTAAAGAAACTGGATGGAACCGTATTTTTGGGTGAAGCATCCATGGATGAATTAAAAGACAGCCAGATTTCCAGACGATTGTCCATGGTCATGACAGAACGCCTCCGCACGGAGCTGATGAGCGGCAGGGAAGTGGTTGCCTCCGGGCGTTATCCTTATACGGGAAGATTTGGCATCCTGTCAAAAGAGGACTGGGCAAAAGTGGATGAGGCAATCGCGCTTGTCCATGCAGGTGAAGTGCAGGATCAGGATTTCATGAAAATCAGCGACGGACAGCGCCAGCGTCTGATGCTTGCGCGGGCAATCTGTCAGGATACAAAAATCCTGATCTTAGACGAGCCAACCTCCTATCTGGATATGGGCTTTAAGATGGATATACTTACAAATATCCGCATGCTTGCAAGAGATAAAAAGATGGCGGTCATTATGTCACTGCATGAGCTTGACCTTGCGCAGAAAGTTTCCGATACGGTCGCATGTGTCAGAGGCGACCGCATCGACCGCATCGGCACACCGGAGAAGATTTTTGCCGGAAATTATGTGCAGGAATTATACGGGGTGGCAGATCAGAGCTTTGATCCGGTGACGGGACAGATTTTTTTGTGCACGGGACATCAGAATACAAGAGATTTCAAAGATTCTGACATAGAGAATTGCAGCAGTAAAGATTTCTGCAGCGGCAGTCAAGTCCCAGATCCGGTCAGTTCACAGATTTTTGTGATCGGCGGTGCGGGCAGCGGCATCCCGGTATACAACAGGCTGTGGCGCGAAAACATTCCATTTGCAGCAGGGATCCTGCAGGAAAATGATGTGGAGTACAAAGCGGCTATGGCTCTTGCATCAGCGATTGTCGCGGAAAAGGCATTTTATCCGGTCGGACAGGATAAGGTGCAGGAGGCAAAGCGGCTGATCGATAGCTGTAAAAAATGTATTTGTGCGGTAGAAGAGTTTGGACCGTTAAATGAAGCGAACCGGGAGCTGGCGGAGTATGCGAGGAGGATTGGGAAGACTGGCAAAAACATATGAACAGTATACACAGAGATATCTTCAAAGCTATCCACGAAGGAAAATGGCTGAAAATTGAATATCTGAACAAAGAGGGCAGGCACACGAACTACTGGATCGGAATCCGGGACTTAGACCCACGGAACAAGACTTTAAAAGTGGACGGACTTCATCTCAACCGGTGCTCGATTGAGGGATACGATAAGATCTATATCGATTCCATCCTCTCGACCGAGATCGTGGAAGGCTCGTACTGCCCGGAGAATGAGCGGCTGATCGAAGATATCGCGCTGCACCCGGAACGCTACCAGAACCTTTTTGCAAACACGGCAAATTTAAAAATACTGAATTATCTGGAAATGTGCAGCAAACTGGATGCCACGCCGTATACGACCGATTATGAACTGGTGCGCTATATCGACGGAGATCAGGTGCGTGACGGGGAGTATCAGTTGTCGGAGGAACAGTTTAAAGAGATCGTGACAAATTTTCAGCGGCGCATGAACCGGGGCACGCAACAGGGGAAAACGCTTCATATTCAAAAGCTGGCACTGAATATTTTAAGTATCCATACAAAAAATGGATTGTATGTGCTGGCATACCGGAATCTGAATCTGGATGTAAAAAACAAGGCATTTAAACCGGATGAAGATATCACGATCTGCACGCAGTTTACCATAGGGGGAGAGCAGGAAAATATCCGAAGGTATTTAGATGCGGATGAATATGAGCTGTTATCCGATTTTGAAAAAAATCTTGAAAAGATAAAAGATGCGATTACAGAAAAAAACGGTGCACGGGCGGTTGTGGATGACATGCCCTATGTCATCGGACTTGGCATGGACTGTGCATTAAATCTGCATGAAGAGTATAAGGCGATTCTTGACATGTACGAAAAAGAGCAGGTGACTTTTCCAATCCGGGCATTTTTCGGCGATCTTTTGGAACGTCCGCGAAGAACGAAGGCATATCCGATCGCACTGTTAAACCAGAACATCAATCTTGACCAGCTTCTTGCAATTAACAATGCCATGAAATATCCGCTTGCCTATATTCAGGGACCACCGGGAACCGGCAAGACGAATACGATCTTAAACACGATCGTGACGGCATTTTTTAACAATATGACGGTACTGTTTGCGTCTTACAACAATGTACCCATAAACAATGTATTTGAAAAATTAAGTTCCCTGACTTATAAGGGAAAACGGGTCGCATTTCCGGTACTGCGCCTTGGAAATCAGGAAAAAGTAAAAGAATGTATCTGTTACATCAACCAGCTGCGGAGAGAGGTGCATGGCATTAAAGTATTTTCTTCCACGTTAGATCGTCGAAAAGGTGATAGAATTGACCGGGCGAAACAGCTTTCCGGCAGGTTAAAGGAATATGAGGAAGTCTTAGACCTGACGGAGCGCAAAGAAACGTTAACGCAGGTCATGGAGTATCAGGAACGGATGAAAAATGTGGCGACGCTCTTTCATTTCCATACGGATCTGCAGGGGCGTCAGCTGCGGAATCTGGATGAAAAAATCCAGAAGATCGGTGAGATATCTGAGCGGGATGCAATGGCTCTATTAGACCGCAATGAGGATGAATTTTACAGTTATCTGTATTATACCTCCGCAAAATACATCAAGGAGCTGGAAAGTAACAGGTTTCAGGATTTACGGAAAATTTTAGATGATGATGAAGATGTGAATGAGCAGGCAGCAGCATTTAACAAGTATCTGCAGAAATCGGAGAATGTAAAGAAGCTGCAGAAGGTATTTCCAATCATGATAACGACCTGCATTTCTTCCCATAAACTGGGTGAACCGGAACCGCTGTTTGACATGACAATCATGGATGAGGCGAGCCAGTGCAATGTTGCGGTCTCACTTGTGCCAATCATCCGGGGTGAAAAACTGATGCTGGTGGGAGATCCGCAGCAGTTAAAGCCGGTTATTTTATTGGACGAACTCACGAACCGGAAACTGCGCAGAAAATACCATGTTGCGGATGAATATGATTACCGTGAAAATTCCATTTATAAGACGTATCTTGCCTGTGATGCGGTCAGCGATGAGATACTTTTGCGAAATCATTACCGCTGTAATAAAAAAATCATAGACTTTAACAACAAAAAATATTATAACTCCAAACTTCAGGTGCAGTCTGACAGCAGGGAAAGACAGCCGCTTGTCTATGTCAATGTGGATGGCGGGCCAGGTGACATGAAGAATACCTCTCCGGCAGAGGTGGAGGAGATCATGCGTTATGCGGGGGAAAATCCTGATAAAAGTATTGCTGTCATCACACCGTTTGTGAATCAGCGGATACTGATCGAGCGCGGGATCAAAGAAAACGGATTTGAGCATGTCGTGTGCGGAACGGTACATGCATTTCAGGGAGACGAAAAGGATGTGGTGCTGTTTTCCACGGCGTTAAGCGACCGGACTGGAAAGGGAACTTATGACTGGCTCAAAAATAATAAGGAACTGATCAATGTCGCAACGTCGCGGGCGAAGGACAAGCTGATCCTTCTTGCGGACGGGAAAGAATTGGAGCGCCTTCATCAGGGAAATGAGGACGATGATCTGTACGAGCTGGTGCAGTATGTGAAAATGAACGGGGAATCCAAAATTACGGAAAAACATATCAGTTCGAGAGCACTTGGAATCCAGCCGTTTTCCACGGAAACAGAAGCGGCATTTATGAAAAACCTGACACATGCGCTGGAAAATATCTGGCTCACCCGGAATAAATATACGATTCACAAAGAGGTTGCCATATCCCAGGTGTTCCATGATAATGTCACTTATGATAATCTGTTTTATATGGGAAGATTCGACTTTGTTGTCTATGAAAAGAGGGGAAAAAGCGAGCTGCCCGTTTTTGCGATCGAACTCGACGGCAAGGAGCATTTTGAGGATGAAGTGGTACGGGAGCGGGACAGACAGAAAAATGAGATCTGTAAGGCGCACCATATGCAGATCATCCGTGTGGAAAACTCTTATGCAAGACGCTATCACTACATCAAGGAAATTTTGAATGACTATTTTGCGAAGGCACGTTAAAAATTTTGCGTTCAAACATCCGGCAAAAAGTGGTATGATGTCTTTATGCATCACACAGGACAAAGGAGAAAATAATACAATATGGAAAAAAAGAGCCGGGAATTATTAGCACCGCATGTGGAAGAAGAACTGATGGATTATATTTTGCATACGCCGGTGAAAATAGGTGAGAAACTGCCAAATGAGTTTGAACTGGCAGAGCTGTTCGGCGTTGGGCGGAGCACAGTGCGGGAGACGGTAAAAAGCCTGGTTTCCAAAGGTGTGCTTGAGGTTCGCAGGGGTTCCGGGACTTATGTGATCGGGACGAACCGCTTAGAGGATGATCCGTTAGGGCTTTCAGGGTTTACGGACAAATATGAACTGGCGTTAGACCTCTGCAATGTGCGCCTGATGTTAGAGCCGGAGATCGCCATGCTGGCAAGTGAAAACGCGACGGACGAGGAAAAGGCGGAGTTAAAGCGGCTGTGTGATGAGGTGGAAAATCTGTATCTTGCCGGGGAGAACCATCTGCAGAAAGATGTGGAATTTCACACTTACATTGCGCGGTGCAGCAAAAATAAAGTCATTGAGAAACTGGTACCGATCATTCAGTCGGCGGTCATCACGTTCGTGAACCTGACACACCGCCAGTTAAAAGACGAAACGATTGATACCCACCGTGCGATCACGGATGCAATCTTAAATGGAGACAGTGCGGGTGCAAAATATGCGATGATCATGCACCTCAATTATAATCGTCAGATGATTTTGAAAAAACAGGCAAAGGCGCAGCAAAAAAATGAGTAAGGGACAAAAACTCCAAAAACTGGTAAGACGTCATATGACATGATGCAATATCGGAAAAATATACAAAAAACAAGGTGCTTTTTTAGGAAAACACCTTGTTTTTTTGTCTAAAAGAGAGGTTTTAGCAAACTAGACATCAGATGTATTGACAAAAAATGATCAATAAAATACAATAATCGCAATGAAACATCAGACGTCATACAAATATCAATAAGGAGGTATATCATGGGTAACGTCGCAGAATTAGATACAACCCGGCTGGTTATTGCAGCAATTATCGGACTGGCATTGTTGTTAGTTTTGATCATCAAATTTAAGGTTCACGCAATGCTTTCGATCTTAATCGGTGCGATTGCAATCGGACTGATCGCAGGAATGCCGTTTGAAGAAATCGTAACGGCGGTGGACGATGGTATAGGAAACACGCTAAAGGGAATTGCCCTCCTGGTAGGACTCGGTTCCATGTTCGGTGCGATACTTGAAGCATCGGGTGGAGCACAGACTTTAGCAGTTACAATGGTAAAGAAATTTGGGGATGAGAAGGCTGCATGGGCGCTTGGAATCACCGGCCTTGTTATTTCTATCCCGGTATTCTTTGATGCAGGACTTATCATTTTAATTCCGCTTGCATTTTCTCTTGCAAAAAGAACAAAGAAATCTTCCCTGTTTTATGCGATCCCGCTTTTAGCAGGACTTGCCGTAGGACACGCATTTATTCCGCCGACACCTGGCCCGGTATTAGTTGCCACAATGTTAAATGTGGAACTTGGATGGGTTATTTTAGTCGGTGTATGCTGTGGATTTTTTGCAATGATCGTTGCAGGTCCGGTCTGGGGAGCTATCTGCGGAAAGAAATTTTATGTTCCGGTTCCGGATCAGATTGCAAACCAGGAAGATATTGATGAATCCAAACTTCCGAGTTTTGCATCGGTCGTTACCATCATCATGATCCCTCTGGTACTTATCATATTGAAATCTGTTGCAGGCGTGGTTCCGGCATTGGCAGGAGTGGCACCGTTATTTAACTTTTTAGGACAGCCGTTTGCAGCACTTCTGATCGCAACATTAGCCGCAATGTTCATCCTTGGAACAAGACATGGATACACGATGCCGGAATTAGAGAAGATCCTCACAAAATCTTTAGAGCCGACAGGACTGATCCTTCTTGTGACAGCATGTGGTGGTGTACTTCGTTATATTTTACAGTACTCCGGCTTAGGTGAGATCATTGGTAATGCTGTGGCATCCATAAATCTTCCAATCGTTATTGTAGCATTTTTAGTTGCGGCACTGGTAAGAATCTGTGTAGGTTCTGCAACCGTAGCAATGACCATGGCAGCAGGAATTGTGGCAGCAATGCCGGAGATCGCATCCTTATCACCGATGTATCTTGCATGTGTGGTTGCAGCAGTTGCCGGTGGAGCGACAGTCTGCTCACACTTTAACGATTCCGGATTCTGGCTGGTAAGATCACTGATCGGACTTGACGAGAAGACAACGTTAAAAACCTGGACGATCATGGAGACATTGGTTGGTGGAACCGGATTTATCGTTGCACTGATCATTTCTTTCTTCGTGTAGAAGAAACGGTAATGACAGAGCAATCACAGAGCATGAAATTCAGTATATTATAGATTTTCACGGTAAAAAACAGCGCAGGAATGGAGGCTATCATGGAATTAAGAAGTCAGAAAGTAAGAGAACTTGCACCGGAGATGGACCCGCTTCGCATGGGTATGGGATGGAAGGCGGAGGAGCTTTCCAAACCACAGATCATCATTGAGAGTACTTATGGAAACAGCCATCCGGGTTCAAGCCATTTAAATATTTTTGTGGAAGAAGCAGTAAAAGGTGTTGATGAAAACGGCGGAAAAGCAGCGCGTTATTATGCAACAGATATGTGCGATGGAATGTCCCAGGGACACGATGGAATCAATTATTCTTTAGCACACAGAGATGCGATCACAAACCTTGTGGAGGCGCAGGCAAACGCTACAACGTTTGATGGTGGTGTTTTTATCGCAAGCTGTGACAAGGCAATGCCGGCGATGCTTATGAGTATCGGCCGTTTAAAAGAGATGAGCGCGATCGTTGTGACCGGTGGTGTTATGGAAGCAACGGTTGTAAAACCGGAATATGTGGAAAATGATCCGGGCTGTAAGATCAATGAGCTTTTAACCTTAGAGCAGATCGGAAAATTCAGCGCGCAGTATGAGCGTGGTGAGATCCCGGAAGAGCAGCTCCGCTATTACAAACACAATGCATGTCCAAGCTGTGGCGCATGTTCTTTCATGGGAACCGCTTCCACAATGCAGGTTATGGCTGAAGCACTTGGACTGATGCTTCCGGGAACAGCACTGATGCCGGCAACTGCGCCGGAATTAAAAAAGGCTGCCTATGATGCCGGAAAACAGTTAATGAAATTAGTTGAGATGGGAATTGCTGCAAAAGATATCGTCACAATGGAAAGTCTTGAGAATGCGATCATGGTACATGCTGCAATCTCAGGTTCCACCAACGCGGTCATGCACATTCCGGCAATCGCACATGAATTTGGTTTTGAAATTGATGCGGATACGTTTGACAGAATGCACCGCGGTGCACATTATCTGCTAAACATCCGCCCGGCAGGAGACTGGCCGGCACAGTATTTCTACTATGCAGGCGGTGTGCCGAGAGTCATGGAAGAAATCAAGAGCATGCTCCACCTTGATGTGATGACAGTTACCGGAAAAACACTCGGTGAGAATTTAGAAGAGTTAAAAAAGAACGGTTTCTACGAGCACTGTGATGCGATCTTAAAAGAGAAATCCGCCCTGATCGGAAAAGAGATCAAACGTACCGATATCATCGCTGATTTTGACCATGCGATCGGTACAGAGGGAAGCATCGCAATCCTGCGCGGCAACCTTGCACCGGAGGGAGCAGTCATTAAACACACTGCCTGCCCGAAAGAAATGTTCCATGCAAGATTAAACGCAAAACCGTATGACAGCGAGGAAGAAGCGATCGATGCGATCCTGAAGGGAAAAGTAGTACCGGGAGATGCCGTATTTATCCGCTACGAGGGACCGAGAGGCAGCGGTATGCCGGAGATGTTCTACACCGGCGAGGCAATCTGCTCCGACCCGAAACTTGCAGCCAGCGTTGCACTGATCACAGATGGACGTTTTTCCGGCGCATCCAGAGGACCGGTCGTAGGACATGTATCTCCGGAGGCAGCAGCCGGCGGCCCGATCGCATTCGTGGAAGAGGGAGATCTCATTGAACTTGATGTTGAGAACCGCCGTCTTGCGATCGTAGGTGTCAAAGGCGAGGAAAAGACCGGGGAAGAAATTGCACAGATCTTAGAGGAACGTAAAAAGAACTGGAAAGGTTTTACCAGCAAATATAAGAGTGGTCTGTTAAAATTGTATGCACAGCATGCGACCAGTGCGATGAAGGGTGCCTATATGGACTAAGTATCCAGACCATAAAAAAATCCGGGTGTTGCTGCCCGGATTTTTTGTATTATAGTACGATGTCAGCTCTGCTTTTTTAATTCATAGGAAATTACGTCCTATGAATTAAAAAGCCCTCCGGGCGGGATGCGCATCTCGCGGAGTAGAAGTTAGCTGTAAACAGCACCGCCAGGGCGCGAAAGAGTCGCAAGCGACTCTTTGTTCCATATCAACTGATAGTTGATGTGTAAAAAGAAATAACAACCGGCACATGCTTGAAAAATCAACCATTAGTTTTATAATGAAATTAGAAAAACGAGATGGGGGATGCGAAGTGTTTGATATCATGACAATGGCGGAAAACATCAAAACATACCGGAATAAAAGAGGACTGAATCAATACGAATTTGCGGAAAAATTAGGAATCAGCCCACAGGCGGTATCCAAATGGGAGTGTGGACAGTCCTGTCCGAGTATCGAAAATCTTTGTGTGATCTCAGAGATTTTAGATGTTTCCATCGATACGCTGATCGGTGAAAACAGTGACAGTGAAAAGATGATGATCGGAATCGATGGCGGGGGAACGAAAACAGAGTTTGTTTTATTTTCGGAAAGCGGAAGAATTTTAAAACGGATCGTCCTTGACGGCTGCAATCCGAATACGGTAGGAATGGAGGAGGCAATGAACATCCTGCAGCTTGGCATTGATACGCTCATGAAGATCAAGGGGAAGATCAGCGGAATCTTTGTGGGTGCTGCAGGATTAGATTCCGGAAACAATACATCAAAGATCAAAAAGATGTTAAAAGAAAAATATCCGAAGGTAAAAATCCAGTGCGAAAATGACATCCGTAACGTCATTGCCTGTGGAAAAAATCTTGACCGGTGTGTGGCTGCAATCAGCGGAACCGGAATGATCATTTACGCAAACCAGAATGGAAATTTAAAGCATTTTGGCGGGCGGGGATATCTGCTTGATAAAGGCGGCAGCGGCTACCACATCGGACGGGATGCGATCTGTGCAGCGCAGGATGCAAGGGACGGGATCGGAGAACATACGATACTGACGGATCTTGTTGAGGAAAAATTAGGGAATACGGTATGGGAGAGCATCCAGGACATCTACAGTAAAAACCAGTCCTATATCGCTTCGTTTACGCCGTGCGTATTTCTGGCATATGAAAATGGGGATAAAATCGCAGAGCAGATTTTAAAGAACAATGCAGCATGTTTAGCGGAACTTATCAATTTTGCCGTGGATCATTATGATATCGGAAAATATGTGGTTGCATCCGGCGGAATTTTAAAACAGAAACCGGCATTCCGGGAAATGTTAAAAGAGATGCTGCATCCGGATATTGAATTAGACGTTCCGGACTATCCGCCGGTATATGGCGCATGTATCATGTGCTGCCTGTTATGTGGGGTTGATACAAAGCCGGTAAAAGAGCGTTTTATGATGTCATATGATTCATACCAGTAGGGAGAGGGAGGAAAACAACATGAGAATTATTAAAGTAAAAAACTATGATGAGGTTTCTGTAAAGACAGCAAATTTGATTTTAGGACAGGTAAATTTAAAACCGGATGCGGTTTTAGGACTTGCTACAGGTGGTTCACCTGTGGGGGCATATAAAAAGATCGTGGAAGCATATAACAACGGTGAGGTTGATTTTTCCGGAGTTACAACGATCAATCTGGATGAATACAGAGGAATCAAAAGAAACCACGAACAGAGCTACTGGAGTTTTATGCAGGAAAATCTGTTTAAACATGTAAATGTAAGGGAAGACCACATTTTCATTCCAAACGGAGAAAATCTTAACAGTGAGGAAGTCTGCAGGGAATATGACAAGATCATAGAAACAGCCGGTGGTATTGATATGCAGCTTCTTGGAATTGGTCTGGACGGACACATCGGTTTTAACGAACCGGCGGATCATTTTGAAAAAAATACACACTGTGTGGAACTGACGGAGAGCACGATCGAGGCAAACAAGAGATTTTTTGAGAGTAAGGATGAAGTTCCGCGTCAGGCATATACCATGGGTATCCTGCCAATCGTACAGGCAAAGAAAGTCATCATGATCGCAAATGGAAAAAACAAGGCGGATATCATCAAAAAAGCATTTACCGGACCGGTCACACCGGAAGTCCCGGCATCCATTCTGCAGATGCATCCGGATTTCACACTGATCGCAGATGAGGATGCACTTTCGGAGATTTAAAAGGGGGAAAATCCAAAATGATCATAAAAAATGCATTGGTTTATACAGAAGATCATAAGTTTGAAAAGAAAGATGTCAGGATCGAAGATGAACGGATCGCAGAGATCGCAGAGAACGGTCAGATTACTGCCACAGATGAGGATGTGATCGACGGGGAAGGCATGTATGCGATACCGGGACTTGTGGATATTCATTTTCATGGGGCGGTAGGCTATGATTTCTGTCAGGCATCGAAAGAAGAACTGTTAAAAATAGCAGAATATGAGGCAAAAAATGGTGTTCTTGCCATCTGCCCGGCGACAATGTCCTATAATGAAGAAATCTTAGGACATGTCATGGACAAGGCGGCAGATTACAAAGAAGATACCGGAGCAGATTTAGTCGGCATCAATATGGAAGGACCGTTTATCAATCTAAAAAAAGCCGGGGCACAGAACCCGGAATATATTATGCCGGCAGATAAAGAAATGTTTCTGCGTCTGCAGGAGAGAAGCGGCGGGCTGATCAAACTGGTAGATATCGCACCGGAAGAGCCGGGAGCGATGGAATTTATCGACAGAGCCAAAGGAGAAGTGGTCATTTCACTGGCGCATACAGCTTCCGACTATGATACAGCAAGGGAAGCCATTGAACATGGAGCATCGCATGCGACGCATTTGTATAATGCAATGCCGCCGCTGAACCACAGGGAGCCCGGCGTGATCGGGGCAGTGAGAGATTCAGAGAAATGTCATCCGGAGCTGATCTGTGATGGTGTACACATTCATCCGTCAGTGATCCGTGCAACGTTTGCGATGTTTAGTGCTGACCGCATGATCCTGATCAGTGACAGTATGCGTGCAACGGGCCTGGAGGATGGTGAATATACTCTGGGAGGACAGCCGGTTACCGTCAGAGGCAATCTGGCTACCCTGCATGACGGCACGATCGCCGGATCGGCGACGAATCTGATGGATTGTATGCGGTTTGTAGTAAAAACGGTCGGTCTGCCGTTAGAGACGGCAGTGATGTGTGCCACGGAGAATCCGGCGAAGGAGATCGGCATTTTCAATGAAGTGGGCAGTATATCCGTTGGTAAGAGGGCAGATTTCGTACTCCTGGATCAGGAACTGAACATTGCAGCGGTATATATCGACGGAAAGGAGTTCACATGTTAGATTTTTTGAAAGGTAAGCGAAAAGGGAATTGTATCGGATCTCCCTGTAAGGGGAAGGCAGTTGCTCTTACGGAGGTACCGGATCCTACATTTTCCGAGAAGATATTGGGAGACGGATTTGCAGTGATCCCCTCTGAGGGGAAAATATATGCTCCCGCAGACGGAGAGGTGACCGTGGTATTTGATACGCTTCATGCG